>JACCDO011993113.1_pt1 | contig 10177 bp, 12 predicted proteins | sample 7446101 | NCBI WGS metagenome assembly JACCDO01 (sample SAMN15323440, study PRJNA562643) | freshwater metagenome | isolation source: river surface water | place: USA:Blue River Watershed | collected 2017-08-16
GTCGTCCATTTGATAAAGATCGTGATGGATTTGTTATGGGTGAGGGAGCCGCTACTTTGGTTTTAGAATCTTTAGAAAGTGCTCAAAAACGCGGCGTCGAAATTCTGGGAGAAATTGTGGGATATGCGGCAAATTCTGATGCCTACCATATGACCAATCCATCCGAGAATGGCCAGGGAGCGGGGCTTTGTATGAAAAAGGCGCTCGACGATGCCAATTTAAAACCCGAGCAAATTCAGCATATCAATATGCATGGTACTTCGACTCCTGCCGGAGATGTTGCCGAAACTATGGCGGTAAAATTCGTGTTTGGAGATCATGCAAAAAAAATTGCCTTAACATCGACTAAATCTATGACAGGGCATTTGCTAGGAGCGGCGGGAGCCATAGAAGCCATGCTAACTTTGATGGCGCTCAAAAATCAGATCGTGCCTCCCACAATAAATTTAGAAAATCCCGATCCTACTTGTGATTTAAATTACACTCCACATTCTGCAAAAAAACACACTATGGAGTACGCGCTATCTAACAGTTTTGGATTTGGCGGCACAAATGCGTCGCTTGTGTTTAGGAGATTTCAACCATGAGTTCAGTTGGGTCCAAAAGAAAACTTTGGATCGGCTCGGATCATGCAGGTTTTGAACTCAAAGAAAAAATTAAAAAAATCTCCACACTCGAGTCGCCCAAAGGATTCGATAAAATTGAATGGGTCGATGTGGGGACAGATAGCTTGGCCTCTACAGATTACCCAGTGTGGGCTGATAGGCTTTGTCAGGAAATTATTAAAAACAAAAAAGGTGAAGAACTGCTCTCTCCCTGTGGCGTGCTGATTTGTGGAAGTGGAGTGGGAGTTAGCATTCAAGCCAACAGGTACGAACAAATTCGTGCGGTATTAGCCTTGCGCGAAGATGTGGCTCAGTTTTCGAGAGCACACAATGCCACCAATGTTTTGTGTATGGGTGGACGATTGTTGTCACTCGACGAAGCCTCGCGAATTTTGGTGAATTGGTACAAAACTCCCTTCGATGGCGGGCGCCACCAAGCAAGAGTTGATATGATGTCACAAAAAAAGGTTTAACAATGAAAAATACATCCTTATTCGAACAAACGTTGGCTCAGAAAGACCCTGAGCTTGTGAAAATATTTTCAAAAGAGTTTGGCAGGCAACGCGACCATCTCGAAATGATTGCAAGTGAAAACTACACGAGCCGTGCTGTTATCGAAGCCATGGGTTCTATTCTTACGAATAAATACGCCGAAGGTTATCCTGGTAAACGATATTACGGCGGCTGTGAGTATGTCGACATGGCTGAATCCCTTGCAAAGGAGCGTGCTGCGAAATTGTTTTCGGTCGGTGACTTTGTACCTCATGTCAACGTACAGCCTCATAGTGGCGCTCAGGCGAATCAGGCTGTGTTTCTGGCGTTGCTAAACCCTGGCGATACTATTTTAGGTCCCTCGCTTCCTCATGGTGGACATTTAACTCACGGAAGCCCCGTTAACTTATCGGGTAAGTGGTTTAAAGTGCATAGCTATGGCGTAAAATCAAACGACGAACTTATCGACATGAATCAAGTTCGCGAAATGGCGCTAAAAGAAAAACCCAAACTTATTATAACGGGATTTTCTGCCTACTCTCGAACTATTGATTTTGCGGAGTTTCGAAAAATCGCCGACGAAATTGGGGCGATTTTAATGGTGGATATGGCTCATATCGCGGGATTGGTTGCGGGTGGGGCCCATCCAAGTCCTTTTCCGCATGCGCACATTGTTACAACGACAACTCATAAAACATTGCGAGGCCCTCGCTCGGGCATAATTATGTGTCATCCGGATTTTGCAAAAAAAATAGACTCTGCTGTTTTTCCGGGACTTCAGGGCGGTCCCTTGATGCATGTCATTGCAGCTAAAGCTGTTTGTTTTGGCGAAGCTCTTCAACCTGAGTTTAAAAAATATTCAAACAATGTTGTGCTCAATTCTAAAAAACTTGCAGGAGAGCTGCAAAAAAAAGGATATCGAATTATTTCCGGCGGAACAGATAATCACCTGTGCGTAGTGGATCTCAAAGGATCAAAAAATATCACAGGACGAGATGCTGAAGTCATTTTAGATAAGGCAGGTATAAACGCAAACCGAAACACTATTCCTTTCGACAAAGAATCACCCTTTGTGACTAGCGGTATTCGTTTAGGAACGCCGGCCATTACGAGTCGAGGAATGGGCGAGGCAGAAATGGCAATTGTTGCGGATTTGTTCGATCAAGCTTTAATGAATTCTTCTGTTGAAAACCTCCAGCGAGTTAAGCAAAACGTTAAAGCCTTGTGTGATCGCTTTGAGATTTATCCTATCTCCTATGGCGGAGAATCGAGATAAAAAAAAGTGAATTGTCCTTTTTGTCATAATACCGAAACTAAAGTTCTAGATTCCAGACCGGATACCGGAGGACAGTCTATTCGACGTCGGCGAGAATGTTTGGGTTGTCAAAAGCGATGGAGAACACTTGAGCGCCTCGAAGACGAAATGCCTTTGGTTCTAAAAAAGAATGGCACTCACGAGCCTTTTGCCAGAGAAAAACTACTTCATTCCATGAGGGTCGCTTGCGGAAAACGCCCTATTGCAATCACTCAGCTCGATCAGATATTGGCCGATATCGAGTGGTCCATTTTGGAACAAAATAAGAATCCGGTGACTACGGTGGAGCTAGGCGAAAAAGTGATGAACGCTCTAAAATCACTCGATGAAATTGCCTATATCCGCTACGCAAGTGTTTATCGCCGCTTTAAAGATGCCGGCGAGTTGATGGCGGAAGTTCAACATTTAGTCGACTCCGTCTGAATAAATAATTAGGTTAAATAATATGACTCCCGAATCACTCATGGAGCTTGCGCTCAAGGCGGCTATCAATTCTCCTCTGCAGAATATCCGTCCGAATCCTCGTGTGGGTGCTGCTTTGCAAACTGCGGACGGTCAGGTCGCGGTAGCGGCGCATGAAAAATATGGTTCAGCCCATGCCGAGCAAAAACTCGTGTCGGATTGTCTGCAAAAAGGTTGGAATCTTAAAGGGGCTCGAATCGCTGTGACTCTGGAGCCCTGCAATCATTTTGGAAAAACTCCTCCTTGCTCTAAGTTGCTCGTGAAAGAGGGATTTTCAGAAGTCTATATTGGTGCGCAAGATCCCAATTCCAAATCACAAGGTGGAGCCGAGTATTTATCAAACTGTGGAATTAAAGTGGTGTCGCAGGTTTTGCGCGATCAATGCGTTGATTTAAACTACGAGTGGCTGTGGGCTCACAAAAACAAACGACCCTTTATAAGAATTAAAATGGCGACTTCACTTGATGGTCGATGGACTGCCGAGAAAAATTCCGAAAATCGATTCATCACATCGCAGGTGGCCAGGCAGTATGCCATGGGCGACCGAGAAAAAGCGCAGATTGTTATAACGGGCGCCCAGACAATACTAGACGACAAGCCGGCTTATACCGTTCGCAATCTAAGTTCTGGAGAAGTCGGAAAAGTTCAGCCGGCATGTTGGGTACTCACCAGGCAGGGCATTGATGCCGAATTTGTGAATAGTGAAAAGGCTTTTGTAAAACCTGCCAAATTTCAAAACATTGAATGTCCTGTTTTAAACAATTCAACTACGCAGTATCTCAAGTGGGATTTCAAAAAAGACCTTTTTGAAAAAATGTATCAACAACACGAGCTCTATTCCGTAATGGTTGAATCGGGTCCTGAATTAACGCAAAAGTTTTTAGAGCATGACTTGTTTGATGAAGTTGTTGTGTATTTGAATTCAAGTTTTCTGGGAGGCACAAAATCAAGACACTTTAAAGACCCCTTTGGGGAGGGGTTTGTGCCTGGTAAAAAGCTAATAATATCAAGCATAAAGCAGTTATCATCGGAAGACATTGTGATTCGTTTGGCGAAGCCTTGATTCTCTGTATTAAAATATAGAAGTTGACCCCCAAAATATGCTATCCCCAAGGGCATTCAAACAAGAGGAAAAATCATGGAAAAATCATTAGATAACACAATCTCTGTTGACCTGGAATTCACTCCAAATCCGAATACTCTTAAGTATGTTGTGAATCGCGCACTTCTTTTGATGGGAGCAGAAAATTTCAAAACCCGTGATTCCGCCGTCGAGGCTTCTGAACTTGCGGTTACTTTGTTTGATGTGACTGGTATCACTCAGGTGATGATTGGAAAAAACTTCGTCACAATCACGTTGGGAGACCAAGATTCACTCACAGAACTCAACGACAAGATTATCGACACAATCAAAAACTTTTTATCCACTGGCAAGCCAGCCATTGAGCCAGCTTATTTGCAGAAAAAAGCTGACATCGCTGCTTCGCGAATCGAAGGAGATCCTAATTCTATCGAGAATCGCATACAAAAAATTCTCGACGAAGAAATCCGACCAGCAGTGGCAATGGACGGTGGAGATATTACCTTCGAACGATTTCAAGACGGAGTTGTGTTTCTTCACATGAAAGGCTCTTGCGCCGGATGTCCTAGCTCAACTGCAACACTCAAAATGGGAATCGAAAACAGACTGAAAGATTCTATCCCAGAGGTGCAAGAGGTCGTTTCCGTTTAGTTATGTTTACAGGAATTATTGTAGAGCAGGCTCTTGTTAAAAAAGTGTCTCGAGGACCAACGTCTTTAACTTTGAGTGTCGAATTCGAAAACGACAAGTTTATGAATCTTGAAGACGGCGAGTCGGTAGCGCTCGATGGAGTTTGTTTAACTGCAAAAAATGTCGAACTAAACATGGATCTCAGTGTGATTGCTGAGTTCGATGTTTCTCACGAAACTCTTGCGAAAACCAAGTTTTCATTAGTCCGAGAAGGTGCCTACTTGAATGCCGAGCCCGCATTGCGTGTTGGCGATTCTATGGGTGGACATTATGTTTCGGGTCATGTCGAAGGCATCGGAAAAATCGTAAGTTTAGTGACTAAAGGTGAGTATTTGGATTCGGTCGTAGAATGTTCGGGGTCATGGGCTCAAGATATTCACCAAGCCGTATTCGAGAAAGGTTCAATCACTATTGATGGCGTGAGTCTGACTATCAATCGTGTCGAAAACTACACGAGCGGCTTTCGAGTTCATTTGACCATGATTCCGGAGACATTAAAAAAAACCAAGTGGCTTAGTTATAAACTAGGCGAAACGGTCAATGTTGAGTCTGACATGTTTGCAAAAACAGTCGCCAATATTTTGAAAAATATGTTGTCACAAAAACAAGCTGTTGAGATTTCGAAAAGTCAGGAAACCCAATTAGATTCTCAATTGTAAAAGTATATGGAAATCGCAAATAAAAACGAATCACTTTCTATAGCTCGGGTCGAGTCGGCAATTGAAAACTTGCGCTCGGGCAAGCTCATTATTCTCGTAGACGATGAAGGTCGTGAGAACGAAGGTGATCTTGTATTGGCAGCGCAGTTTGCGACTCCTGACACCATAAATTTTATGGCGACTCATGGTAAGGGACTTATTTGTCTGGCCATGGAAGCCGCAATTTTAGATCGACTTCAAATCCCCCAGATGGTTTCTCAAAATGAAACACCGCTAGGTACGGCTTTTACAGTCTCTATAGAGGCTAGGTCTGGTATTACTACGGGAATTTCGGCTCATGACAGAGCACACACAATTCAAACAGCGATTCGAGATTCCGCGACTCGGGCTGATATTTGTTGTCCGGGCCATGTGTTTCCTTTGCGAGCGCGCGAGGGTGGAGTTTTGGTTCGTGCAGGACAAACAGAGGGGTCGGTCGATTTAGCGCGATTGGCCGGATTAAAACCTGCTGGTGTGATCTGCGAAATTCTCAAAGACGATGGAACCATGGCGCGAAGACCTGATTTAGAAGTATTTTCTAAAAAATTTAATATTCCCATCGTATCAATTGAAGACATTATTTCTTACCGATTGATGTTTGATAAAACTCTCATTCAAGAAGTTTCCGAATCTTTGCTTCCAACTAAGCACGGCAAAAATTTTAAAATCAAAGTGTTTCATTCGGCTATCGACCAAAAAGATCACATTGCACTCGTTATGGGCGAAGCCCAAGATTTTAAAGACACTCCCACATTGGTTCGAGTTCACTCTGAGTGCCTTACGGGCGATGTGTTTGGGAGTCTTAGGTGCGATTGTGGTCCTCAGTTGGATTCAGCGCTCGAAATGATTGCCAAAGAGGGGCGTGGGGTTTTGTTGTATTTGCGCCAAGAAGGGCGTGGCATTGGCTTGGCGAACAAAGTCAAAGCTTACCATTTGCAAGATGGGGGTCTTGATACTGTAGATGCAAACACAGCACTTGGATTGCCTGTAGATTTTAGAAACTACGGCGTGGGCGCACAGATACTTCGACATTTAGGGGTCGGGCCTATGCGGCTTATGTCTAACAATCCCAAAAAGATTATCGGTTTAGATGGTTATGGTTTGCAGGTTGTTGAGAGGGTTCCGATAATTGTTGGGCAGGGCGAAGAAAATAAAAGTTATATCGAAACTAAGAAAAACCGAATGGGACATTTGTTCCCTTAGGTGAATTAAAAACAATCAGGAATTATAAACTCATGACCATCGCCGAATCAGAAAATGTATTGAAAAGAATCGAAACATTTCGAGCAACCGCTCTTAAAGTGCCAACTCGGGTCGTAATATTTAAAACGGCTTGGTATCCCGAGATTATTGCTCCGCTTACTCAATCTGCGGTTGAATACCTGAAAACTCAAGGAGTTAGCGAGAACTCTATTGATATAGTTCCTGTGCCCGGAAGCTTCGAGTTGCCCTTGGCAATTGAGATGGTTTACTCGAGTCACCTAAGACCCCAAATCGGAGTTGTTTTAGGTTGTGTGATTCGGGGACAAACTCCCCACTTTGAATTTGTCTGCGAAACTGTTACAAGAGGCGTTTCCGAAAGCAGCCTGAAGTATAAAATCCCAACCGGGTTTGGAGTCCTGACTGTAGATTCTTTATCGCAAGCTAAAGAACGAACAAACAAGGGAGCCGAAGCTGCTCAGGCTGCATTAGCAATGTTTAACCTTGGCGAAAATTTGAAAGGGTCACTGTAAATCATGTCTTCAAGGCACCAAAGTCGCGAATTAGCGGTACAATTTGTCTATCAACTGGATCTCGATTTAAAAGCTTGGGGAGATGCGCGCTTAATGGATAGATTCTGGAAAGAGCAGGCCCGAAGCGCAGAAGATAATAAGATATTTTTTGAATATCTAGTGAGCGGCGTTTCAGAAAATCTTCCGCTGATCGATAAAAAACTCGAGTCCGCCCTAAAAAACTGGCGCAAAGAACGCGTTGAAAAAGTGGATTTAGCTATTCTGAGAGTGGCCGTTTACGAGTATTATTTTGGTAAGCCTGAATACAAGGTTGATGCCCCTGTGGTGATAAACGAAGCGGTTGAGATTGCAAAAAAATTTGGATCGACGCACTCGGCATCCTTTGTAAATGGCGTTTTAGACGGTATCATGAGAAAGAAGACAGCCTAAAAAAAATTCATGGTAGAACAAAGCAAAGTCCTTTTAATTATTGAAGACATTTTTAAGAACCTAAGTCCTGGTGAACCTCCATTCGATTCACAACAGGTGTGGATAGATCGCTTATCCGGCGGACTTCTTTCTCAGTATTTGCGAAAAGCTTCCCAGAAAAGCGAATCCCAAAACATCCCCCCATTTGTGTGGCTCAAGGGAACGACAATCGATTATTCCGATATTTTTATCATTGGGGAATCGACAGAGATTCCTTTCTCTCAGATTGCTAAAATAGTCAGTCAGGCCAAAGATAAAAAATGCGAATACATTGGCCAACTAGATCAAGAAGTTCAAAAAAAAGGCAAACGATATTTTTCTGAGCTCGTTTCTATTTCTTCTCCTTTGGCTTGGGCAGAGGATCTTAAGTGAAATCTAAAGTTTGGTCTTCTCAATCTATTCGTGCTTTAGCTCGTAAAAAATGGTTACAAGAGGCGCCGCCGGCTGGGTCTCAGGAATCGGTCCCAGCACCTAACGAAAACGAAACTCTAAGTCCAAAATTTGAGTTCGAGTTCGGTCGTTTTGAAAAAGCCAAAGGCGAAAAAGTCATTGTGGTGCATCCCTATAAAAATGCCAAAAGTGGGTCCGCGCATTCTGAATCCGAAAGAGATTTAGAAGAAATGGTTTCGTTATGTAAGACTCTGGGTTTGGATGTTGTTCAAAAAAAATCTTTGGCGCTTCGCTCAGGTCCAACCGCTAAAACTTTTATCACTCTGGGGCTTTTAGAAAATCTTGGCCAAGAACTAAAAGCCGTTCAAGGGGTGGCTCTTGTTGTGGATGCCCCACTGACTCCCGGGCAAATTAAAAATATCGAAAAAATTATTGAGGCTCCCGTATTGGATCGCGAAGGAGTGATTCTTGCCATTTTCCAAAGACATGCTCAAACGAGTTTGGCGAAAATGCAAGTTGAGCTTGCCCGATTAAAATATTTGCAGCCCAGACTTTCGGGACTTTGGATGGGACTTTCAAGACAAAGTGGCGGAAAAGGTGGGCAGGGCGGACGCGGGCTTGGAGAAACACGACTAGAATTAGATCGTAGAACAATTAAAGATCGAATCTCTGCACTTTCCAAAAAACTCAAAGATGCTGAAAAACATTTTAAAACTCGAAGTCAAAGTCGATCTCAGTTACCTCGGGTAGCTCTCGTGGGATACACAAACGCCGGAAAATCCACTCTGATGAATCGCTTGACCCATGCCGATGTTTTAAGGTCGCCCAAACTCTTTGCAACTCTAGACACCACTGTGAGGCAAATGGTTCCGCCCACTCAGCCGCCCGTGCTTGTGAGTGACACTGTGGGATTTGTGAAAAATCTTCCGCACGATTTTGTCGCTTCTTTTAAAAGCACACTCAAGGAAGCCATTGATTGTCCTTTGTTGCTCTTGGTTTTAGATGCCAGTTCGGATCGAGTGAAATTAGATTTTGAAGTGACTCGGTCTGTTTTAGAAGAAATAGGACTCAAGGACCAAGGGCTTATTGTGGTTCTGAATAAAGTTGATTTGATTCCAGAGTCCCTAATTAAAATTCGCCTTTTTGACCTAAAAAAGTATTTTGGAAAACTGTATCCCGGAGTTCCCGTGGTGCCAACCAGCAGTGTGGGGCAAGGACAGGGCCTGGATTTGTTAAAACAAAATATCAAAGAGTTTTTCCATGTTTCTGAGCCGAGTTGGACTCAGTTTGATAAGGGTCTAGAAAATAATGAGAATCAGCGTTAGTCTGTTCTCATGGGAGAAGATCAAAAGCCCTTAGTTCTTTTTGTAATGAGTGACGGAACTGGCGAAACTGTCGAAAGAATGGCCAGAGCTTCGTTGACTCAGTTCGATTCTAAGAACGTAAAAATTATTCGGTACAAATCCATTCGTTCTAAAGATCAAGTTGAAGCTATTGTTGAAGAGGCCTCAATTCGTGGCGCGGCCGTATTGTACACTGTCGTGAGTCACTCGGTGCGTGAATGGATAAAAGAAAGTTGTCAGACATTTAAAATTCCTAGTGTAGATCTTATGGGGCCTCTCATGGATTTACTCAGTCGATATTTGAAAGATTCGCCCACCGAAACTCCAGGGTTGTTGCACGAAGTGAATGAGCAATATTTCAAAAGAATCGAGGCCATGGAGTTCACAGTCAAACATGACGACGGTTCAAATCCCGATAATCTTCATCGAGCCGACATTGTGTTGGTTGGGGTTTCTCGAACCAGCAAAACTCCTCTTTCTATTTATCTTTCGCACAAAGGTTGGAAAGTCGCGAATTTACCTTTGGTCCGAGGCATTGAACCGCCTAAGTTTCTGTACGAAATCGATCAAAAGAAAATTGTGGGTTTAACTATAGACCCCGAAGCTCTAGCAAAAATCAGGCGCGAACGCCTAGTGCGCATGGGGCGCGAGCCAACCGGAGATTATGCAAGCTTGCAATCTATACGCGAGGAAATTGAATGGGCGCGCGAAATATTTTCTAGAAATCGCCGTTGGCCCATTTTTGACGTGACCAACAAAGCCCTAGAAGAAACAGCGTCAGAAATAGAAAAACGATTCTCAAAAGCTTAAAACAAAAGCTTAATCATAGACTGGTATTGTTGGTCTATTTTGAGGCTTTCGCTTACTATTTCTTTGGTGTATTCGATGATTTCATCATCA
>JACCDO011705495.1_pt1 | contig 10176 bp, 6 predicted proteins | sample 7446101 | NCBI WGS metagenome assembly JACCDO01 (sample SAMN15323440, study PRJNA562643) | freshwater metagenome | isolation source: river surface water | place: USA:Blue River Watershed | collected 2017-08-16
GAGTGAGTGAGTGAGTGAGTGAGTGAGTGAGTGAGTGAGTGAATGAGCTATACCTGTGTAACCCCAATTCTTTTCCTGTCGATAAAAATATTTAAAATTGAAACTTTGCTTTGAAGCGTATTCATGATTATATTTGCTTGGTTGAGTGAGTTGAAACAAGGTGTATGGATGATAGTCAAACCCAGATAAACCAATAAATTTTTCAATAAATTCTCGATGGAAACCAAATCTATCATATATAATGATGTACCATCCTAGTCTGTGGTAATAGTCTACAAATGTGTGTAGCATCGTGCCCGTCTGCTCATTGCGGAAGGTCAAGACGGCGCATACTGCGTGAGGTCTAGGGTCGGCTTCTTGGGCTAATTTATGTTCTAATCGACGAATAGCTGCTGGAAATGTTTCAATTTGAGCTTGTAACTCTATCGATTCCCTGGGCGAATTACTCTGATAATCGTACCCTGTAGGGCGCAAGTTCACCTCCACTTCAGTGACCACATCCGCCATAACTCGGCAATAGTATCCAGGTCTCATTACTTCATTAAATTGAAAGTAACCAACTTCCATATCCATTGACACTGGGCAAGCAACTGCAATACCAAGTGTCTTTGGTGTATCGACAAACTCGCTACCCATATGCTTATTCGTCATGTAGTAACAATGCACTTTATTTGTTTCATTCTTATCATAACCATGCCAAAACTCTTTATTGTTCTCATTTTTAAAATGTAAAGTTACATATCCACTACCGCCATATTGGTATCCATCCAGTTTGGACTCCAATCCTATTCCAAAAAATCTTAGCGTGCATGACAATGGCTTATTAATAAACCCCTTTTCAACAGTTCTGTTCCATCCAATAGAGTGTTTCTCGTGCTGCGATGGTATGTACCAAGGACCTATTCATGCATAATAAGATGATAGAATAATTACGTTTATTGCCGGCTCTTACCTTCATAATTGTGGTCGATTGTCATTGCAGTTAATGCGATACGGTGCGACTCTTCGATCGAATTCCACTTCAATATAGACGGCATAAAGGTACTGTTTACCATGAGAGGATGCACTTTTACCTTTGGATGCAAGTTTTCATCCGGTGCGTGATGGTGATTCCGCCCAGCCGCCTGGTGGCTTGCCACGAGAAGCACCAGCAGGAATAGCAATGACCGCATCCCGCCTTCTTATTCCTACCGCTATTTTTGCCTTGGTAACTTTTTCCCAGTTTTTTTTTAACCGGTACTCCAAGAAGGTACCGGTAATAGCCACCACTGTGGTCCACAAGACACAACTAGCTACAAGTGGTTCGACTTCACTAACGGCGAAGTAAGGACTCTACTATTGCCAGTATCAGCGACCGCCGGTTAGAGTCGAATTAAGTATCGCAGTACGTGTGTATATTCTTTAATAAGGGAATAAAGTAGTCGTTGAAATGACGCTTTCTACCGATTCGGAAGTGCTGTGTGATTGCGTCTTTTAACATATGGCACCTGTGGCGGATGAACCCAAATTATGAAAGGGTAATTCTTTCTCGAATATTTTGGATTGAAAAAGGAATATTTACATGGTTAGTGAGGTGATGTATGTGGATTAGACCGACGAAGTCCTTCGTGAAGCATAAACTGTAAGAAATATCTTTTTATGGGCATACATATTTCTTTTAAACTCTAGTACCGGTGCGAAATTGCCGGTACCGCTTGGTACCAAAATAAAAAAATTTAATCGAATTTTAGTGGGAAATCAGAGTGTGAGTGAATAAGTAAGTAAGTAAGTAATCACTGATTTACTCTATTAACTCTGTGAGCGCAAGTTATGAGCGTGACACCTGTGGCAAAGGCGAGGATTAAAGATAATCTGGTCGCTAGTAATGCAAAGCATGTGGAAAATACAAAAAGTATTCAAGCGCCGAAGCACAAGCATGTTCATTCGGCGCATTCACACTATGTAACGACGAAAAAGAAATTGACTACAAGGCATTTTGCTGCACTTGATTTTTTGCTCATGATTCCTATGCGGAATGAACATATTATTAAAGAAACTGGAAAGTATAATGCGATTCGCAACGAGAGAATGAACCAAGATGATAACGACGATGAAGGGAAGCTAAATCACGACTATTACAATTCACAGGTAGTTGCACAGCAGCAAACAATGAGTGGAGGAGATAATAATGCGGTGGGGAGGAAATTGAAGGGTCAAAATGCAATAGTAATCAAAACTAAACATCGGAAGCATAGTGAGTTGAGTGCAGATGTTAGGCAATGGGAAGATCAGTTACTTAATGGTAATTACGATATACTTCTTCAAAATTATAGTTCAATCAAAGTGAGCTCAAATGATAACAAACAAGCATTGCCACTACTATCAACGCGTATGTTTTACTCTCGTCAACGCTCCTATCCGGTATGTCTGTTTAGTGTAATAAAATACGATGAAAAACGCGAAGAAGCGAAGATAGAGAAGCTGAAAGCTGGAGATCAGAGAGGCCTGGAGGTGTTTTATGCACCAAAACGAGATTGGAGAGGAAATCATTATCAAAAATTGATTAAATCAATGGAGCAAGACGATGGAGTAGACGCATTCCTACTTCTTGAGGGGTATATGTATGATCCTAATTTTCTGGACGATCCAGATTTGTTTGTTGGAGCTAACAGGCATTTATTACATTCGTCCATAGTAACCGGGCCAATTATCTCATCAGTGTTGCTGTACATAGGTATGATACCGTTTCTTGCATAGAGCACTACTCCCTCACTTACGTACTTAACTATTAGATGATCAAAAACTTAAAGAAACTTTAAATGAAAAATTCCGCGAGAAACACGCCAACACGATTCCTCCTTCACTCACTTTATCGAAAATTCGTAATGTGAAGAAAGCGGCTCTATTGATGGCGCAGCAACTCGGTATCGAGGTCGCTACTGTCGCTATCGCGGTTATCTGCTTCGAACGACTATGTATACAAGGTATCATTACCAAATACAACCGGTACTTGACGATGGCGGTGTGTATGTTACTCGCCTACAAGTTCAATGAAGCTAGTGAGGTGTCGAAGCAGTCTACCGACGAGGTTCGAAATCGGTTAAAGCGTATGTTTCAATATATTGACCACGAGTGGGAGGTTAGTCGTCAGGATATTTATGACGCAGAATTTGGTGCGTATGTGAAGTTAGAATTCACACTACACGTCCCTTGTCAGCATGCATTTCTGGTGTACACACGGCTATTAAAACTGATCAACAAGTCGAGTCGGTCGTATCTTGGCGATGAAATGAGCGAGTTTTACACTTCTGTAATAGCACAATTAGAGCGTGATCGCTTGGAAAATCCTATCCAGGATCTCAATGGAGGTCAGGGGCAGGAACAGATGGAGGAGAATGAGGGAGAAGAGAACGAGGCAGAAGAGAATGAGGCAGACGAACCAGCTAGTTAAACGTAGTATTTACATGTTAAAATTTGTATATTTGTTGAGACTTTAAACAAATTGTTGATAATAATTATTCAAATTTGTCTTTGCGTCACCTCTTGGAAGACTGCCGATGCAATAAGGGAGTACAACAAGTGCGTCATCTTTGCTACCTAGTACAGTAACGATTGTCTTGAACAGGTTTTCTGTTCCCATTGAATTGTTGTTGAATCCTTTCAGAGCAGCATCAATCTTGGCGACTGCTGATGGATCCGCATTCACCGAAGTGATCGCTTTGACGGCTGCTGAAGACAACGATATTGAGTTGGTGGTTGTGACAGATGATGCCTTTGAGACAACTGGTGCGGGAGCCTTGGAAACAGGCTCGACCTTTTTCACCTCACTAGGTTTTAAAGGTTGAACCTTGACGGGTTCAGCCTTTTTGATCTCTTTAGTCTCAACTTTGGCAGTTTCTACAGCCTTCACAGGTGCTTCTGGTGATTTACTTACCGATGAAGTAGGCGGTTTACTGGAAAGGCGGGATCCATATAATGATCCAGAGTACGACACAGGTCCCGTCTTCTTGGTTTCAACGGCTTTCACTGTCTCCACCTTCTTCGTCTCCACTTTGTTGGGTTGAGAGGGTTTAACGGGCGCCTCTGGTGCATTTAGTGATGATGTTGCTTCGGGTTTTTTGTTTAGAAATGAGAAAAATCCTCCCGATTCACCTTTGATAACTGGTGCTGGAGCCTTGGTAACTGGCTCCGGGGCCTTAACAGCTGGTGCTGTAGTCTTTGGTGCTGCAACTGATGCTGGGGCTTTGGCAACTGACGCTATAGTCTTTGGCGCTGCAACTGGTGCAGGAGCCTTAGCAACTGGGATATTAGCTGCTGTTTCGATCTTACTAGCCTGAGTGGGTTTAGCAGGTGTCTCTGGTGATTTGTCTAACTTGGATAATGTAGATGATTTACTAGTCAAACGAGACCCATACAATGATCCGGAGTATAATGAAGTAGGTGCGACTTTCTTACTTTCAGCTTCAGGCTGTTTAGCAGGAGCAGGTTGAACGCTTTTTACTGTTGTCTCTTTTGTCTCTGAGGATTTATCTAGAAATGAGAAAAATCCTGGAGCTTTGGTAACTGGTGCTGGTGTCTTGGCAACTGGCTCTGGGGCCTTAACAGCTGGTGCTGTCGTCTTTGGTGCTGCAACTGATGCTGAGATCTTAGTAACTGGCTCTGGGGCCTTAGTAATTGGCGCTGTAGTCTTTGGTGCTGCAGCTGGTGTTGGTGCCTTAGCTATCACTGGTGCTGGTGCCTTAACAACTGGCTCTGGGGCCTTTGCAATTGATGATGTAGTCTTTGGCGCTGCAACTGGTGCTGGTGCCTTAGCAACTGGTGTTGATGCTTTGATTTCAGGGGCAGCAGGAAGTGAAATAATTGGAACAACACTCTTCACCTCATTTATTTTTGTGGAGACTGCGGAAACTATTTCCCTTTTTTTAGACTCCACTGCCGATGAAGCCGAGGAAGATATCTTTTCGGGCATAGCGGCAATTTCCTTACTCAATGATTCTATTTTCTGCGTTGCCAAACTTGCTACAACATTTGGTGCGTTAGTAATATCATTACTCACCTTATCAACTTTCTTTTGAATGGACGAGGCAACATTGCCAGGAATCGCCTGAATATCGGCAATGGTGTTGTCTACAGAGTCTTTAGCAGCCTTTTTAGTGCGGTCAATACTACGAACAATAGAGGACTGTATATTGGTTGGAATGCTGACAATAAATTGTTGCGTAGATGTTATAGTATTCACAACCTTCTTGTTTATCGTCTTTTGTAAGTTTATTGGTGCATCAACAATTGATTGAACTGTATCGTCTACTTTCTTATTAATTGCCGTTTTCGTGTCATCAATCTGTCTATTTACTAATGCAAAAATCGTTTTACGAACAGATATAACAAATGTACCAAAACTATTTTTGAGAAATTTACTTGTAGGATTTTCATCAACTTTATAAAATAAAGCATATGCCCCACCTCCTGCAAGTAAAGGTAATACAATTGGTACAAATGGTGCATCACCATCAGCGAATATGCCATCTGCAAGTCCACCAACAATAAATCCTATCAAGCCTAACCCAGCAATTGCAGAGGTCTCTTTATCACTTTCCAACTTATTCTTTTCCGCAGTAACAGCGGCATCTTTACGCAGTAATTCAGACGCAAAGTCATTAGTTTCCATTTTTCCACTCGAAAATTGATCAATAATTCCTTTAACTTCCGTGGTAGTTTCCTTATCCAATTCATCCCATAGGCGTAGTGTGCCCCTACTGCTTCTACGTGCTGGTGCATATCCGCATACGACGGACAGCACAGCTAGCACGACCAGCAGCACTAACATACCCATTTCACACGTTATTCGAGCAAGATTTGGTTCATCTTGGTGACATCATAAAATAGGGAGTAGGGAGTAGGGAGTAGGGAGTAGGGATGAAACAAATGAATGTATTAATGTTATTTGTTAATTTACCATTTATAAAGCCATCTTGATTCTTCATCCCAAGAGTCGCTGTCCCAAGAGTCGCTGTCCCATGAGTCGTGGTAGCGACAAGGTGGACGGTATCCGTCGAGTACCGTAACATCTATTGCATCAATAGCCAATTGAGTAGCTTTATCCCAATTTAAACCATCTTTATATGCTGCATCTCGCAGTATTTTTTCAACTTGAATATGATTTTGTGACCAAACTACATGATGGACATTAAATTGCTCCTTTGTGAGCATCATAATTGCTGCAACTTCTTCAATGTCAATATCTTCAGCTGCGTTGATAAAAATTTTACATAATTCCGAATCACTTCTCAACGTAAGTTTCATTTCCTTCAATTTCTTAATCAGTTGTTTTCTTCGAATGTTTGGTTTATTTCTTGTTGAAATAAAATAACAAATTCTTTTGGCAACGTCAGTTGCATCCATCTTTCCATAAGTAAAATACCTCTTAATTCTCTTCTCGAACTCGCACATTTCTTTTACATTCGACCAACTCAATCCTTCTTTGATCAATGCTGATTCTAGTAATTGCAACCTTGAAGTAAACAGCTCTGATTTAAATAGAGGAAATGTCTGGCTAAATACCTTCACATCGTTCTGGGAGAGATAAGTAGCGATGATCATCACATATGGTGCAGAGAATATCATATCTCTTATCGCATCTCTTCTAGCGGCGTTTTTGCGTTTGGTCACTGAGCGAGTTATCATAATAGATTGTTAATCTGATGATTCAGAAAGTGGACTAGAGCGAGAAAGACAGTAAGAAAGTGGTTGAGTAAGTAAGTGAGTTAGTAAGATCAAATGAGTGAGAGAGTGGGACGGTAAGATTGAATAAATGAACTACCTATTGAGTGAATGAGTGAGTGAATAAACACCTCTGTGTAAAAAAATTCTTCTTTTTTCACAACACTTCTTTGGGTGTGGATGATCATTTTCTTCGAGTTTTGCTTGGTTAATACCGCAAAAAAGAGATGGATCGTGACTATTCACTGCTGTTGCAAGAGAGCGAGTCCGTCCGTAGCTCGTCTACAGCTACGTCAAAGGTAGAGCGGAGAATAGCTGCATTGAGAGAGAACATTATAGGCAGCTATGACAAATTTAATACTCCATTTGGCGATAGGCCTATTGTGTATGCAGACTGGACAGCAAGCGGGCGCTTATTGAGGAATGTTGAAGATTATGTCGTGAAAGAGGTGGCAACTCTTTATGGCAATACACATACTACGACGTCTATCACTGGGTATCAATCTAGTAGTTATAGGCATGAGGCGCGACAGATAATTGCTGAAGCCACTAATGCCAAGATCACTGGTCACGCATCAGAAGACATCGTATTGTTTGTGGGCAATGGGACAACGGGGGCTATTAATAAATTGATTTTGGCATTAGGTTTACATATATCTGTAGATAATAGTGATGTAAACACACCTATAGTATTTACATCATCATATGAGCATCATTCAAATTTGTTACCATGGAGAGAAAGCGTTGCAGAAGTTGTGACAATAGCGTATTCTACTGAAACTGGTGTGTGTTTAAAGGACTTGAAAGAGAAACTTCTTAGATATCAATATCGAAAAGTAAAAATTGGTGCATTTTCTGCTGCTAGTAATGTTACTGGTATAATGACGGCGGTTGACGAAGTATCAATACTGATGCATAAACATGGAGGCATTGTAGTGTATGACTACGCTACGGCTAGTCCCTATGTAAAAATGGATATGAACCCTTACATCACCCGCAAAGAAGATCAACCTTATGTATATAAAGACGCAATAGTGTTCAGTGGTCATAAATGGTTAGGTGGTCCTGGTACTCAAGGAGTGCTAATTGTGAAGAAGACTCTGATGCCCGCACCAGATGAGTTGCCTACAATACCAGGTGGCGGTACCGTGTTCTATGTGGCTGATGACACTCATCGATACCTTTCTAATAAGGAAGAACGAGAAGAAGGTGGAACTGCAAATGTAGTGGGTGACATTAAGCTGGGGTTAGTAGTTCACATCAAGCAATCAATTGGAGCTGAATGGATTGAACAAGAAGAGCTCAAAATTGCTAAATATGTATTCAATCGATTGACTTCTGATCCCGGTAGTGAGCGCGTAGTCATCTTAGGGCATGAAAATGCTGTGAGTAACTCGAGATACTTGCCGATATTCTCATTCCTCATTAAATGTGGTGATCGATACTTGCACTACAACTTGGTGTGCGCATTACTGAACGATCTTTTTGGTATTCAATCACGAGGTGGATGTCAATGCGCCGGTCCATTTTCTCAATACCTATTAGGCATAACCGACGACTATAACAGAGCATTTCAAAGCGCTCTTCTAGACAAACAAGAAGTGCTGCGGCCCGGATTCAGTCGCTTGTCGTTTCCTTACTGGCTGGCGAAAGAGGAAATTGATTACACGGTGAATGCGATACTGTGCATCGCTCTACACGGTTACAAGTTTCTTCCTCTCTATCGATTTAATCATAAATCAGGCGAATGGGCTCATGCAACTAGAATTAATAAATTTGTAGGGCGTAAGTGGATTACTCATTTCACTTTAGACGGGGAATCAACTGCATCGAGCAATATGGAACAGACGGAAAAGACTATTGATGACCACGTCAGCCCGATTCCTTCTACCTCTGTCCATGGCCTGGGATCTGCATTAAAATCATGGGCCGTAGCAGATTTGTCATCATTACTGCACAGAATCGCCGGTTCGGTCACCGATATTTGTGATAATATTCGCAATTATTCTGCGGGCAATACGTCAGTGGTCAGCACGATTGGGTGCGAAGATCTGCGTTGGTTTGCATTACCCAGTGATGTAAAAAGTGAGAAGAAGACTGCCATCTTAGCGATCAATCCGGGATCCAAGCAGGTAGTAGCCACACCTAGTAGTCAGTCGAATGAATTGACGCCATTTGCAACGCAGAGGAATGACGTCTTAAAGTTGAGACAAGGTGGCGAAGGGATAGCGAATCCTCGATATGCAAAGCTGTTCCACGTAGAAAAATCAGCTAGTGACGTTGCCATCGTAGAGAACAATCAGATAGACAAGAATGAGCAAGTTGTTGATAAACTTCAAGCTTCGACAACGGCGATGGCGGTTGCGAGTGATGGTGATAACGAGCTATTAGAATGCAGTACAGGTGTCTGCGGCGTGCGACGAGTATTGCCACCTTTAGAAGGCACTTTAGATCGTTTGATTGAAGGCAATTTGAATATCCAAACATTCAACGGAGTCGCCCCTTTGATGCCTTTGAAGCTTCTAGTACCCCCAAAGAAGCTCATGAAGGCAGTGGGACAAGCCATTGGTGACTGGAAGATGATCAAAGACGGCGACCGTTTGTTACTAGGGCTTTCAGGTGGAAAGGACTCATTGGCACTCTTGCACATCCTCTTGGCATTGAAGAAGAAGGCTCCCGTTAAGTTTGAACTTGCATGCGCTACCATAGATCCTCAAACGGAGTCATTTGACCCATCACCATTGATACCCTACGTGCAAAGCTTAGGAATAACATATCACTATCTATCTGAGCCAATAGTAGAGATGGCGAAGAGCAAGCTACAGGGCGACTCACTGTGCGCCTTTTGCTCTCGCTTTAAACGAGGGTTCTTATACACATGCTGCCGCAAGTATAACTATAACAAACTGGTGCTTGCGCAGCATCTAGATGACTTGGCGGAGTCGTTTTTCATGTCGACGATGCACAACGGCGCCGTGCGTACCATGAAGGCCAATTATGTGATAAATGAAGGTGATATTGAGGTTATCCGCCCTTTAGTGTACGCCCGGGAGGCATTAACGCGCGATTTTAGCGTGCAAAACCACTTACCAATCATCAATGAAAACTGTCCGGCGTGCTTTGAGAACCCCAAAGAACGCGCACGAATCAAGAAGCTGTTGGTGCAGGAGGAATCCATGTATCCAAACCTATTCCAAAACTTTAAACGTGCTTTTATTCCTCTTATGGACCAAACCATGTACTCGCACATGGCGACCATCAGTGACCGGGTGGCGCAGGTGAATATAGACAGAACGATTGACAGGAATTGCATCCCACCAAGTAGTAAAGACAAGACGAAACGGAAACGAACAGAACAAAATAGTAACGGTAAAGAGGAAGAGGATGACGTCAGCAGACTCCGAGTCAAACCGTTTGTTGTTGCTAACACGAGCGATTTCGATCGCTGAAGTGCGATGCTTGCTACTATATACGGCA
>JACCDO010162984.1_pt1 | contig 10175 bp, 5 predicted proteins | sample 7446101 | NCBI WGS metagenome assembly JACCDO01 (sample SAMN15323440, study PRJNA562643) | freshwater metagenome | isolation source: river surface water | place: USA:Blue River Watershed | collected 2017-08-16
GAGTGTGGCGTCTAACGTGAAACTTTCGTTGATGCCCCACTTTACGTCCATTCCTCCATTGCGCAGCGTTTCACTAACATTGCCCTTAACTGTAGGAGTTGTTCGTAGGCCGGTCGTTACATAGGGTAAAAAAGATAAGCGTAACGGGGGCTCAATACCTGAAATACCTTCTAGATCGCCAAATTGATTTACAAATCCCGCTTCGTTGGGATCAATCGTGTTCCAATAACTGCTTTCGTTTGTACCTCTGCTGAAGCGTTGAAAATTTACACCCCATGTTTGTTTTTCAGTTTTTGCAAAACGAAGAGAAATGTAGGGTATACGCATTTCTACAGTCCATCCATCACTTGTTAACTGCACATTACTTTCCCAAACTGCATCCCAACTGTAATCACTTGGAGGTCCAAATTGACTTTGCACGCTTGGAGAAATTCTTCCATCAGACTGTACATTACGGCTAGTTACTACAAACTGAAACCCATTTTGATTATCGTTGTATGTATCCAGAAATACAGAGAAATAGTCTACATCCTGACGTTGCTCGCCGTCTCGCGCAGTAAGTTGTTTACGAATACTGCGAGGTTGATCGGTTAATTTAGCTGCTACATACATCGCTATGTCATCGTATAGTACCCAAACCTCTGTTTTTAATTTTGCTGGCTTCCCAAAATCCGGAGAATTGATGATAAAGTCTGAAACTGGGGTTACTTGATTCCAAACACTGTCTGTGATTTTACCATCAATTTTTGGTGTCGTTTGTGTACGGGCCGTTTGCATTTTTCGTATAGGCAATCCAGGTTGTGCTAAGCTGGCAGTTGATAAAAAAAGGCTTATTAAAAGTAGGGGGTTATTAATTCTCATTACCCCGCAAAAGTCCTCTAATTGAAGGTCTATTCAAAATATTTTCGATAAGCGGTAAAATAGGTTTACCTCTAGTGATTTTCCTTAAGATATTCCAGGAGTAGATTCCCTTTATTCCTAGCCCGAGTCAAAAAGCTAATTGTTGTTTTCATCAAACCTAAACGCCGTGCTAAAGCCGGTGTCATTACTTTTTTGAATTCTTCCAGTTCTTTTCCCTTGATTAAGACTAATGTGTCTGATTTATACTTATCTAGTTGTTTTAATTGCTGCAAAATACTATCTGGTGTATTCACTCTGGCTTTGGTATTATCCGTGCTGATTAAATAACGCTTTATAGCAATAGAAGGAGGAGTCCAGGCAGTTAGCAAGTCTGCATACGTTCCAAGTGCATAGCTTGCTTCCTGTTCTTTGCTTCTGTACTCGGCTGCTTCAGTTTCATTGGAGTAGTCTATCATTAGTTCCAATAAACGCTTGTCTTTGATATAGCGCAACGATCCCGAACTTTTCATTTGCTCGTAGGTGTCATTTTTACTTAGAAAACGCGGGTAGCTGGAAAAAACATTTGCATGAAAAAACGATAAGTCAAATGATGAAGAAGCATTCGTAAGTTCAATCATCGTTTTCCCCATTGAATATTCAGTTTTATTGTGCATAATAGTCAAGGAGTCAATAAAAGCAATATTGGTTTTAACATCATTTCTAAATTGCTCAATGAACTCATGTGCCCTTTCTTTTTCTACATAGATTTCCCGAACATTCTCGGCAAAAAAGCCAAGCGTCACTGCCGTAAACAACATGAAAAATTCAATAAAATACTCTTTCAGTTTCTTTTTGTGAGTGGGGTGATGTGGATGATGAACTTCCATGCGATAATTTATTTTTTTAATATAAAATTGATTAGCTGAACTCCTGCCACGATAACAAATGCTTGACAGAAAAGTGCCACATATGCAATAAGAGGATAAGTTTCAATTTGCTTTGAATAAATTCCGTAAAAAGCCCAGGCTGCAGAGATGGATAAAAATGGGTTCTTGGTTTTCTTCATTACCCAAGCAATAATTACTGTTCCCGTAGCAATTATAATGATTGAAACAATTTTTTGAATTTCGATGTCCAGATTCATTTCTATTGATTGCAAAAATGTTGTCACGTTCGCAATCGTTGCTATGCAGATCCATCCTAAGTATATTCCGAAAGAAACGTTGAGTAACCATTGTTTTTGATCTTGCAATTTATAATTGATTACGCCCAGACAACTTAGTAGACCAATCATTACTAGTAGTGAAATACCAATTAACTCAGATTGCCAAAAAAGAATCCAGCTAAAATTAAGTATGCATGAAAACAGAAATAGTGGAGTATTTAAAATGGGATGATTAAATTTCTTGGTGAACTGAAAAATCAAAACTGCCGTTAATAATAGATAAATTAAGCTCCAAATAGCAAAGGTTTGATTAGATGGGGTAAAAAGATTGCTGTATTTATCTGAGAGTTCCCTGATCGATTTTCCACCGAGTTCTCCTGTGGCCGATTTGAAATTTATGAAAAGGCAGAGCAGAAAAATTAGAATATTTAATATCGGGTAGATTTTAGTTTTTGGCATGCTACTAAAGATATGTCAAACTGATCTTTTTAAATCTTAAACAACAGCTCGACTTTAGAAAAAATTCCTGAAATTTGCGGCGACAAATGCATGCAATATGAAAAAAGCCATAATCACAGTCGCTAAAGGAGATGGAATTGGTCCGGAAATAATGGACGCTACCCTACGTATTCTTTTTGCAGCAGGCGCTGAGTTAGAGACCGAAGAGATAGAAGTTGGGGAAAAGGTATACTTATCAGGCAATACATCCGGTATTTCTACTGAAGCTTGGGATACAATCCGTCGAAATAAAATATTTCTAAAAGCTCCCATAACTACTCCTCAAGGAGGTGGCTATAAAAGCTTAAATGTTTCCACCCGAAAGTTTTTAGGTCTTTATGCGAATGTTCGTCCTTGCAGAAGTCTTCATCCCTATGTCAGTACAAAGCATCCAGTAATGGATATTATGATCATTAGAGAAAATGAAGAAGATTTATATGCTGGCATTGAACACCAACAAACTGATGAAGTTGTACAGTGTCTGAAATTGATTAGTCGCCCCGGTTGTGAAAAGATCATTCGCTATGCATTCGAATATGCGCGTCAGCAAAAACGCAAAAAAGTTACTTGCTTTAGTAAGGATAATATCATGAAACAAACAGATGGATTATTCCATCAGGTTTTTGATGAAGTAGCAAAAGAATATCCTGAAATTGAAAATGAGCACTGGATTGTAGATATTGGAGCTGCTAAATTGGCTGATACACCAGAAGTATTTGATGTTATCGTGATGCCTAATTTATATGGGGATATTTTGAGTGATGTTGCTGCACAGATTACAGGTTCTGTAGGGCTGGGAGGATCGTCAAATATTGGAGAGGAATGTGCTATGTTTGAAGCGATTCATGGTTCTGCGCCACCACTTGCTGGAAAAAATATTGCAAACCCCTCAGGACTCTTGCAAGGCGCTGTTATGATGTTGAATCATATTGGTCAAACAGATGTTGCGCAAAAAATTCAAAATGCTTGGTTAACAACGTTAGAGGAGGGAATTCATACCGCTGATATTTACAAAGAAGGGTTTAGTAAACAACAAGTTGGAACAAAGGAGTTTGCTGATGCTGTTATTGCTAATTTAGGTAAGACGCCAAAATTATTGCAGGCCGTATCCTATGCAGGTGCCGGTGCTTTACAACTTCCTTCTTACAAACGCAAAAAGCCAGCGGTTAAAAAATTGGTAGGTGTCGATTTATTTATTCACTGGACAGGCTCAGATCCAAATGAATTGGCAAAAGTGATTAAGAATATTGAACCAAAAGAAGCCAGTCTTTCAATGATAACCAACAGGGGTATAAAAGTTTGGCCAGATGGATTTAGAGAAACATTTTGTACTGATCATTGGCGCTGTCGATTCAAGGCGAGTGCCAATGAAGAGATAACTAAAGAGACAATTGTATCATTACTTACCAACGCAATAGGAGCGAGTATTGATACGATTAAGACTGAAAACCTATATGAGTTTGATGGTGTTCCTCGTTTTTCAGTAGGGCAGGGGCAGTAACTTACAATATGAAATACTTGTTAACTCTTTTTATCGGAGCAATATGTGCCACCGTTGTGCATGCTCAGGATAAAATCCGTACTTCTTTAAAAACTAATTCACAGTCTGTTGCTATTGCTGATACTACTGAAGTAGAGGAGGATACCGTAATAATTAGCGCAACGCGTTTGAGTAGATCTATAAACAACACCTCAACGCGAATAGAAGTTATTTCTGGTGAAGAGTTGACGGAAAAGGGAAATATGAAACCTGGTGATATACGAATGATTTTAAATGAGAGTACAGGAATTCAAACACAACAAACATCTGCCACTTCTTATAATGCCGGAATACGAATTCAAGGTTTAGAAGGGAGATATACACAGCTATTGCGCGATGGTTATCCTTTATACGCTGGTTTTGCAGGGGGTCTTTCGCTTTTACAAATTGCGCCACTTGACTTAAAACAGGTTGAGGTAATAAAGGGGGCTGCCTCTACTTTATATGGAGGAGGCGCTATTGCAGGTATTGTCAATCTTGTTTCAAAAACACCAGGTAATGAACCCGAATATAAATTTCTTTCCAATTTTACTTCTGCAGGTGGTTTAGATATAAGTGGTTTCTACAGTGAAAAATATGGTAAGATGGGATTGACTGTTTTTGGCTCTAGAAATAGTAATGCTCCATTTGATCCAGCAGCTATTGGTTTTACGGCTATTCCAAAGTTTGATAGATACACGATTAATCCCCGCTTGTTCTTTTATCATGCCAAAACTATTGCTGACTTTGGTGTTTCATTTATCGGTGAAAAACGATTAGGAGGAAGTATTCAGTACATAAAAAATGGTGGAAATGGATTTTTTGAGTCTAACCGATCTAATAGGATTACTACACAATTCGGGCTTACTCATACCTTTAATGCTGCTACCAAGCTTACTTTTAAAAATAGTGTAAGTCGATTTGAAAGATTACTTGCTATCCCATTTTATTCTTTTGATGCAACCCAGCTTTCTACCTTTTCTGAATTAACAGTTAATCACACTAGGGAAAAATCACAATTTGTTTTTGGCTCAAGTTTAGTAACAGAAAACTTTACAGAACAGCGACAGTTGACATTCCCTGTACGAGATTTTTATTATCGAACTTTTGGTTTATTTGTACAGCATCTCTGGGACATATATGACAAAGTCACATTAGAAAGTGGTTTAAGGGGAGACTATATTAATCAGTTTGGATTTGAGCTTCTTCCTCGTTTGTCATTATTAATTCGCCCTTCAACTAAATTATCTACTCGTATAGGTGGAGGATTTGGATATAAGCCCCCATCGCTATTTACAGAAGAAGCGGAAAGAAGACAATTTCAGAATATACTCCCAATAGATCTACTTAATTCTAAAAATGAGCGATCACTTGGATTTAATTGGGACATTAATTATAGCACAATGATAGGTGGAGTTAATTTCTCAATTAACCAATTATTTTACTTTACTCGTTTAAATCGCCCTCTAGTTTTAAATAGTAGTTCGGGGAATACTTATTCTTTTGTGAATGGAGATGGCTATTTGAATACAAAGGGTATGGAAACAAATATTCGCTTTGTCATTGATGATTTTAAGTTATTTGTCGGCTATACTTTTACTGACGCCACTACTTACTTTAATGGGATGAAGTCTCCACTACCATTAACGGCAAAACATCGTCTCAACAATGTACTAATGTATGAGATTGAGGATAAGCTAAAAGTAGGAGTAGAGGCTTATTATTTTAGCAAGCAGCGATTAAGTGATGGAAGTGATGGACGGTCCTATTGGATTACAGGATTGATGGCCGAGAAATTATGGGAAAAGTTCTCGCTCTTTATCAATTTTGAAAATTTTTCAGATACAAGGCAGACTAAGTTTGGGCCAATTTTTACTGGTTCGACTAGTAATCCTTTATTCAAAGAAATTTATGCACCTGTTGATGGGTTTGTGATCAATGGAGGTCTTAAAATTAATTTTTGAACTCGTTTATCAAAATAAAAAAAGGACGCTTAGTAGCGTCCTTTTTTCTAATGTGCAATCAGCACTCGTCCCGTTGCTCGGGTTCGGTCTGCTGCATCCGTGAGTCTAATCTGATAGATTCCATTAGCTGCATTACGTAGGTCTACCTCTAGATTCTGATATCTGCTTGCAATTGTATATGATTTTCGATATACAGTGGCTCCTTTACTATCATAAATTGATAAAGTGAATCGATCGGTAGTCGCACTATAATAGGAAACATTAAAACGACCCGTTGTTGGACTTGGGAATACAAACAGTCTTGTAGTTGCTGAATCACCTATAATTAATGCATCACTAGTGCTTGCACATGGAAGTTTTGGCGGTGTATTCTGTACACGCAAGGTATATGATCCAGTAGGATGTTTCAGTCCTATTGAGTCAATGTTATTGCTATTTTCTCCAGTTAAGATGGATCCATTCAATAACCAGGTGTAGAGGTAGCTTCCTGTTGGAGTAACTGTTGCATTAATAGCAGTGCGAAGTCCAGGATAGATTTTTAAATAAGGCGATGCACTTAATGTCGCAACAGGATTAGGCTCTACTGTTACAGTAGTAGCTGAAGAAGTTGCAGTGCATCCGAAATTGTTAGTTACAGTTACCTGATAAGAACCGCCAACACCAGTTAAAACGGATTGAGAGGTAGAACCATTGCTCCAAAGCCAGCTTGAGCCTGTTGAGGCAGCAAGCATTACCTTGTCACCATCACAAATTGTTGTAGGTGTCAATGCAGTGATAGTAGCAGTTGGAAGTGGGTTAACAGTTACAACTGTTGCAGCGGAAGTACTGGTACAGGGTCCGGTAGTAACAGTAACTGTATACGAACCAGAAGTATTTACATTGATTGATGAACTTGTTGCACCAGTATTCCATCGGTATGTAGTACCACTATTTGCCTGTAATGTTACACTACCTCCTTGGCAAAATGTTATGGGGCCATTGGCAGTGATGCTGGCTGCAGGAACTGCGATAAGTTGTAATTGAACTGCTGTGCGGCTTGTACTTTCACAGCCTGATAAAGTTTCGCGCGCAGCTGCATAGTAGGTAACAGAACCAATTATACTTAGAGAAGGATCAGCTACTGTATTTCCGCCAGTGGCCGCATTATACCATACAACGGAGTATCCAGTTGGAACGCTCGCGGCAGCTGTTAGTCTGGGTGGGGTAGAACCTGCACATACTTGTTGAGATTGATTTCCTCCACTTACTGGAGCAACAATTGAACTGTTTCCAACTCGTACAAAAAGTCGTACTGACGGCGTTTGACAAGATCCATTTGAGGCATAAACAATTATATCGCCTGTAATATTACCTGAAGAATATAAAATTGAAATCGAATTAGTGCCCTGTCCAGTTATGATAGCAGCTCCAGCTGGGGCGGTCCAACTATAACTTTGTGCGCCAACAACTGGATCAATCGAGTACGTATATTGTTGTGAAATATTACAAATGGAGGACGATCCACTGATTGCTCCAGGAGTTCCCATATTTCCACCTCCATTAGAAACTGTTACATTTATTGCATTTGCTCTTTCGCTCGTAGATCCGGTGCTACTTTTTGCACGAATGGTAAACCATACACTTGCTCCAGGAGTAAGACCAGTTGCAGTATAAGCAGTAGCGGTAATACCTGCAGCTTGTAATACAAATTGACCATTGGATGGATCGAGTCTATATAAATCATAGCTAGTGGCATTGGAAACAGCATTCCAAGAGAGGTTTACTTCTCCTGCCGTGCAACTATTTCCATCTCCCATTAGGCCTGAAACTTTTTCCATAATGTGAAAAACGGCATCACTCTGATCAGAATAAGATCCATTAGTAATGCGGATTAATGCCTGTGAAGTATGCACGCCTGAAGGAACACTCCAACTATATCGAGAAGTGCTTGCTGCAACTGAACTTGCAATGGGATTCCAAGTGACTCCATTATTAAGAGAATATTCTAGTGTGTGGGTTCCTGTCAATCCTTTATTATTCCAAGTTATTAATTCGGTAGTCCCTGGTGTAAAATTCTCACCTCCATTGGGGTAGATAATTTCTACTTGAGGTTGGTCAATCGTCCATGTTAGGGTGTACTCTTGTGTACCAGCTGTGGCAACAGAGGTGCCGGAAACACGAATTGTATAAGTGCCAGCTGCTGGATTGTTGATTGTCACTTGCTCAACATTACTCACTATATCTACTCCTGTAGTAGCTGGATTTCCTGGGTTATTCTTGTCTAGTATCCAAGGCAAATAAGATGTTGATCCGTTCAAAACAGTAAGATCGAGGTTGTTCACTAAGGGTGTTGCTGCATTAGCAGTTCCTGCTGGGTCATTCCAAACCAACATCACATTTACTTTTGCAGTACCTGCGGGAACATTTATTGTGATATCTCGGGTAGCTCCATGAGCGATAGTATTTATTGCATACCGGTTGTCTTCAAGAACACGCACACCTTCTAACACATCAATACGACCATATCCAAATTTATAATCTGGGCCTACATTGCCTAAATCTTGAGCTGTATTGAGCACTGCATTTTTTATTAATGCAGAAATTGGACTGTTGTTATTATTTAATTGACGGTAACGTTGTACTAGTAATGAAACTGACCCGGCTACCCCGGGTGTTGCCATTGAAGTTCCAGACATGTACGTATAGCTATTACCTGGTATAGTTGTTGAAAAAACATTATTTCCCATGGAAGAGATATCAGGTTTAACTCTGCCATCTTGCACGGGGCCAAAACTGCTAAATGAGGTCATGCCATCTGTTGAAGTTAAAGCGGCTACGAGAATATTATTTTTAGCTGACTTACCACTTCCCGTAATTGTATACCAACCACCAGCGCATGATGTTTGTGAGTTGCCTGCAGAGTGAATATGTAAATGGTTGGGGAAATTATTTAGGTTCAAGTCTGTAGAGCGACTAGTTGACGAATAGGCAATACTGGCTCCATTGATACCGCAAGTAGCACTCCCTCCATAGGAGTGACTGCTCACAGATAAATTATACGTTGGGATTGCACTGGCTATCTCGACTGGAACATTCCCATTAAAATCCCAGGAGTACAAATTAGCGTTTGGGGCCATCCCGCGAGCAAAAGGGTCAATTAATCCCCTCCCCAGAATTGTACCTGCACAATGGGTAGAGTGCGCGCTAGCACCTACATTTTCAACTTGCGTGACTCTGCCTACTGGAAAAAAATCAGTATGAGTTCCAATTGCACCTCCATCCCAAATGCCAACTTGAACGCCATCTCCTTTTAAATTCCTAGGACCATCGCTAATCACATTTACTCGGTGCTGTGTTCGACCCGGTAAATTCTCATCTTTGTTAGGCTCATCAATAAAGTCAACCCACTGTATGAAAGGGAGACGTACAAGTTCTGGAATACGAAAAGCGGGAATACGAAGGGTGAAGCTCCGAAAATTAGGCTGCTCATCGAGTATGATTATGCCTAATGCATTGAAAGAGTTTGCTAATGCACTAGACTCGAATTGTGTGATAGTTTGAACAGTAATGTCAGTATAACCCTTTACACTACTTGCATGTTCTGGGATTTTATTGAGACGCACAGCAACACTTGACTTTTGTTCAGCTGCTAAGGGAAATATTGCTCGGACCGCCAGTTCATTAAGTTTTTTCCAATTTATGGAGCGAGGAATACGAGCTGTGTATGCATTCGAAGGGATGTAGTCAAAAAGCTCAATGGATAGTTGTGTTAACGATTTTCGAATGTCTGGATTTGGAATTGTTTCAAACTGAATAACAGCATAGTAATACTCTTTGAAGAGTACCTCATTTAAGGACGTAGCATTTATAGCTAATTGATCTACATTTTTTTTCGGGCTATAGTCTCCACTCTGAAAATGAATGATCGTATCTTTTTTTGTTTGTGCATCTACATGGAATTGAGAAAGTCCAAAAAATAGTAGTACGAGAATTATACGGCAGCTAAGCATGTTAGTATTATTTAGTGCAAAGTAACTTTTTTATATTTTTCTCCTTCAATTTTATTGCACATTTTGTTGCTCCATAAATGTAAGTCTATCCCAATAGCCTCTTTGATAAATAATTTTGTCATTCTCAAACCAAAAAAGTGTACAACCTCGTAGCCCTTTCGGATCTTTCCATTCTAAAATACCAACATTTCCATCTTCAA
>JACCDO011638607.1_pt1 | contig 10175 bp, 9 predicted proteins | sample 7446101 | NCBI WGS metagenome assembly JACCDO01 (sample SAMN15323440, study PRJNA562643) | freshwater metagenome | isolation source: river surface water | place: USA:Blue River Watershed | collected 2017-08-16
ACTACTGCTCCACCACAACAATGTTCAACTACTGCTCCACCACAACAATGTTCAACTACTGCTCCACCACAACAATATTTAACTACTGATCCACAACAACAATATTCAACTACTGCTCCACCACAACAATATTCAACTACTGCTCTACAACAACAATATTCAACTACTGCTCCACAACAACAATATTCAACTACTGCTCCACAACAACAATATTCAACTACTGCTCCACCACAACAATATTCAACTACTGCTCCACCACAACAATTTCCACAACAACAATATTCACAACAACCACCGGCACAACAACCATCGGCATTACAAAAAGACTTACAAAAACAAAGATATCAACTTAAGCCAGTGAATAATGCACCACCAGTTCCAAGAACTGCGCCACCAGTTCCAAGAACTGCGCCACCAGTTCCAAGAACTGCGCCACCAGTTCAAAGAAATGCTCCTTCAGTGCCAAGGTCTGCACCTCCAATGCCAAGGTCTGCACCTCCAATGCCAAGGTCTATGCCACCAATAAAATTTGGAAAAAGAGGTGGAACTAAATGTTTTACAAAAGAAGATTTGGTGAAATTTCATGGAATGGCAAAGATGATGTATCCAGAAATGAAAGATTTTCATGTTATGGTAGAAAGTTATTTGAATAGAATTTAAAAAGAAAATAATTATTTATTTTCTTTTTTCAGTATTAACAACAAATGCCCTCTTTTTTTTCGCAGTACTGTTTGAATGCTTCTTGTCACTTTTTTGAATTATTTCATCTATATCTTCTCTTCTAAAAGAACTCAAAATATCTTCTTCATTTTCTTTTTTTTGTGGTGGAGCAGTAAATTGTTTACGAGTTACTGCATCAAGCAATTCTTGTTGTTCTTCTTTACTTAAATGTGGTGGTTTGATATTGTTAGTTATTGGTTGTTGAACTGGTGCAGGATTCATCATATTATTAAACATCTTTGCGACATTAATTTGTGGTTGTTGCACTGGTTGCTGTTGTTGTGTCGGCGCAGTAACATATTGTTTTGGATTCATATTTTTCGCAAGTTCTTTACTAATATGGAAAAACACGGCACTCGAGCCAATCATAAATAATAGTCTAACTTCTGGCTCTACTTTACCTCCAGGGCCTTTATATTTTTCATGTAATTCTTCTAAAACTGGTGTATATTCGTCCATAGAACATGCTACACTGTCGTACCACCCATTTAAATCGATTGCAAAAGGGTCGTATTTTTTATTTACATATTCAATAACAGAAACACTACCAGTTAAAACTTTTTTATACATTACGACACTATTTCTTTTATCGCGAGCCTCTTTTACAAAATTATATTCTTCTTCCATAACATCTGGATCATCTGTTGGATAAAATTTCCTCGATAATTGCATTCCATGTGCATCTTGTAAATCCATTAATTTACGAAAATATTCACTACCTCTTTTTTTTCTTTCTTCCATCGTTTCATTTTTATAATCATTATTTGGTTTTTCTTCACTCAAATTTATTTTTGGCGCTTTTCTTTTTTCTGATGTTTTATGTTCAGAATTGCGACGTGAATTTTCTGATGCTATTCTTGACTCCACTTTTTGTTCTTCTCTTGGTGTTGGTATCTTTTCTGGCAATTCGTCTGGTTTTTCAGGCACAACTTTTACAACATTATTCGGATCAATATATTTTTCTTCATTTGCAAAAAAATCAAATTGCAAATCTGTTTCGGTATATTTAAGTGGTGGTGTTTTTGGTCTTTCTGGAATCGATTTCCCTGTTAAGTTCGGTTTCGTGTTCATTATGTAATTGACGAGAAACAAATTATATCATTTTTGCCGTATTTTTGTTTTTTTTTATTTTAATTATATATAATGATATTTGGTTCAATTGACGAAGTTTGGGGAACGCAAGCAACTCTGTATAAGTCATCTGAATTATATGATATTCCTAAAAATACTTATGCAAAAGGTTATACAGAACAAAGCAATGTAATTTCTCCTCCAAAAAATACCATAATTTCTCCTCCAAAGAAAAATGTTGTAGAAAAATTTGGAAGTCCAACAAAGTGTTCGTGTAAAAAATGTGGTTCAGAAGATATGTTATTTGGCATTCATAAAGATAGTTTTATTATTTTACTACATGTTATTATAATCTTTTTACTTGCCATGCATTTATTTTCAAAATAATTCTAAAAAAATTGATTTTTTAATTTACTGATAAACATTATATAAAAAATCACATAAAACAATGTCATACGTTTTGTTAGCAAAAATTAAAACCTGTTCACCAGAAGCCCTTTTCTTTTTCTTTAAACAAATTCTCGCTGGTCTTAATGGGACTGACAAAAAATTTAATCTTGAACGTTTAATTAGAGCAGACCTTTCTGACATGAAGAAAAAGTTTCAAATCACAAAAGTCAATGAAAATGTTTTCAACATTTTTGTAGTATTACAAGGATTAATTAAAACATTATCCAAAATGCCAGAAAACACATTCAATGATGTATTCTTGAATGATTTTATTAAAGTTTTTGAGTTGATGCTACCATTTGTAGACTTTATCGTCGTAAAAATCGGAGAAACACCAAAATCTTTGACCAATGAACAAAAGATTCAATTTTCTTGTGCATTTGAAGAACTTGATAAGTTAATTTGTCGCGGAACTTTATTCCTTCCAAAAGATGAAGAAAAAAAATTAACCGATTGCATTTTCACTACACTTTGTTTTATTTTATCTGGTGGAGGTAATCCAAGTGATATCTCAATTGAAGCAATTAGTGCATGCATGGAATCTGATATCATAAAAGATATTAGAAAACAATTTGTTGTTTCAGGAGGAGCAATGAAAGAAAAAATGATTCAATGTCTAATCTTGGAAAAGTATTGCAAATTTCATGGATACAAAATCATTAGTCCAGATTTTTTCAACAACTTATCCAAGTATTGGAAAAACACTGGCAAACTCATTAAAGACATGAACGACAAAACATTTCTCGATGAATACAGTGAATACTGTGAGAAGAATGGAGACAAAGTTATAGTTTACGAGCCATATCTTTTAGTGTTTGAAAAGTTGGGTTTTGAGACACTTCAAATGGATGAAAAATAAAATTTCATTAAATCATTTAAATTTTTTAAGTGATTTATCAATAGAATAATTTTATTTAATATGTTCAATAGACCATGAAATATAAATATTTGTCGCATCTATTTTTTTTGCATAAACTTGTTTATTAAGTGCTGTTAAGAGGAAATCGGAACATTTAGAAACATCAATTGGAGGATATCCTAAAATAAATTGTGGAATTTCAAATTGACAATTTGTTTCTCCTTTAATACATAGATTTTCAATATGTTTTTTACATCGATTAAAAATATTTAAATAAATTTCGTCATAGACTTTTTTCCTTTCTTCTTGTATTTTTTTTAATTGGTTTACGTTTAAGACAGCCTTCATTATATATGTTTTAGTAATATATTAAAAAATATTATCTTTACACACTGATGTATGAAACATTAGTTGTTTCTGGTGGTTCTCTTCGTGGTATCGCTCATTTAGGTGTTTTGCATTATTTGTCAGAAAATAATATTTTGAAAAAAATAAAACACTATATGGTGTGTTCTGTTGGTGCATTATTATCAACATTAGTTATTGTCGGATATACACCAAAAGAATTACACGATTTTCTTAAAATGATTAATTTTGATAATTTACGTTCTTTTAATATTGGCAATTTTTTATCTTCTTTCGGAGTAGAAGATGGAAAATTAATCATCGAAATGATAGAAACATTAATTTATTTAAAAATAGGTATCAAAGGAATTACATTTAAACAATTATATGAAAAAACAGAAATTAAATTAAGTATAATAACAACGTGTTTAAGTACAAAAAAAGAATGTTGTTTTAGCCACGAAAATGCACCAAATATGCCAGTTACAACCGCTATTAGAATGTCAATATCGTTGCCAATATTTTTTTTACCAGTATTATATGAAGGTAAATATTATATCGATGGAGGAATTACTAATTTTTATCCAATCGATAGAGTTGATGGAAAAGTTTTAGGAATTGTATTATTAGATATAGAAACAGCAGAAACAAAAATAGAATCATTTGAAGATTATATTGTTCAATTAATGTACTGTAGTTTAAACAGCGCTTACGTTAAAAACATAGATACATATGAAAAACAAACTATTAAAATCACAACTCCTTGTTTAAGCATTTATTCCGTATTAACCAGTACCGATAAAGAAAAATTATTTCAATGTGGTTATGATTGTGCAACCAATTTTTTTACGAATAAATAACTTATTTTTTTGCCACTTAATAACGTTGACTAAATAACATTAACTAAAAAAATTAACTATTTTTTTGCCACTTAATAACGTCGAGTAGATAACATTAATAACGTCGACTAAATAACATTAATTAAAAAAATTAATTATTTTTTTAATTTATCATATCTATTTTTAACTTCTGGAGCAGAAATTGAAAGAGTATCAAATGAAATTCCCAAATCATCAAAAATCCCATAACCACCAGTTGTTTGTTTTTGTGGCATTTGTGGCACTTTCATACCTTTTCTTTCATTAAATAATTTTCTCGTATCTTGTTCAACAAATATTTCTTGTTTGCTGTTTCTCATCAATTCTTCTGCTTTCTCTTTACTAAGTCTTTCAATACACCCATCTGATAATACTGGATCGTCGGTATATAATTCATTTTCGTTTAAGTCGCTATAAGTAATAACATCTCTTCCCCATGCAGATGGAGTTTCATATAATACTGTATCTGTCGATTTCATAGTTTTGCCTTTATTAATGATATCAAACACTTCATTAAATTTTTGTTGTGAAATATTTTTTTCAAAAATCATTTCTGGTTTTACTTTTTCATATTGTGCCACTCTATTTGATTGCAAATCCATATATCGTCTAATCGCTTCTTCTGTTGTTAAAATACCATCTTCTTTCACATTATGTTTTTTATTAAAATAATCATTAAAATTTTTATCTAATTCTTTTTTTTCTTCACCAGCAACAGCGACAACATTTTTTTTATGATTATTAAAAGAATCTTTCAAAGAAATATATGAGTTATATCTTAGTTGGTCATACTTTTCTCTTGTTTTTTCATCTGATAAAATTTCATATGCATTTGTAATTAATTGAAATTGTTCAGTCGAACCATTTTTTTTTGGGAAATATTTTTTTGCGAGTTTTCTATAAGCCTTTCCAATATCCTCTGTGGTGGCATTTTGTGAAATTTCTAATATTTCATATAAGTTGAGTTCCATTTTTAATATATTAATATTACTTTTTATATATTTTTATCTAATATAAACTAATTAATATGGGCAAAATTACTGTTAGCGAACAAGTAATTGGATGTATTTACCTACATATAATAGGCGATGTTATTGGATTTGGAAATGGTAAAACTGAATTTAATAATGTTGGTAGTAAAATTAATTCGGAAACGACAAATTTAATTATTTATGATTTAATAATGAGAGGTGGTATTTCTGGAATTAATGATTTAAGTTCACTTACATTTTCTGACGATACTGAAATGCATATTGCTACAATTGATGGATATATAGAAAGTCGTGGTGTTGATAGTCTTGAAGTTATAAAAAACAAATTCATAAAATTGTTAAGTAAAGAATCATTTTCACAAAGAGCATATGGAAAAACGACGATAAATTCTCTTAATATGATTAATAGAGGTGTACCATGGCAGAAACTTCCATATAACTCAGAACACAGAGGCAACGGAGCTGCGATGAGAATGTTTTGTGTCGGATTAATGTTTTGGATGGATAGTAAAGAAGAACGACATGATTTATTAAAAAATGCAATAGAATTATCGAGAATGACACATAATTCTGCAACAGGTATATTATCTGGTATAACATCTGCTTTATTTGCGTCTTATGCTATAAATGGTACAATAATAAAACGATGGCCATTTGATTTGATGGCTGTTATTAATAGTGGTGAGATTGATGAAATAATAAAAGAAACGAGGCCAGATGATTATGTACATTATAATCGAGACAAATATTCATATATCGAAGCATGGCAATCATATATTTCGAAAAGATTTGATATTACAGTAGTTAAAGATTTACCTGTTTTGAGAAATTTAAAAGAAAGAGTAGAATGGTTTTATACAAATTTTAATCCAAATAGATTTAAAAATAAGGGGAAAGGAAAAGAATATTTGGCAGAAACTGGGTCGACAGGAGAAGATGTATGTATATTTGCTTACGATTGTTTATTAACATGTAATCAATATTGTGGCGACTCGTGGGAATCACTTATTTATTTATCGACATGCCATGTTGGTGATTCTGATACAGTTGGTGCCATTGCATGTGGACTTTATGGAGCACTTAATGGCGCGAAGAGTCTAACAAAAGAACAATATAAATATGCAACAGATATATGCCCAGAAAAGAAAATTGATAAATTTATTAAAATGTTCAATATTGAACCACATAAATAAATTGATGTAAAAAAAAATATTAAATATTTTTTTTAACAAAATCGATAATTGCATCTGGCTCTCTATCGCCTTCATAAGGAATCACTTCACCATTATCTTTAATAATTTTGATAGTTGGAACTGCATCGACGCCATATTTATTTAATAATTCTGGATTTTCTCTGTCTTCAACTTTAATAACGTTTATATAATTATATTGTTTAAAAAAGTCTACAACTTTGTCCCACTTACCTGTATCTAATAATCTTTTACAGTGTTCGCAGGAATTGGAATAAAAACAAACAACTTGTGCTCTATGCTTTATTTGCTTTCCTTTACTTTGTTCTGGATAAAAATAATATAGAATAAAGAGAAAAATAATGAGTGCAGAAATAAGTATGAAGAACATATAAATATAAACTATATAAAAAAATATAGATAATTTATTTTCTTTTTATTTAATATAAACTAGTTCTGAATGGAAACCGATCTACGTTCACAATACGAGAAATTCATTATGTATGGACCAAAATCGCTTAGAGGTGGTGCTGCTGATGGTAAGTGTAATTTTCTTTATGATGGTGTTTCTACTGTTGGACAACATATAGAATCATACAATAAAATAGGACAATTTAAAAAAAATACTTTTCAATCTGAAACGAAAGGCGTGTCTCCACAAGATACCGATATTCATCCAGAAGTCATTCTCTTCATCCGTTCCATTGCTTCTTTATTTGTAAAAATCAAAATGACGAGTGCTGGTGGCACACCTGCGTTACCAGCATTTAACGCTGCAGATAAATTTAAGGAGACTGTTGAAATTATCAGGCAAAACATGTTTGGTGCAGGTTTGGATTCAGACGGCGGTACAGCTACCAAATCTGAATCAAGCGCAAGCGCAGGCGATGGTGTCCCCTCTCCAAACATTGTCTTTGTTCTTGCCGCCAAAGTTGCTAAAGCAGGTACAGGTGATAATAAAGCAACAATTAAAGCAGAGTCAGCAGGTAAGAAAGCTACATTTGAAACACTATTTGGTGCTAACATCGATCTTAGCTCATCAACTAGTGCAAAAGCAATTGATATGTCTACCAGAGTTACAGCATTGGACGCCGAAGAATTAAAAGGTCTTTCCCCCGATGTGGTTAGTAGTATGATACAGGCATATATTTCTTATGTTGTTGAAGGAGAGGACGCGACAAAAGGTGACATAAATGATGCTATCAATAACGCTCCTAAACCACTTCACGGAGCATCAAATGGTGACTTAATTAAAGGAACATATGCTGACCGTAAAAAAGCAGCATTGCTTGAAATATCTGAATTTATGTTACGTTCATGTTATGGTTTTGTTTCCGATGAAAATGCAGATGACAAGAATTTATTTAAAGACGTTAGTGCGACTGGTTCCATTGCAAAAGAAATTATATCGACAAAAGCCGTGAATTACCCCAAATTTAAAAAAGCAGTTGATGATTTTCTTAAAGAAAACAAAGGTTATGATGCAAAGAACGCAATTACAGACAATAAAGGTAGTACTAAAAAAGATGCAACTGAAGCAGCATTGTTTGTTTATTCTAATTTGTTAGCAAGTGCAGCAACGAGACTAAAACTTTTTCAATATTGGTTATCTTTTAGAGATAAAGTAATTAATATGGCATCAAGTGCTAAACCAAATGGGGCAATTTTCAAGGATTTTGTACATAAACAACTTGAATGCGGGGATAAAGGTAAGGAATATCTTTCTACAGCATTTAATCTTAAAAATTCTAGCAATAAAATACTAACCGGCAATGACTATAAGACATTTGACGATACATGTTCTATCGAATATACAACAGCTAAGAGTAGTGACCCAGATAAGCCAGATTGGTTATTTCATACAGGAATAAGAGGAAAAGCATTCAAATTTCTTGAGAAAGAAACAGGAAAAAGCATCACTTTATGGAATTTTACTGACTTAAGCAGTACGCCTCCACAAGCACAAAAGTTAGTGTCTGACGACGATGCATTTGTCGACGTTGCTTCTGCCGCCTTTACAGAATTGCTTACCCAAGCCAGGGCAAAAATAACTTTAAAAATGAATAAAAAAGTAAATTATAAGGGAGGTACGTTTACATATGGTGCTTTCACAACAAATCCCGTCGATAACGTAAAACTATTGAAAATACAAGCAGGAGACAAACAAAAAGCTGCCCTAAAATATTTGAGTGTGGCTGATACAACAGTTGTGGCTGAAATGAAAAGAGAGTACGAAAAAATTGCAGCAGTTGTTTATTACCAACCACCTGTCATAAATCCGACAGTAGTTGTCGCCACGTCTAATGACTATAAAGATTTTAGAGAAAATGCAAAAAATTTCATAGAAGGTCTTGTAAAAAATACAGAATATTCTTATGATGGTATTAAATTTAAAAAAAATGATGTCGAATATGATGACTTGAATATTTATAATGATGATGACGAAATGAAAAAAGCATTCGGGAATGTAACTATAGATGCTGATTTTAACGATTTTTTGGATAAATGTAATAAAAGTGGAAAAAATCCAGAAGAGTGTCTCAAGTATCTCCACGATAAGACTTTACCGGGTACATTGGTCGATCCTGCAAATATTAAAGGAGATGCAAATCCAATACTTGCCTATAAATTATTACAAAGTCTCGGATTTACACAAGACGATACAACTGGAAAAATAGAACCAATTAAACAATGGGAAAAGAATTTGGACGATGACTCAAAAGCAGAATGGATAAAAATTAAAGGTTCTGCTGTGGAAAAAAAAGCATTTCTTGATTTGTTGATAAAATGTATTGCGATTGTCGAAAATACCCCAGGATTATTACTTAAAAAAGCACCTTCAAGTACAGTAGCACCAGGTAAGCCAGAAAAAATATCTGAAACTGACAAACAAATAACATTTTTACCATTCAGATATGTAACAAAGAAAAGCCTTGGGAGAAATAATATTGCAAAATATCTAAGTGCTGTTAAACAAACTCAAATCGGTAAATATACTGATTATCCAGCGATTGATAAAATTTTAGATTTATTTTTACCAAAAATAATGAATAAATATATGTTTATGAATAGTCCGCGAATATTAAGAAGTATGAATGGTGGTGTTGATGGTGATGTGTCAGACTATGCTAAAGCACTTCTTGACGCAACAAGCGTTGGATTTGTTAAGACGGCAGAAGGATTAGTTAAACAGTTAGAAAAGAATAAAAGGGCTTTATCTCCGAAATCACAAAAGGATGTTATGGATGTTGCTGAAGCGGCAGATAAGGCAAAAGAGGAATTGGCAAAAATGCTTACAAAGGTACATCAAGTTCTATTAGGAGTGAAACAATCTCCAGGCTCATTTGAAGCAGATAAAGATTTAGATGTTATGTATGATGTTCTTAGACAAGACAGTCTTAAACACATTTTAGAAATGAAAAAGGCCCATGTTGCTGCAAATAAGACATTTGTCAGTATAATTAAAGAACTCACAAAAGATCCAGATTTTGTTGCTGGATTAAAAGAACTTAGTGCTACAATAACTGGAACAGTAAATAATTACAAACCATTATAAATTAAATAATTAATTTAATTTATAAATGCAACACCATTATAAATTAAATAATTAATTTAATTTATAAATGCAACACCATTATAAATTAAATAATTAATTTAATTTATAAATGCA
>JACCDO010076594.1_pt1 | contig 10174 bp, 10 predicted proteins | sample 7446101 | NCBI WGS metagenome assembly JACCDO01 (sample SAMN15323440, study PRJNA562643) | freshwater metagenome | isolation source: river surface water | place: USA:Blue River Watershed | collected 2017-08-16
CTGGCCTTCCTCGCTGCCGCGCACGACGCCGCTGAAATACACGGCCGCGCCCATGCCCTCGCCCATGCGCCGCGCAGCGACAAGGGCGGCTTCGTCAATCGGATCGGGAGTGAGGGTGAGGGAGCGGTGCAAGGCAGTGGTCAGTGATCAGTGTTCAGTATTCAGTCAGCCCCCTTGCACGGGCGGGAACAGGCTGACTTCGTCGCCGTCCTTGAGCACGTAGTCGCGGCTTTGATACTCGACACCGATGGCGATGAGCGTGGACTTCTCCATGGTAGCGAGTTTAGGGAAGCGCGCGTGCAGCCGCCCGATCAGGTCGCCAAGCGTCGCGCCGGCCGGCAGTTCTTCGCTCGCCTGCGCGCAGCCGGTGAGGTCTTTGAAGTAGGACCAGAATTGGACTCGGACAGTCACAGCAATGTGATGAGTGATGCGAAAACTTAAGGCCGCTAGGCTTCCAGTTACGCATTGTGCTTTATGACCGATACATCTCCGGTTTCAGCACCCCGACGAACGGCAGATTCCGATACCGCTCCGCGTAGTCGAGGCCATAGCCGACGACGAAGAGGTCGGGAATCTCAAAGCCGGAGTAATCGGCCTCGACGTGCTCGACGCGGCGGGCCGGCTTGTTCAAGAGCACGCAGGTCTTGATCTGCCGGGGCTTGAGCTTCTGGAGCTTGGCGATGACGGTCGTCAAGGTCTTGCCGGTGTCGAGGATGTCGTCCACCAGGAGCACGTCGCGGTCGCGGACATCCAGCCGCAGCTCCTTGGTGAAGACCAGTTCCCGTGAGACGGTGCCGCTGCCGTAGCTGGAAACGCCCATGAAATCCAGCCGCAGCGGCAGGTTCAGGCTGCGAATGAGGTCGGCAAGGAACATCACCGTGCCGTTGAGCAGCGAGACGACGACAAGGTCGCGGCCCGCGAAATCGCGCTCAATTTGCCGGGCCAGTTCCCGCACGCGGCGGTGCAGCTGGGTGCGGCTGATGAGGACGCACTCAATCTCCTTGCGCAGCCGGGGCGGCGCCCGGCGGACCAGTGAGAGGGGCGAGGGTTTGGTCACAACGGGCCGAGTGAAGCAGAACCCGGCGCAGGTGGAAAAGGGAGAATCGCGCCCTACTTCGCCGGCGGCGGGGCGGTGGGCTTCGCCACGGGCGGAGCGCCGTCGGCGTGGCGGGTGAACAGCACGACGCCCAGCAGCAACAGCGCGAGGGCGATGGCCGCCGTGGTGATGTAAAGCCCGGTGATGGGCGGCTCGTAGCGGAACTCGATCGCGTGCTTGCCCGCAGGAACCTGCACGCCGCGCATCAGGTAATTGCAGCGCAGCAGCGTCGCCGGCTGACCGTCCACGGTGACGCGCCAGTTGGGCGAGTGCTTGTCGTTGAGCAGGAGGACGGACGGCGCGGTGGCAGTCGCTTCGAGGCGCAGGTGCTTGGGCGAGTAGGCGGTGAACTTCACCTCACCCGCGTTGGTGCCCGGCGCGTTGGTGCCCGGCGGAAGCGGCGCGGAGACGATGACGGTCTCGTGCGGGTTGAAGGCGGCGTTGGTCAGCAGGCTCAGGACTTCGGTGTCGTTGGTGGTGGCGAGCCAGTTGGTGAACAGCTTGGCGCGGGGCAGGGCACCGGTGAACTCGATGAGCGCGAACTGTCCCGGCCCGTTGGTGGCAACGGTGACCTGATCCATGCGCGTGGGCGTGGCGATGCCCGGCTTGGGCACGATGTCGAAGGGGGTGTGGATGCGGAAACGGCGGCGGCCGGCGTCAAGCTGTGCGGCGATGCCATTGAGGAAATTGGTGTCGTTCAGCCCAAAGATGTAACGCGTGTTGGTCAGCTCCCACAGGCGCGTGAGCAGGGCGCTGTTCCCGGACAGGGCGGCACGATACGCCTGGTTTTCAGCGGTTTGGCGCGGCTCCTGCGTGATGTCGAGCGTCTGGATGTTGTTGTAGAGGAACAGGTGCTGCGTCCACTCCAGTCCGTAGAGCTGCTGGAAGACGCTGAACTGCTGGCCGAGTTGGAACGGCACCGCCTGCACGCGGCCCTCGTGCGGGGCCTGCTTGAGGAACTCGATGACCGGGTTGCCGGCGTATTTCTCCCGGTAGTTCCAATAGATGATCCAGGGTGCATTGGCGCGGGCGAGGTCCACGGCCAGCAGCAGCCCGAGCGTCACGCCCGCCCAGCGCGCGCGCGGGCCGGACCAGTAGCCGCTCAAGGCCACCACCAGCACGGCCACCGACAGCGTGAGAAACAGCACGAACAAGCCGACTTCGCCGATGCTGAAGGACGCGATGGCCTTCGCCATGTCCTCGGAAAACGCGACGCTGAGCAGGTGCTTCTCCAGCTCCTTGCGCGCCGAGCTGTAGAGCAGCAGCCCGACGAAACCCGCCGCCACGAGCAGTCCGGTGGCGAGCGTCCACCGGCGCTCGAAGCCGGTCACGGTGGCCCACCAGCCTTTTACCTGGTCCGCCAGGGCATCACCGGCCGCGGCGGTTGGGCGCACAAACTGCCGGGCCAACGCATGCAGGCCGTAACCGCACAGGATGATCACCGCGAGGTGAAACGAGTGCATGAACTTCACCGGGTTGCGGATGGTCGAGGCGTAGGGCAGCGAGTAAAACAGTTGGTAAAACGGCGCGTGCTTGCCAAAGGCGAAGAGGAGTGACACCAGCGCGATGGCGGCCCAAAACCAGACCAGCTTGCGTTCGCCTTCGGTGAACGCCCCCTGTTTGCGGCACGCCTGTGCAAGGCTCCACGCAGCCAGCAGCACGACCAGCACGCCGGCATACTCGCCCGAGCCGGAGTGGCGGTGGACGCCGGGGTTCGCGAGCATGGCCCGCGCCTGAGTGTCGCCGCGGCCGGCGGCCTCCAGCAGCTGGGGAACCATGGGGTTCTGTCCCACGGTGCCCCAATAGGCGCCGCCGTCAGGCGTGTCCATGCGATAGCCGTATAGCCCGGGAATGAGGACCCGCAGCGTTTCGATCTTCGGGAGGCTCCAGATGGTCGCTTCGACATAGCGGCGCTCGCGCGTTTCCTTGTCCTGCGCCATGCCGACAACCCCCTTGAGCTGCGTGTTGATGAGGTTGACCAGCGTGTAAGTGGCGATGAACAGCGCGCAGGCCGCAATGACCACCACGCGTCCCAGCCCCCGCAGCGCCCAGTGCCCGCCGGGCTGCGCGTCCTGCGTCCAGGCATGGAACAGCGCGAACGCCGCGATAATGAGGCTGAAGATCGCTCCGGTATCAAAGCCCTCCATCACCGCCAACCCGGTGGCGAAGCCGGCCAGCAACGTCAGCGGCACGGAACGCCGGCGCGTGGCGGCGAGCAGCGCGGCCAGCGCGAGGAACACCGCCGCCGTGCCCATCACCCACATGGAAAGGCCCCACGCGGCCACGGAAAAGCGGTCGCCGTTCAGCGCGGCAGCGATGCCGCCGACGGTGCACACCCATGGCGCGAAGCCGCATTGCCGGAAGAACAGCCACGCGGCGCAGCCAAGCAGCAGCAGTGAAAGCGGGACGATTACCTTGGCCAGCCCCACGGGGCCGAGCAGGCCGGTGAGCAGGTTCGAGAGGTTAGGCGCGGAGGCCACGCCCTCGTTGCCCACCCAGTTCAGGTCCAGCCACACGCCGAACATCGCCTCGGGCATCCGGCCCGACGCGGCCGAGTTCGCTCCGAGCGGGCCGTCGTTGGCGAAGACGATGTATTCCGGCAGGAAGCTCTTGGCGAACAGCACGGCCAGCACGGCCGCCAAGAGGGCGAGCAGGGCAAGGAAGGCAGGGCGACCGTTTTGCACGGGCGGTTCGGGCGTGACGGCGGGAGGTAAGGCCATAAGGAGGCCGGCGGGCGGGGCCGGCGAACGATGCGCGACGGTAGCGAAACCGACCTTGCTTCCAAGCGGAAACTCGCTCCGGACGCTCAGGCCTTTCCCCTACGAAAGCCAAGAAGCCGGAGGGGCAGGCAAAACATCCGGCGACCGGCGGAGCGCTATTTCCCCGCTGGCTGGGCGGGCGCAGCGGCGGCCGGTGGCGCGGGTTCGGTCTTGGGCGGATCGGGTTTCTTGAAAAAGGCCATGATGGCCAGCACTACACCGACGAAGGCCAGCAGCACGCCGGCCCGCGAAAAGAGCTGGCTGCCGGTGAGCAGGGTCAGGGAGCAGAGCACCACGGCGACTTGCAGGGCGATTTCCGCCCGGTCGAAGGCGTCGTTCTTCTTGCCCGCGAGGGCGGCTTCCGCCTTGGTGTTGTCCGCTTCCTTGAGGATGTCCTCGTTTTCCTTTTTGTATTCGGCGTTTTTCTCCTGAAGCTTCTTCTTCAGTTTGCCCATCGCTTCGCGCTGGGCGTCGCTCGGCTGGCCGAGCAGGTCGATGTCGATCTGGCCGATGACTTGGTCGTTCATTGCGCTGCGGATGCGCTTGGCCTGATACCAGGCATAGCCGTTGGAGGCCTTGACCTCGTTGATGATCATGTCATTGGCGGCATTTTTCCCGTAGGAGGACACGATGGCCATGATGACGGCGATGATCGCGATCTTGATACCGACCTTCTTGTCTTCCTTGCTGCCAGTTTCCTGAGGGATTTCGATTTCGGCCATAATTGTCGTTGGATCAGTGCTGCTCAGTGTGCGCCGGGTATCGGACGCGCGGGGTGAGTAGCAATGACGCCGCACCTTGCCAAGTGAATTGCTGCCGGGGGCGTCTGGCAGGTGGTTTTCAATTGCACCCGTCCCGGCCCTTGGTTTCTATTCTGCCCAACGCTTGACCATGTCCAACGCCGCCGACACCAACGCCCGCCGCATCCGCTCCGTGCTGGTGGTGGACGACGATGTGGAGCTGGCGATGATGTATAAGGAGCTGCTGGGTTCGCAGGGATACATCTGCAACACCGCTCCCAATGGCGTGGAGGCGCTCAAGCTCATCATGCGCCACGAGGTGGACGCGATCATCTGCGACATGATGATGCCGCACATGCCGGGTGACATGTTCTACACCGCGGTGGAGCGCGTGAAGCCCCACCTTTGCCAGCGGTTCATCTTTGTCACCAGCTACGAGGGCAATCCGAAGATCGAAGCTTTCTTCAAGAAGGTGAATGGCATCGTGCTCTACAAGCCAACCACTCTCGGCAAGCTCATGGGCACGCTTAACCTGCTGAGCCAGCGGCTGGCGAACGGGGACAAAAAAGCTCCCGGGGCTGTCTGAACCCGTCGGCACCGGCCGGTGTCACCCTGCCTGGATGGCCGCCCGCATCGCGGCAAACATGTCCTTCGCGCTGGCCTGCGTAACGGGCTGTTTTCCCTTCTCGTCCGCGTCGTCGATGAGGTGCTGGGGCAGCTCCTTGAGAAAGGAAGAGGGATGGCACGGCGTGATCTGGCCGTATTTCTTCCGCCCACCGCAGTGGGAGATCATCAGCTCGCGCTTGGCCCGGGTGATGGCGACGTAAAAGAGCCGGCGTTCCTCGTCGAGTGTTCCCTCGACCTTCGAGCGTGCGTGCGGCAGCAATCCCTCCTCCAGGCCCACGACATACACGTGCGGATACTCCAGGCCCTTGCACGAGTGCATCGTGATGAGCGTGACGGCGTCGCCGGCCTCCTTTTCTTCGGCGCGCTCGGAATCCAGCGTGATGGTTTCCAGGAAGGCATCGAGGCGGGCCGAGGCAGGCTGATCCCCGCCCTCGCGATCCATCGTGGCGATCAGGTCGCGCAGGCTGCGGATCCGGTTCTCAGCGTTTTCCGCGTTTTTCTCACTGCGGCGGAGCTCGCCCCAGTAACCCACGTCGTTGAGAAACTTCTCCGCCCATTGCTGGAGCGCATCCGGCTTGGATGCGAGTGACTCATCGCCCAGCTGCGCTCGGGTTTCCTCGACGAGGGCGATGAACGCCTGAACCGCCTCGCGCGTGCGGGCTTGAAACCCTGCCTGCACATCCGTGTGCCGCATCGCGGCGAAGACCGAGCAATGCCGTTCCTGGCTGGCGGCCAGCAGCCGTTCCATCGTCACGTCGCTCAGGCCGCGCGCGGGGACGTTCGCAATGCGCAGCAGGCTCACGTCGTCGTGCGGGTTCAGGAACGTCTTCACGTAGGCGAGGAAATCCCGCACCTCGCGGCGATCGAAGAAGCTCTGCCCGCCGATCAGGTGGTAGCGGATGCCCGCCTTGCGCAGCTCCATTTCGATGGGCCGCGACTGCAGGTTCGTGCGGAAGAGAATCGCCTGATCGCCCCACGGCACCCGCTTGGTCATGCGCTTGAACTCAATGGTCTCGGCGACGGTGCGCGCCTCGGCCTCTTCGTTGTCGAAGGCCTGGAGGAGAATCTTCGAGCCCTGGCCGTTTTGTGACCACAGGTTCTTCCCGCGGCGGCGGGCGTTGTTCTTGATGACCGCATTGGCGGCCTGAAGAATCGTGTTGGTCGAGCGGTAGTTCTGCTCCAGCTTCACCACCTTCACCTCGGGGAAATGTTTTTCCAGCTCGAGCAGGTTGGCGACCTCCGCGCCGCGCCAGCCGTAGATGGACTGGTCATCGTCGCCCACCACGCAGAAGTTTCGGTGCCGCTGCGTCAGGGCATGAACGAGCTGGAACTGTGCGGCGTTGGTGTCCTGATATTCGTCCACCATCACGTAGCGGAAGCGTTCCCGGCAGGCCTCCAGCGCGTCGGGATGCTCATTGAAGAGCCGGAGCGTGAGCAGGATGAGATCGTCAAAATCCACCGCGTTGCAGGCTTTGAGCGCGGACTCGTATTTCTTGCGGACGTGCTCGGCGAGGGCGGAAACATTGGGATCCTTGAAGGCCGCCTCGGCCTGCGCACCGCCGTTCTTGAACTTGCTCAAAAGTCCGAGCACCGCCCGCGGGTCCGTCTGTTCGCCTTTCGCGGAGATGTTCGCCAGGATTTTCTTAATCGCGCCGAGCTGCTCGGCCTCGTCGTAGATGACGAAGTTGCGCTTGTAGCCAAGCTTCTCGATGTGCTGGCGGAGGATGCGGACGCAGAGGGAGTGGAAGGTCGAAATCGTCGGGCGCGCCGGCTTGTCCTCGCCCCGGGATCCGCGCTCCGCGCCCCGGGTCCTCGGCACAAGCTGGTTGACCCGCTCCAGCATCTCGCGCGCGGCCTTGTTGGTGAACGTGACGGCCAGGATGTTGTCCGGCGCGATGCCGCGCTCGATCATGTGCGCGATACGGAAGGTGATGACCCGCGTCTTGCCCGTGCCCGCGCCCGCGAGGATGAGCACCGGGCCGCGAATCGTCTCGACGGCGTCGCGCTGCTCGGGGTTGAGCGTGTCCAGGTTCAGCATCGGACCGCGGAGTGTAGGAGCGGGCGGAGTGAAGGCAAGCGTGGGCAGAAAATCTGGAGAATCTGCTGGGCCCCATCGCCTGCTCGCGCCATCAGTGCCGATGCCAGCCCGCCAGCTCGTGCTTGACCCGCTCCACCGGCAGGCCGACGACGTTCGTGAACGAGCCGTTGATCCGCTCGACGATGTCATCACCGCGGTCCTGGATGGCGTAGCCTCCCGCCTTGTCGAGCGGCTGGATCGCCTTCAGGTAAGAGGTGATCTGCGCGTCGCTCAATGGCTTGAAGGTCACGTCCGTTGTCTCCGCGAACAGCCGGCAGCGGTGCTTGGCCAAGTGCAGCAGGCAGACGCCGGTGACGACCTGATGCGTGTGGCCCGCCAGTTCGCGCAGCATTCGGCGCGCGTCCGCCATGTCCGTCGGCTTCCCGTAGAGCGTCGTGCCCAGATACACGAGCGTGTCCGCGCCGAGCACGAGCGCCTGCGGGTGCTGCTTGGCCACGGCGCGGGCCTTGCGGTAGGCGTTTAGCAGGCAAAGCTCGCGCGCGGTGAAGTCGTCCTGATGGGCTTCCTCGGCCGCGCTGGTGAGCACGGTGAATTCCGGCCCCAGCCCGCGCAGCAGCTCCGCCCGGCGTGGGGAAGCGGACGCGAGGATGAGCGGCGGGAGGATCATGGCGGTCATCTGGGTTCAGTTCTCAGTGGACTGCCGAGGGTTGAGCGCCGTTCTGACCGCAAAGCTCCGGTTTCATCCCCGTCTCCTCCGCTTCTCCCGCGTGTCAAAAAACTTCCCCAACGCAGCCGAGTAAGGCTGGTCCGTCCGCAGTTGTATCGAGTCAATGCCCATCGTGCGGAACGCTTTGCGCAGCGCGCCTTGGAAGAGCGTCTGTTGCTCGGCGAACGCGGCGCGTTGCCGGGCATTGCCCGTCTGCACTTCTACCACTTCGCCGGTCTCGGCGTCCTTCAGCACCAGCCGGCCCAGCGCGGGCAGTTCCAGCTCGTAACGGTCGGTGATCTGCACGGCCACGAGGTCGTGGCGGCGGTGCGCCTGTCGCAGTGCGATCTGGGTGGCGGGCGCGAGCGGCTCCGCTGCGGGCAGGGGGGCAATGCTCGCACTGCGGCTGCCGAACCGCACCGGGGCGCGCGCTTCGAGGAAGTCCGACAGCACCACGACCACGGACTTGTGCGGCAGCATCCGGCTGACGAAGTGCAGCGCGCCCGGCAGGTCGGTGCCGTGGCGTTTCGGCTCAAAGAACAGGATTTCGCGGATGACGCGCAGCACATGGCGGCGGCCCTTGCGCGGCGGGATGAACTTCTCCACCTCGTCACTGAAGAGCACGAGACCGACCTTGTCGTTGTTGCGGATGGCGGAGAAGGCGAGCACGGAGGCGATCTCGGCGGCCAGTTCGCGCTTGGACTGCTCGCCCGAGCCGAACAGGCCGGAGCCGCTGAGGTCCACCACGAGCATCACCGTCAGCTCGCGCTCCTCGACAAACTTCTTGATGAACGGATGGTTCATGCGCGCCGTGACGTTCCAGTCAATCGCGCGCACGTCATCGCCGGGCTGATACTCGCGCACCTCGTCGAAGTTCATGCCCTGCCCCTTGAAGACGCTGTGATACGCGCCCGACACGGACTCGGACACGAGCCGGTTCGTGCGAATCTCGATCTGGCGGATCTTCTTGAGCAGCTCGCGGGGGATCATCGGGGTGAAAGGTTGTGGGCCGGCAGTGCGTAACGAACCCAAGGCGGCTCGGCGTGGCGGGCGAGGATGGTGAGCAACCGCGACAAAGTCCCTTCCACCGGCTGCGCCCGCGCGTATCCGGCGACTCGGGCCAGCCAGGTCGGCAGGCGCAATTCCCGGAACCGCACTAGCTCTGGTGCCGTGCTTTCGCCAATCAGGCGGTGGGGCAATGCCTGTGACCAGTCTATGCCACACCTAGCCGCCGCCTTGGCTGCCTGCGGCAATTCAGCGAATGCGAGCAACGCCTTGATCAGGTTCAACCCGGCGCGAATTGCGTGCGGGTTTGCCTGCTCTGGACTCAGGAACTGGCGAATGTAGGCACGAACACAAGGAACCATCGTCAGCAATTGCTCCGCATCGTGCCGCCCCTCCTTGGTGATGTTCACGACGTTCCACGTCTTGGCCAGCATGACCCCCAGGGGATTCAGCGTCCGCACCGAATGTTCCCCGACCACTTCCACGGTCGTGAGACGGAGCAGTTCTGCGGAGGTGAGGCCGGGAACCTTGCGGAGCACCTCGACACTCAGTGCGCTGCCTTCGTGTCCGATGCTGAACTTGCCGGCCATCAGGTTGCCAAAGGCATGGCGGAAATCGGGAACCTCCGCCTTGGAGCCGAGCGCCCGCGCGAATCCAATCGCAGCCGCCCGGCTGCCTTGGAAATCTACGTCCTTGCTCACAAACGGGAAGACCGCCTCGATTTCCCGCAGCGCGGGTTCGGTGGCGGCGTATCGCAAGGCCCAGAAGTTTGCCGCCTGCCCGCCCATCAGCACGCACGGGACATCCGCCGACTCCAGCGTGCGGAACAGGAACAGCAACTCCTCAAACGCGAACTGCCTTCGACTTTCGCCTTCCATGAGCGGTCCGGGGTTTTAGTGAAAGCAGGTTGGCAATCACCTGATCCGAGTTGGCGGTGCGCGCCATTGCGGGGTTAAAGATTTCTGGCTTGAAAATGGACGCCTCCCGGTTGGCCTCCAGCGCCGTGATCTCGCCGCGGGCGACGCGGGCGCTGTGGGCGAGGCGCTCCTGGTGCTCTTGCTCCTTGAACGCGTTCCACTCCTTCTCCGTGAGGTAAATCACGTCGCCTTTGGTCTTCATGTGGTCACTGTGCCGGGGGGCGGGCGGCATGTCGAGTTCACGAGCCGGTTTGTGCGGATCTCGATCTGGCGGATTTTCTTAAGC
>JACCDO010791581.1_pt1 | contig 10174 bp, 5 predicted proteins | sample 7446101 | NCBI WGS metagenome assembly JACCDO01 (sample SAMN15323440, study PRJNA562643) | freshwater metagenome | isolation source: river surface water | place: USA:Blue River Watershed | collected 2017-08-16
ATAGTATGAGGCGCAAGTGCGCTCCACTGGTTGGTCGGCCAAGTCGGAAGTCTTAACGATTAAGAAATGCTTAATATACAAAGAAAACTAGACTCTCGAGGGAATTCACACGATTACGTACGTGTCTTTCAGAACGAAAGCGCCCAAGACTCTAAACTGTACAAAACCTTATTTACATAGCCTTTTTAGTGTTACTTAATTGATTGGTGCCGTTGATGTACAACTCTTGCTCGCGTATTTGTTTCTTCTTTGCCCATGCACCAGTTGCGCGTTTTGGCTCTGATGCTAATCTGAAGAATATGCAAGTATCAAGGAACAACTTGGTAGGGTTGAATTGCTTGCTTATGCCAAACTCGGAGGCGGCATAATCAAATGGATACTTGTGGTGCCAGTTATGCCATCCTTCACCAAGTGCAAGTAGTGATACCACTGGATTTTCTGCTGGGTATGAAGTTGGATCATATGGGTGGTCGCCAAAAAGATGGGCAGCAGAGTTAACGAACCAGGTAAAATGCAATACAAGAATATATCGTAGAGCACCGCCAATCCAATAACCATCCCAAAATGTTTCCATGACGTGACCTTTGCCCCAGCATGCTGCTGACACAATACCTGGGAATACGTAGCACATAAACAATGCGAACCATGGATCCAATGCCTTTTGAAATCTTACTGTGCCATCTGCTATTAAATCATCAAAATTTAACTCTTTTCCTGCTGTAATGATATCAGGATGCTTCTTGATAAATAACCAACCCATGTGTGCGAAGAAGAATCCTCTGGTTGCATTATGTGGATCAGCATCTGTTTCAGAATGTTTATGATGAACACGATGGTCACGAGCCCAATGCCATATACTTCCTTGATTGGCTATAGAATTTGCTAACATTAAAAAAATTCGTAATGGTCTTGTAGCTACGTATGATCTGTGCGCCCATAATCTATGAACACCAGCTGTGATACCAAGTCCTGAAATAGGCCATAGTAGAAACGACCATAATAGAGTGTATTTCTGATGCAGTTCTAGCGGTTTATCGTTCAATAATGTCATGTTAATTAGTCTGATGAAGCCATATACAGCGGCTACATGCGCCATCGTAATGAAGATCAACATAGGCCAATTAATGTTTCCCTGCTTGAAGTGGAAGACCACGGTGTCAACCCAGCCATCGGATGGCGACTTCAGCTTCAACACGCTCTCTTTCTCTTTCCCTTTCACCTCTGTCATCTCTTCTTTTATCGGAATTCTTCGTCATCCTTATTTACAAACCGAGCAGGGTAGGGTTCGTGTACCGGTGCCGGAAGAGACTTCAAAAGAGAATTTGTTAGTTTACATGGATTCTGTACAGTTTTGTCTACTTGCTGGTTCCCAACGGCTAGATTGCGGCTTTAATCGTCGAATAATCCCTTGCTTTTGGGCTTGGTGCTCTTGGATCCGAACAGGTCGTCGTCGTCGTCGTCAAACAGCGACGACTTCTTTGGGGCGGCGTTCGTGGTCTTCGCGGGCTTGCTAACCAAGAAATCGTCGCCATCGTCGTCGAATAAGCTCTTCTTAGAGGTATTGCTTGGTTGCGTGGTTGAGCTGGAGTCGTCACTAAATAAGGATGTCTTTGTTACAGCTGGCGCAGCACTAACGCTGGCTTTCGCTGGCTTGCTTCCGAATAAGTCGTCGCCGTCGTCATCAAACAAGCTCTTCTTCGCAGTATTATTCGTTGGTGCCGCAGATACGGGGTTGCTCTTTGGCGCGCTATCATCAAATAACACACTTTTACCGCTGCTACTACTGCTAGCTGCAGTGGCGGTGGGAGCAGGTGCCGAATCTTCGCCGAATAGCGGATCCGATTTAGAGCTACTATCACTCGCGGTTGATGTTGTGGTTGGAGCTGCGACCGTTGATGCCGTAGGAGCAACCTTTGGTTTGGCAAACAGCTCATCATCTCCATCATCACCGAACATGGACTTATTGCTGGCTGGAGCACCACTACCTGCTGTTGCGTCGATCGAAGAGGTGTCTGAAGCGAATATTTTCTTCGACGGAGGCCGTCTGCTTCTGCCCGCAGCATTGCTTGTTACTACTGCTCTATCCAAGTTCGCTATATTACTGCCACCTTCTTCGCTGGTACTATTACTTCTACTTTTATTCGACGACGAACTACCGCTTCTGTCTCGTCCCGATGTCTCGCTGTCGTTGGTGTCCGCGGGTGCGTCGCCATCGCCATAGGTGACGTTCTTCTTGATCAGTCCTTTAGGCGGCATCATACCAGGCATAACTATTTTGCTGGTGTCGAGTCCCGATATTCGGCTTGATATTGGTCTGTTGGCCAACGAGCTGATGATGGCAGGCTTGGGTGCACTGTCACTAGGTGCGGAATCAGAATTGCGTTCAGATTCAGATACAGTTTCTGCTACAGGTTGCGCTGGTGTTACTGACTTCTTAGGTGCGTCGTCGTCGTCATTCCACTCGTTATCTTCATCTTCGTCGTCACTTTCTACTCGCTTCGCAAAAGCTTTCATTATTGGAGGAGTGGCGCCAGGCATCACAATCTTGGATGTATCGAGCCCTGTGCTAGCTATAGTTGCGGAAATGGGGCGAATGATTGCAGGTTCAGGCTTTGCGTCACTTACAGCTGCTGGCGCTTGCTGTGTTGACTTTACTTTGCTATCGTCGTCATCGTTCCACTCGTTGTCGTCGTCGCTGTCGATCTTTGGAGCTCTGCCGCCCTGCAAGGAAAGTCTGGAGCTCATTCTTGGGTCGATATTTGTACTTAACCGCTGCATGTCCGCGGCATTTTCAACACTTGCTGCTGGCGTTTCAACCTTGACAGGAGCTGGCGTTTCAACCTTGACAGGAGCTGGCGCTGCAGTAGTAGTCGCGGGTTTTGCTTTGGATCCGAACAAGTCACCGTCATCATCATCGTCATCGAATATGCTTGCGCGTTTCGCAGCAGCGGCAACTGGCTTTGTCTCTTGGACAGGAGCTGCTGCAGTGGTAGGCTTTGCAACGGTTTTTGAACCAAACAAATTGCTGTCGTCGTCGTCATCGTCGTCAAATAAACTTGCCGCTCGACTCTTGCTAGTTGTGGTAGTAGTTGAGCTAGCAGTGGGCTTCACCGGCGCTGCTGCTGCGGTTGCTGTTGTTGACGATGCCACACTTGGTTTAGGTTTCGTGGAGAACAAGTCGTCGTCGTCGTCGTCTCCGAACAAATCTGCTTTGGATTTGCGTCTAGTGGCGGATTCTGCTGCAGGTGCAGCGGCGGACTTGGTAGTGTTGTCGTCATCGAACAACGATGTCTTTTCGTCGCCAAACAATGAAGCAAACCTGACTGATGACCGACTGTTTGAGTTCGTAGGTGCTGCTTTTGCCACCTTCTCCACGGGTGTTGACGAGCCGAATAAATCGTCGTCATCATCTGCGGTCGAACCGAATAAGTCAGAGGCACCTAACCCTTTCAGTCCCGATTTAGGCTTGCTTGCAGCAGCAGACGTGTCCTTGCTAGTGCTGCCGAACAAGTCGTCGATAGACTTGGTGCTTGTGGTGGCAGTTGGCTTGGCAGCTGTAGTAGCGGCAGCAGGCACTGTCGGCGCCACTTCATCGAACAGCGAATCATCATTTCCACCACCAAATAATCCAGAAAATGAAGGCTTTCGCTTTGGGCCTCCAGACGCGCTCTTGCTTTTGCTATCTCCAAACAACGAGTCGACGGAGTTCATGGAGTCGCTGCGATCCCTGTTCGTGTCGGTGCCAAATAGACTAGAGAGAGAATCGCCCGATTTGACACGATTACCGGCGCGTGACATCCTGCTAGTTCCGAACAACGAGTAAGGATCGTCGTCTTTGGTGCCAAACATGTCTTCTTCCTCTTCTTCTTCATTCTCTTCCTTGATTTTCGACAAACTATTTCCTTTGCCGGCAGAGGATGGCTGTTTGTTTGCTGTGATGGAACCCCTGGCACTTGTATCTTCGTCGTCATCATCATCATCGTCGTCCCAGTTACTTGCTTTCTTTTCTGGTTTGGGTTGGTTTGACCCGCCGCCACCTCTCGCTAACAACTGGGCGTTCAATGCGTCTTTGATACTCGAAGTCTTTGGTGGCATGACTACTCTCTCTTGTTCACCCCAATCATCATCATTATTATCACTATCTTTGGAAGCTGCTCTTGGGCGCTGGGTAGCAGGCGGACGAGGAGGAGGAGGAGGAGAGTCGTCGTCATCGTCGTCATCGTCATAACGCCCAACATTACGACTTGGTGGAGGAGGAATATTTTTAACTGGTTTACTAAAATCATCATCATCGTCGTCGTCGTTGTCTGAGGAAGGTGCGCGTCGTCGAATAGGTGGAGGGGGCATACGAGGAGGTGCTGCACCGAAATCAGATGAGCCATTACTCGATGTTCTGGTGCGTGTACGGGCACGATGATTTGAACTACCTCTATTATTATTATCATCATCATCTTCCTCGTCCTCGTGGTCATCGCGATCATCCGCATTAATACTATTTCTATTATTATACCCTTTGTTATGATGATCTGCATTGTCAGTATCGTCCATAATAACTAAAGCATCTGGTGAATCGATGAAAGGTTGTGTTCCAATGATGAATGGTAATGGTCTAATGTTATAAATATCGTTATCAGCGTTATTATCATCGCCATCGCAATAGAATTTAAATGCCGCTAAACCAGAGGTATAAGCTGTCTTCATAGCTTCAGCATTATCCTCGCTTGTAATACTCACTGGTTTCTCCTCTTTCTTTTTATCATCATCATCGTCGTCGTCATCATCATAGACACGATTCTCAATAAATTGAGAATTCGCAAGCATTAAAAAGTCGTTGAAGGTATTCCGCAGCTTTACATCTGCTTCGCTTACATCTGAGTTCAATAAATCAATTTTATCAACCAAATCTTTCGTTCTTGTAGATATATCTTGGGAAAATCGTTGTAAAACATCCAACAACTTTACGTCACTAGCCAGTGTCCAGTTTCCATTGGTCACGTCCGCGGCCAAGCTTTGCGTGTCATTCGGTAAATTGTACGACATTTCCAGTCGCAACTACCTTGACTTTTTGTTATTGATTTTCCCACATCTTTTGTGCCCTAAAGTTTTGACCCGACGCCATACGCGCCATATTCAATGCAATAACTCGATGTTTAACTGGTAATTGCTAATGAATAACTGTAAGCAATACTCTATAATTAATCCGAAAACAAGCTTGTTACTTAGACTCAGTACCTAGATATTTATGACCTCGATTTAGATACATGGTGCGTTATTAAGGGCAATTATATCAATCAAAACTCTAAATACATTGGTTTATTCCTTCTATTACTCCAAAGTCTTGCAGTTGTTGTTGTTGTTAGGTCATATTGCTACTCGCTAATCCCTTGCTCTTCCAGTTACGAGAAATTAGCCAAAAATATAAGACAATTGGGGGGCATGGATGCTACAGCCGGAAGCACGATTGGCTTAGGCTCGACTGGTTCGTCTACAAAGGTTAAGCTGACTGTGGCTGAGCTAGCATTGATAGAAAAAGAAAATAATGAAAAAAATGAAAAAGTAAAGAAAGTTATAGCAAAAATGAAAACTGTTATTGTCAGTAAAAGGCTATTTTTAGAGCGAGAGTTTGTGAAGTATGATCGCCGTGTGCTGGGATTTATTACCGTCGATGAGTTCAAGTTTGTCCTTAATATATTTGGATTAGATAATCCTGAAATTGTGGGAAGTTCATATGAATATGAATTACTTATCAATAAGTTCAAAGGCAATAAAGAAGTTCGAGCATTAAGTATGACGATGAGTCGGACTATTTCAGGATATATTAACTATCGCAAGTTTTGTGAAACTGTTTTACCGAAAGATCTACGTGTAATGGATGATTTAAAATATAAAATGGTACCATGTCCCGAGATTAGTGTTGTCGTGAGTGATCTTGAGCAGTATGTAAAAAGTGTCAAAAGGAAGAATGCTCAAATGGAACTACTTGCCAAGACTGCAGCTATTGTAGGGTCGGGCTCTGGTCATGACTCCAATATTACATTTCCATTCAAATCGAAGAATGCCAGTATAGTGAATGGTTTACAGGACGAACCTTGGATTACTGCAGAAGTAAAAAGAATAATTACTAAAGCCGAACAAGAAATTAGTGGCAACAAAGATGCTGCGCCACCAGCTAAGGGCAAAGCGGCACCAAAAGTGAACGTTGATATGACCAAAGCGCACATTATTGCAATATTTAAATCTATAAATAAACTAGGTAAAACACCAGTAGTTGGTCTAAACGCCGCCGTGGAAGAGTTGTTTAGGTCCAATAACATCGACATTGACAGCAAAATATCGTCATCGTTGCTCCGAGATAGTATGGGTTGTGGCAATAGTAAAGCACCTGCATACGTTATACAGTGGCGAGGTATGTCGAACGAGGAGACGAATAAGCTCGAGAAGAAGGTGGCTGATGATGCGCTGAATAGCCTCGACGAACTGCTTCGATTCGGTCCAAAAGACGACCCAAAAGTAGTGAAAAACATTTTTAATAAAACCATGAACACTGGCACTGATCTAACCAGACTTATAGCGGGGAAACCACCCAAAGAGAAGAGTTATGTGCGACCAGCACCAGCAGAACTTATATCCGCGGCTCCAACCCGCGCAGATGCCGTGGTGATACCCAATCTATATCTCGACGAAGTAAAAAGCACTAACAAAGCAAGTGACTTCAATGCTTCTGACTGGAAATCCCATTTTATGACGTTAGGATTGGGTGGAGATAGCTTAGACGCCGCCATAACCCGTAAAGAACGATCTTTCCTCGCAGAAAAAAACAAAATGAACACTAAAACCATCCTATTGAATACCAAAAGCTCGATACCAACGCCGCTGGACACCCACGAAATCAAGCGCAACGTGATCAAAGCGGCTGGAGGTATCATTATATCGTAGAAAACTCTCAATTTTTGTAAATAATATAAATATAGTGCATCCCGCGGTGAGGCAGTTGGCGTTGGTGTTAGTTTAGCACCGCATGTGACTTGCGCGGCTAGAATTGGCAACGGCAACTCCGTCGAACTCTAGTATCGGTCCCGGAACTGTCACTGGGCCTGTCTGCAGTCAGGCGAGGCAAGATCCAGTAAAGAAACCATGTTCGTGATCGCGTTATTATGTCTTCTGCTCGCATCTGCGCAGCTACTAGCTGCTCAAAGTGACAATTTTGTGCATCCATTGACTAATATGCCGCCAGCTGCAGAGAATGTGGTCACGGCATTTATAACACCTGAGCATATGGATCATAAGTTTCCTATTGGAGGAACAGTTAATGTGTTGTGTCACTTCCGCAACGACGGTGACAAAGCCATTAATGTAACAGGAATCATGGGTAGTATTAATCTGGCCAATGATTTCCGCGTATATATCTGGAATAACTCCTTTAAAGGAGTCTATGTAGAGGTCCAGTCCAATGAAGAAGCTACTTTTATGTATCCATTTCAAATGCATCCACAGTTAGATATTGATACCAAGTTAACTATGGCTAATACTATATTCTATGAATACTCGGATGTTAAAGGTATGTACTCGAGTACATTCATGAATCAAACGATAGATTTGTATTTCCCTGATAGTGGTCACGATCTACGAGTAATTGCTTCATCTTTATTGGCTGTAATTGCGTCAGCATTAGTCATAGTCGCACTAACCGCTGCATTGAATCCTAAATTTGGTAGAACGCTTTTGAAATCAATAGAGAAATTACAAAAGCAAAAGAAATAGGTTCCAATATTCGTTGTAAGAAACTAAGTATATGTCATAATTTACAATTTTATTATAACTTTTAATCGAACTCGTGCGAATCTAGCGCTATAGCGGCCTGATGCTGCGCCCCGGATACGTCATCATCTGTGCCTAGTAAATGCCCAATCATCTGGGTAATTGACCTGCGCGGTGCCACATTACTACCACCTCCTTCTGAGTTAGGCGTGCCGCTGTTAGATTCACTGGACTCGGAAGCATTATCACCATTACTAAACTGCCGCAGAACCGGCGATATGATGTCGTTAACTGCCGTCATCGCTGCGAGACTTCTTCTTTTTACAGCACCACCAACTGCACTAACGTTTCCACTCAGTCTTTGTATTGTAGAATCAGTAGAAGGTGAGCTATCACTGTTGCTCTTGCTTGAACCGCCCGCTATTGTGACGTACTTATCATAACAAGTGTCGCATACTCTAACCAAATTATTCTTATCTACATGCGCTAGCAAATATCGTTTCTTAGAGCAGTTGTCGCAGACTATGCTACCGCATGAGCGACAGTGATGGCGCCTCTTCAACACGCTGAAAGCGACAGCACAGACTGAGCAGTGTGGTGCATGCCTGTCTGGTGTCCAAATAGGCGCGATGGCGACAGTGTTGATATCTACAGACTGCAATGCCGTTTGCGCTCCCTGAATACCATCCATCCACTCTTGTCGCTCGCTAGGTGACGCAGCCCAGACTACAAAAGACTTTTGAGGGGACTGAACTATAAACGCGTTCTCGCAGTTAGCGTAAGTATCATTTGCACTGATTATTTTGCATGCATTCAAGTTGATAGTGCGGTTGATGTTGTACGTCGGCAGCGACCCAATCGCATCGGCTACTGCGGTGCTCAGTATAACCTGCTCACCATAAATAAGAAGATCTGAGAATAACCAGAATTTGAATGGCTTCACAACTCTGCGGCATTGGCGGTGCAACAGCCCTTCTTTGATGAACATGCGGCCGTCGACGTCCGCCAGATCCACGCGCGTCTGGAACGACATTCGGTTCATAATTTCCATGATTTTGGTTTTATTTTCTGATTTTCTTATTGCTTCATTGGCTTCAGATGCGATTTTCTCCATTGTTTCTAGGGCTCGACACACGTTGTCATGCTCCCACTTTATCTCGCTGTCATTAACCGAGTACTTCTTCAGTTGTTGTAATAGCAAACGGTACCGCGGCAATCTCTGCACTGGCTCTATCAGCAGCGCCTCGAGACTGTAACCGCGAGGATTCAGTGGATGCGACATGCCTTTATCGATTAATTCGGCATATTTCTTATTTTTGATCAGTAACTTAGCCCGGTTCTTTTGGGCGAGTTCGTAGTTCACTAGGTATGCCTCGTATATCTTGAAGAATTTGCTTATGTCGATGAAGAGCTTGCTGATAACGGCTAGACTCGGCTCGCTCTCCTTGACCAAGTCGTCGTAGAATATCTCGTGAACTTTAACCAAGTTCTCCCAATTTTTGAACTGCATGATGATCTCCTCCATGCTCAATATTCCTTGCTCTCTCAATGGGTTCAAGAACACACCTGTTTAGCGGAGAATAATGTGAGTATGAAGGCAGTGATTACCAGGAAATGAGCTGTGTGACGAGTAGTGAGTGATGAACTTACCTAAGACGATCTTCAAATTATTCAAGTAGTTCCTTTCCGTCTCTACTATCTCAGCTATTATGTATCCGCGTTGTGTTTGGTTCTTTAATTTTATTTCATTTGAAGCTTCTGTTGACTCAGATGTAGATCTACTCTTATTGTCACTATCATGAGGGTGTTGCTCTTTATCAGGTAGTGCGCTGATTGGAGTTATTTGGTCATTCTCGGGCATTGCAGCAGCCGTCGACTCAGTTGTAGATTGCTCTTTATCAGGTAGTGCGCTGATTGGAGTTATTTGGTCGTTCTCGGGCGTTGCAGCAGCTGTTGACTCAGATGTAGATCTACTCTTATTGACACTATCATGAGGGTGTTGCTCTTTATCAGGTAGTACGCTGATTGGAGTTATTTGGTCGTTCTCGGGCATTGCAGCAGCTGTTGACTCAGTTGTAGATTGCTCTTTATCAGGTAGTGTGCTGATTGGAGTTATTAGGTCGTTCTCGGGCATTACAGCAGGAATTGGTGTCTTCACTAGCTTTTTAGGTTTCTCTGGGGGCACTAAGCTAGTTTTCTCAGTTATTGTTACATCTATCTTGTTTGTTGTATTTTCACGGCTAACTCTAGGCTTTTGTGGTTTCTCTGGGGGGACTACGCTACTAGTGGATTCTATTTCAGTAAATTCAATTTCGTCTAAAGTGATATTGTTCGCAGCATTACTATCACAGCTAGTTTCTTCTGCAACCTCTACAGCCTTGGATTCACTAATATCATCAAACACCGTTGCCAAGGG
>JACCDO011249944.1_pt1 | contig 10174 bp, 7 predicted proteins | sample 7446101 | NCBI WGS metagenome assembly JACCDO01 (sample SAMN15323440, study PRJNA562643) | freshwater metagenome | isolation source: river surface water | place: USA:Blue River Watershed | collected 2017-08-16
CTCGACGCCGACGTGCCGTTCGACGCGTTCGCCAAAGAGCACATCGCGGGCGACTTGCTGCCGAACCCGCGCATCGACCCGGGCACCGGCACCAATGAGTCGTCGATCGCGACGGGCTTCTATTGGTTCTGCGAGCAGACCCACTCGCCCATCGACAGCAAGCAGCACGAAGCGGATCGCATCGACAACCAGATCGACGTGCTGACCAAGACGTTCCTCGGCGTCACGGTCGCGTGCGCGCGATGCCACGACCACAAGTTCGACGCGATCGGCGACGAGGACTACTACGCGCTCTACGGCTTCTTGAAGAGCTCGCGCTATGCGCAGCGCCCCATCCGCCGCTCAGAGCCCGCGGCGGTCGATGCCGCGACCGCTGCGCAGGCTGCGCTCGCGTCGATCGGCGCGCCGACTCGCGATGCTGCGTCGCCGCAAACAGACCTGCTGCACGAAAGCGTGCGCGGATGGACCGCGGTCGGCGACGACTCAGCGCCGCACGAACTGCGCACGGGCTTTGTCGACTCGGTCACCGCGGACACGGTGCGCGTTCGCGAGTTGGAAGGCGCATGGCTCACCACGGCTGCGACTTCGCGCGAACGCGACTGCGTGCTGATGTCGCCGACGATGGAACTCGACGGCGCGTACCTGCACGTCGAAGTCGCGGGCCACGGCGCGCGCGCGCAGTTGGTTGTGGACGGCTTCCACATCGTCCGCGATCCGATCTACGGCCGCTTGCGTCACGGCATCGGCAACCAAGAGCCTCATTGGATCCGCTTCGACCTCGGCCAGTTCCGTGGACGCCGCGGCTATCTCCAACTGCTCGACCAGCGCGCGCACGACCTCGCGGACCCGGAGCGCGACGGCGGCCGCTATCCCGACGACGCATGGGTCGCGGTGCGCCGCGTCGTGCGCAGCGACGAGAAGGATCCGCCGTCCCCCGCGGCGAAGGGCTCGCTGCGCGAACTGCCGCTCGCGGACGCATCGGTCGCGGCTGCGCTGCAACGCTGGCGCACGGCGATTCTCGCGCTGCCACAACCTGGCACCGCGCCCGGCATGGCGGACGGCACCGGCGAGGACGAGCACGTGTTCTTGCGCGGCAGCCACAAGCAGCCGGGCCCTGTGGCGCAGCGACGCTTCTTGCGCGCGATCGCGGGCGACGCGCCGATGGAATTGCCAAACGGCAGCGGCCGCCTCGAACTCGCGGAGCGCATGTTTGGCAAAGACAACCCGCTGCCCGCGCGCGTGCTCGCGAATCGGCTGTGGCACCACATGTTTGGCCGCGGGCTTGCGCGCACCGTCGACAACCTCGGCCATCTCGGCGAGGCGCCGACGCATCCCGAACTGCTCGACCATCTCGCGCTGTCGCTCGTTCGCTCGGGCTGGTCGCAGAAGAAGCTGCTTCGCCGCATCGCGCTGTCACAGGCTTACGCGATGGACAGCGTCGCATCCGACGCGACGGTCGAGCGCGATCCCAACAACCATCTGTGGTCGCGGCAGAACCTGCGCCGACTCCAAGGCGAGGCCGTGCGCGATGCGATCCTCGCCATCGCAGACCGGATCGATGAACGCCGCTTCGGCCCGCCGGTCCCGGTGCGACTGCATCCGCACGAACGCGCGCGCGGCAAGCCGGATCGCCAAGGCCCCGTCGATGGCGACGGTCGCCGCAGCATCTACCTCGCGGCGCCGCGCAACTTCCTGCCTGACTTCCTCGTCGCGTTCGACCTGCCGCGTCCGTTCAGCACGATGGGCGCACGCACGACGGGCAACGTGCCGGCGCAATCGCTCGCGATGCAGAACGACGCATTCGTGCTCGCGATGGCCAACGTCGCTGCGGACCACCTGACGCAAGACATGAGCATCGCAACCGACGAGGACTGCGTGCGGCACTGGTTTGTGCGCATGTTCGCGCGCACGCCGTCGAACGAGGAGTCTGCTGCGTGCATCGCGATGCTCAACGCTGCGCGAACGGACCTAGCAGCCGACGCGCGCGACCCGCGGCCCTTTGCGGAACTCGCGCACGCGTTGTGGAACAAGAAGGAGTTCGTCTACCTGCGATGAACACTCCCTGCTCACGCCGCGACTTCCTGCGCCGCGCCGGCAACGGCTTTGCGATGCTGCCGTTCTTCGACGCGTTCACGCGCGCTCGTGGACCAGCTCCAACGCCGAGCCGCGGCGGAGGCGCATGCGCGCGCCACCACGCTCCGCGTTGCCGCGCAGTCATCTTCCTCTACATGGACGGCGGCCCGAGCCACGTCGACACGTTCGACTACAAGCCCAAGCTGCAGCAAGACCACGGCAAGCCGTGGACGCGAAAGCGAGCGCCAACGCAGTTTCAGGACGACGGCGCCACGCTCGGCTCGCCGTGGAAGTTCCGCCAATACGGCGAAGCAGGCCATTGGGTCAGCGACCTGTTCCCGCATCTCGCGCAGTCCGCGGATCGGCTGTGCATCATCAAGTCGACCGTCGCGGACTTCAGCGAGCACACCAATGCCAACTACTTCCTGCACACCGGCCACGGCTTGCAAGGCAGGCCGAGCGCAGGCGCATGGGCTAGCTATGGGCTTGGCTGCGACAGCGAGAACCTGCCCGCATTCTGCGTGCTCAACGGCGGCCTGATCCCGCCTGGCGGCATCGACTGCTTTGGCAACGGCTTCTTGCCGGCGCACGCGCAGGGGTCGGTGTTCCGCATGAAGGGCGAGCCGCTCGCCAACGTGACGCCGCGCGACGGAGCCGCACAAAAGCGACGCAAGCTCGACCTCGTCGATGCGCTCGACGCGATGACGCTGCGCGAGACCGCGGGCAACGACGCCATCGCTTCGGCGATGAAGAACCAAGAGCTCGCGTTCCGCATGCAGACCGCGGTTCCCGAGCTGTTCGACCTCGCGAGCGAGCCCGAGTCCGTGCGCCATCGCTACGGCATGAATGACGACTACGAGCCAACTCGCATCTACGCGCAACAGTGCTTGCTCGCGCGGCGGCTCGTAGAACGCGGCGTGCGCTTCGTCGAAGTGCTCTGCCCCAACACGGGCCACGATCGCTGGGACCAGCACGCCAACCTGCGCGGCGGCCTCGCCGACAACTGCCGCATGGTCGATCAGCCGATTGCCGCGATGCTCGAGGACCTCGCCGCGCGCGGCATGCTCGAGGACACGCTCGTCGTCTACAGCGGCGAGTTTGGCCGCACGCCCTTCGCGCAGGGCCGCGACGGCCGCGACCACAACCCGTTTGGGTTCACGACCTGGATGGCCGGAGGCGGCGTCCGCGCGGGCGCTTCGTATGGCGCGACGGACGACTACGGCTACGCAGCGGTCGATCGGCCGTTCTCGATCCACGACATGCACGCCACCATTCTGCACCTACTCGGCGTGGACCATGAGCGGTTTACGTTCCGCTTTGGCGGGCGCGACATCCGGCTCACGGACGTCTACGGCAAGGTGCCGCGCGAACTGCTCGCCTGAGCAATGCGCGCGGTTTGCATCCTCACTCGTCGCTGCTGCGCGAGAAGAGGCCGAGGCGCATCGCCCAATACAGCAGCACGAGCAGCGAACTCACGAACGCCGCCACATACGTCATCGCCGCCGCGTTGAGCACCGAGCGCGCGCCCGGCAACTCGTCCGCCGCAAGCACGCCGCTCTGCTCGAGCGTGATCATCGCGCGACGGCTCGCGTCGAATTCGACCGGCAGCGTGACGAGCGTGAAGATCGTCGAGGTCGCGAACAGCGCGAGCCCGATCCAGGTCAGCATCGGCGAGCCGCTGACGCCGCCCGCGAAGGCAGCCGCGATCATGATCCAGATGCCGATGTTGGTGCCAAAGCCCGCGACCGGCACCCAGGCCGAGCGGAACTTCAACGGGCCGTAGCCATGCGCATGCTGGATCGCGTGCCCCACTTCGTGCGCCGCGACGCCGACCGCCGTGATGCTGGTCTCGCCATAGACTGTTTCGGACAAGCGCAGCGTCTTGTCGCGCGGGTCGTAGTGGTCGGTGAGCTGGCCGGACACTGATTCGACCTTCACATCGTGGATGCCGTTGGCGCGCAGGATCGCGTCTGCGACCTGAGCGCCGGTGTAGCCGCGGCGCGTGCCGATGCGGCTGTAGTAGGCAGCCGTGCTCTTGACCTTGGCGGACGCCAAGAAGCCGAGCAGGAGGCCGATGCCAACGATCAACATGTAGAGCGGGTCGAAGAGCATGGAGCGGTTTTGAGGTTCTCCGGAACGAAGGAACGCGGCCTTGCTAGCCCATGCCCGCCGCCATTTCCAGACGCCCCCGCGCCGCCCCTTCCCTCGCCCGGAACCCTGCCTATCCTGTGCGCCCGCCCGTAGACCCCACGGATCGGAACCAACCAGGAGCTTCCCGATGCGCCGCCTGACCTCGCTGACCCTGCTGCTGCTCGCGGCCGCCTGCTCGTCTACCCAGAGCGAAGAAGAACGCCAGCTTGCGTCCTACCAGCGCAACGCGGGCCTCTACTTCGAGGGCGGCAAGTTCGACCAGGCGCTCGGCCTGATCGACCGCGGCCTCGAGATCGAGCCCGACGACTACAAGTTGCTGTCGCTGCGCGCGTGCATCCATTTGCGCCAGAGCGCGCCTGCGTCTGGCTCCGATCACAAGCTGCTCGACCAAGCCCTCGCAGAGTTTGAGGAAGTGTTCGACCAGCGCGACATCGCCTACCACGACCGCTACCTGCTGTTCTACTACGCGCTCGCGCAGCAGAAGCAGGGCCAGCGCCGCCTCGCAGAAGCAGCGCGCATCGACCCGCACGCCGAAGACGCAAAGCAGAAGGTCGTCGACGCGAACGCCGACGCGGACAAGTCCTTGATGGAGTCGCGCAAGCTGCTGCTCGCGCTGCTGGATCGCGGTGAAGTCCCGCGCCTTTGCCATTTCCATCTGCTGCAGATCGCCGCTGTCACGCGCGACTCTGCCGGAATGCTGGAGCACGGCGACAAGTACCTCGAAGCTGCCGCCACCGACCAGAAGAAGACGCAGGACGAAATCGATCGCACGACGATCTGGGGCTACGAGCAGTTCCGAAAGAGCTCGCTGCAGATCCTGCGCGGCGACGAGATCGGAGTGCGCGCGCTGCTCGCGCAACACCTCTACGAGCGCGGCGAGTTTGAGAAGGCGCTGGCCCATGTCGATGCCGTGCTCGCCATCGATCCACGACGCAGCGACGAGCGCTACAACCGCGGGTTGATCCTGAAGAAGCTCGGCCGCAACGACGAGGCCAAGGACGACATGCGCACGTTCCTCGCAACCACGACGTTGCCGCCCGACAGCGCCAAGGTGCAGGACGCCGTCGAGGCGCTGCGCCAGTGACCGAAGCCGCGGGGCCGCAGCGCTTCAAGCTGCCGTCGGCGGCGCGGCTTCATGCGAGCCGAGAGTTTCAGCGCGTCTACAAGCATGGCGTCCGCGCAACAGGCTCGTGGATGACGGCTGTGGTGCTGCGGCAAACGCAGCCCAAGGGCATTCGGCTCGGCCTCTCGGTGAGCAAGGACCATGGCTCGGCCGTGCGCCGCAACAAGATCAAGCGACTGTTGCGTGAGGCCTTCCGGCTCGAGCGCGCAGGCATGCCGCCGGACATCGACGTCGTGCTGATCCCAAGGCAGAGCGAAGCGCACGCGACGTTGGTCGATCTTCGGCGCGAAGTTCCTCGACTCGTGACGCAAGCATTGGAACAGCGGCGCCGCAACACCGCGCCACGCAGTGCCGCGCCTCGCAGTGCCGCCCCTCGCAATGGCAACGGTGCTCGCGACGAACGTCGAGGCGGGGCGTGAATCGGATCCTGATGCTGCCGATTCGCTTCTACCGGCGGTTCCTCTCGCCGCTGAAGCCGCGCTGCTGCCGCTTCGACCCGACTTGTTCGCAATACGCGCTCGACGCGCTGCGCGAACACGGCTCTCTGCGCGGCATGTGGCTCACGATGCGTCGCATCGTGCGGTGCCACCCATTCTGCGAAGCTGGCTACGACCCAGTGCCAAAGCGCAAGCAGCCGCAGAGTCAGCGCGCGGAGAAGACGTAGATCGTCTCGTCCTTCGGCCCGACCCAGAACGGCAGCACGGCGATCAGTTCGCACCGCGCATAAAGCGCCGCGAGCAAGCTGCCATCCGCATCCTTCTCGCGCAGTTCTGGCATCACCACCGCGAAGATCGAGCACATGCCGAGTCGCTTGCCGCGATCGAGCACGGATCGCACGTAGCCGTCGCCACCGCCCGCGAACAGCACATCGTGGCGTTCGATGCTGCGAACCTCCGCGGAGCCGGGTGCGTCGTCGCCGAGTCGCCAATGGTCGCGACACAGCACGAACTGAAGGACCGGCTCATGCGTCGTGTGCACCGAGAGTTGCTTGCCCTCCGCGCGCGACTGCGCGATCTGCGCCGCGTCGTTCCAGGGCGCGCGTTCGCCGCGCATCGCCGTGAAGTAGAGATAGCTACCGCTCACTAGGTCGAGACCTAGCACGAGCGCCATCAGCGTACGCGGCACCCACGTCGCGACCTTTCGCTCCGTTCGCACGCGCCGCGCCAGCGCCACTGCCGCATCGCCGAGAGCGATCGCGGCAGCGCCGGCGAGCAACGTCAGCGCCGGCAGCGAAATCGCCGCATAGCGCGCAGTGACCTTGACGAAGCCAACGCTGGCGATGGCAAGCAGAGCGAGCGGCAATGCGCCCCACAGCGCCAGGAACAGCGTGCGCATCTTGGTCCAGCCCTGCATGCCGACCCACGCACCGACCGTCGCGAGAACGAGCAACGGCATGCGGAAGTGCCACGCCGTCGTCTGCGCGAGATGCAGCAGCGAGGGATCCGCATCGGCCTTCGCCTCCGTGAAGTTGCGCAACGGCGGCAGCACATCGAGCAACGGATGGAACATCACGAGCAGCGCCGCCGCGATGCCACAACCAACCCGGAAGCGCAGGCTCATCGCGCGATGAGCCGTGAGCACGTGCGCGCACGCGAACACGACGAGCAACAATGCGCCCGAGGGATGGCAACTCGCCGCCGCAAGCGCGAGCGCCCACGCAAGCGCCACGCGAATGCGCGAGCCCGACTGACGGCCGCTCCAGAACTCGCCGCATGCAAGCACCGCGAACAGGATCGCCGGCGCGTAGCCGCGCGCGTTCTGGCTCCACCACAGATGCCACGGATGGACCGCCAAGAACGCAGCAGCGAGCAACGCAGCGCGCCGGCCCACAAGCAAGCGGCCGTAGCACGCGAGCGCTGGGATCGTGAGGGCGCCTATCCATGCAAACGGCAATCGCAGCGCGCCTTCGCTCTCGCTCGGCAAGTAGCCGCCTTCGAGCAACGCACGCAGCATCAAGTAGGACGTCGGGTACCACGCGCGCGCGCTCTGCCAGAAGGTCTCAAGCGGCATCGTGACGTCGCGCCACGTGTGCGCTTCGTCGATCCACACCGGCCAGTCGCCGATGCGCCACAGTCGCATCGCCAACGCAAACGCCGTGATCGCGCAGAGGATGCCCCATTGCGCGCGCGAGAACGCTGCGCCCTCGCCTCTCGTACTCTCGACTCGATCGCGCCTCGCAGGTGCTTGCTCCCGTTCGGGAGCCTTGGCGATGGGCGCGATCGTGGTCATAGAAGGAGCGGAATCCAGCCCGTTGGATCGGCAGCGGACGGGGGGATCGCCACAACGCGGATCTCGGAGCCCAATGGCATGGCGAGAAGCATGCGTCGCAATCGCGCAGTCTCCGTGTCGTCGAACTGCGCCAATCCCACTTCGTCGAACGCGCCTTCGACAGACCCAAGCGGCGTCAGCACGAGGCACACGCCTCCACGTTCGCTCTGCTCTCGCGTCAGGAACACGCGAACGGGACGCACCGCGTCGTCGCGCGCGACCGACACTGCGATGTTGTCCATTCGCTTCCAGGGATCTGCGTCCGCAGCGACGGGCCGGCATGCAGAACCCGCAAGCTCGTGCAGCGAGATCCCGAGTCGCCGCAACGCAGAACCCGCCGCGGAGTCCGCGCGCGCAGCGAGAATCGGGATCCCGGGCATCTCCCAGGGTGGCGCCATGCGCATGCCGATCGCGAATGCGAGCGACTCGTCCACCTCGTTGCCGAGCAAGAGCCCCGAGAGCGGAGCGCGTTCCTTGGCGAGCGTTTGGCGCACGATCTCCAGCGGCACGCTGCCCTGCGCCAGTGCATGCGCCATCCGCAGCGCCATCAAGGACGGCAGCGCGGCGACGAGACCGCCAAAGGCCAGCGACACGATCCCCCGTTCGCGCAGCAGCGGCGCCACGCATGCGCACACGATGGCGGACCCGATGGAGCACGCAAACAGCGACGACGGAGCCATCGGGAACGTAGCGGTGATCGTCGTCAGTCCCGCAGCCGCGATGGCCGCGACGCACGCGCCATAGGAGCCCGCAGCGCTGCCGAGCATCGTCGCGCGCAGCAGCAGCGCGCACGCGATGGCCGATGCCACCGCGGCTTGCCACGCAGCGCCCCAACGCGCCGCGGCGCCCGTGTCCCCCAGCAACACCTCGATGACGGATGGCGCAAACGGCGTGCGCAATCCGACGGGCAACAGCGCCAGCAACGCGGCGAGCGCAACGCCAACCAACAACGAAGCCCAGGAACAACGCATCGGCTGCCGACAGTAGCCAAGCCCATCTCCACGCGCACCGCCGTTGCGGCTGCGTTCTCGTTGCTGCATCGTCCCACGCCGTGAGCCACGACCCACAGCTGCCCGCTGCGCCGCTGCGCGATTCGCGCAGTCGTTGGCTTCTCTCGCTGCTGTGGCCGCTCGTGTTGCTGTGGCCGTGCCTGTTCGGCTCGCGCACGTTCCTGCCCTACGACCTCGCGCAGTATCCGCCGAAGAGCCTGAGCCGCACCGAGGGCGAAGTCGCCGCGATGCAGGCGGAGAGCAACTACGACGTCACGGAGACGCCGATCTGGTTCGTGCCCGAACTGAAGCGCGCCGGAGCGACGCTGCGCCACGAAGGCGCGCTGCCCAACTGGAACCCCACCGCGCGCACCGGCACCGCGCTGCTGCCGCATGGCCACGACGCGATCCTGTATCCGTACACGTGGCCTGCGCTGCTGATCGACGATCCCGCGCGATGGCTTGGGTGGCTTGCGTTCTTAAACCTCGCGACCGCGGCCATCCTCATGCGCGGCTTCTTGCGCGCGCTGCGTTTGCACGACGCAGCGGCATGGCTTGGCAGCGTCGCGTTCTCGATGTCGACGACGCTCGCTGCGAACGCGCACAACTTCCCGCGGCTGTCGAGCCTCGTGTGGCTACCCGGAATGCTGTGGGCATTGCGAGTCGCGCACGACGCCGACGGCCCGCGCCGACTCCGCGCGCTGTGCGGCTTCTCGATCGCATTCGCGCTGACGTGGATCGGCGGGTTCCCGCCGTATGCGCTGCCGTGCAGCGCGATCGCGGCGATCTATGGCATCGCGCTCGTGTCAACCGACGTGCGCTCGCGTGGCATGCGCGCAGCGTGCACGCGCGCGCTCCCCGTCGCGTTCGCGGCGGGCATCGGCGTGCTGTTGTGCGCGCACTACCTGCTGCCTGCATTTGCGTTCTTCGGCGAAAGCGCGCGCTCGCTCGCGCCCGACCTCGAGCGCGTCTCGCAGAGCGCATTCGACGCGTATGGACTGCTCGGCTGGATTGCTCCCGACGTGTTCGGCCGCCCCGACCTCGGCCCTGCGCTGCCTTACGGAAACGCGCCGCTGCCGCTGATGCTCGGATCGCGCGAAAGTCTGTCCGGCACGCCGCTGTTGCCCAACTTCAACGCGACGGAGTACGCGTTGTTCTCAGGCTCCGCCGCGCTGTGGCTCGCGTTGTGCGGCCTGCTGCACAAGCGCGCGCCGCATCGCTTCCTGCCGCTCGCACTGCTCGTCGCGTGCATCGGCATGGCGCTGTTCGCGGAGCCCTTCTGGCGGCTATTCGCGTTGCCAGGCGTGCGCATCGTGCCGCCGCTGCGCTGGCTCGGCCCCGTCGCAATGCTGCTCGCATGGCTGTCGGCTCAAGGCCTGCACGCGATGCTGCAACACGGCGAACGCGCGCGCCTCGTCGCCGCCGTTGCATGCGCCATCGTCGTCGCGATCGCGTGCTTCGCTTTGCAGCTCCGATTCTCGTCGTCGGATGCGTTCCGCGATTGGGGCCTCGCGGACCAACTTGCGGCGCGTTACGCGGCGAGCGCGCCGGATCCCGCAAGCATCACCCC
>JACCDO011712194.1_pt1 | contig 10174 bp, 8 predicted proteins | sample 7446101 | NCBI WGS metagenome assembly JACCDO01 (sample SAMN15323440, study PRJNA562643) | freshwater metagenome | isolation source: river surface water | place: USA:Blue River Watershed | collected 2017-08-16
AACAAATCAATCTCATATAATTCCAATTACTATCAGTATAGACAGTATAAACAAAGATACTACTGACAATGAAAACTCCTATCGAGTAGATATTGAAGAAATTCGTGACGTTTTATCACTAGAATTAATAGACGCACAAATTCCAATTACAGAGTATGTAGTGAATGATAATAATAATGTTCTTTATTTCGAAGAAGAAAGTGGTGTTACACTTATAGCAGAATTAACAATAGGCAATTACACACCAAGCGAATTAGCTATAGAGATCGGAGATAGACTAACAGAGGTTAGTGCAATAGATGGTAACAGTGTAAGTTATGTTGCTAGCGCGAATAATATTACTGGAAAATTTACAATTACAAGTATGGCTGTTGGGCCATTAATATTTGATTTATTGTTTTTTGGTGGTACAGAAGGGTATGGTGCGACACAACCTGAATTTCGTAAAGAACGACCAGTTTATCTACCAAAAAGCGCAGGTAATCTATTGGGATTTTTACCAGATGATTTATCTGGATTTCTAGATTATACTTCACAAAATAGATGGAATCTAAATGGAGAACCATATATTTGGTTATTTGTTAAAGAAGCAGAAGTAGTAGCATCTCGTGATCCAAATCAACATAAAGCTTTTGCTAAAATTGTATTAGACAAACCTTTAGGCACTATTAAATATTACAGTCATCATATTGATGGTGCTTATATAAAACACTTTTCTCCACCTATAGGACGTTTGGCACATCTTACTATAGAATTTCGTAAACGAGATGGTACATTATACGACTTTAACGGATATCCTAACTCTTTAACATTTCGTGCAGTTTTGAAAGATATTACTAAGAGTCCATATTAAAACGAGCGACGTCCGTCACTCGAACTCCCTCGAACAAATTTAAAATTAAAATCTTTAAACTTGACTTAAATATCATTGTTTTGTCAATCTAATTCAAAAATCCAAATTGGCCCTTTGAATTTTTGAACCTCACAATTCAATAAAAGAGTGTTTTAAAAATGTTTAATAAGTTGTCTTGCCAACGACAAGACTTCATTGCACAAAGGTTTCTCTTGCGACGAATGGAAGTGTGACGCTAAGTGGCACACGCTCCTAAATACGCTAACGTTTTAGTTAGCGTAATAGTTCCTTTCTGTCGCAAGACCCCTTCTTAAAGGGGCGTGTGATCGAAATGCTCACAACGCCCCGACATTAGGAGTTACGTGAGCGAAATTAATTTCGCTCACAGACTCCATTAATTCAAGTGTTTAATAAGATTATTAATAAAATGGTCAATTCTAAATTTACATTTATTTAATGATTTTAAATATGCATATGCTTTTTGAATGTTATTATCGTTTCTTAATATTTCGTAAACTTCGTCCAATGAATTATAAAATAATGGATAAGACGAACCTAAATATTCTTCTAAAGCAGGAAGCCTATTTACTAATATCGGTGTATTTCTAACAATACATTCTAATACCGTATTTACAGCACTTCCATCAACAAGTTTTATAAATACTACATTTTGTGAAAGCAATTCGTCATATTCATCGTTTGTTAATCGTTCCATTAACACTACTTCAGAATGCATTTCACGTAATGTTTGTACTAATCCTCTTACATACTTGTTAATTTTCCACGATTCAATACCATTTATACCACCTTCAGGAATCTTAATATACTTTGTTGGATATATACTCTTTTCATTAATACTTAACCCAGTAGGATGAACCTGACACGTTATTATCCCTGCTTCGTCATTCCCCATTTCAAGGATAGTACATTCTAATTCTTCCATTTTTTCTTCATCAATGTAGTAATGTCCCATACCTTTTCCTTTAAGAGCCACTTTCGTATAATTATTCGGTGCTCTAACTTTGTATATAGCATACGTATCTCTTAACCAAGCACCAACTTGCACTAATTTTCTAGAATTATTATTTAGTAATTTTGTTGGTGTAAAAGTCAATTTTTCACTTATAAATTCAGTAGGATGTGTTAATACAATAACCTGAATATTAGGAAATATATCTACACGATCGCGAAAAATCTCAGACAGTTTATTCTCTATCCATGTTTTCAATCTATTAGAAAATACAAATAATTTTGTACACCATTTCAGAGATTCGATAAATATTTCATTATTGAACGTTCTATCTATTGTATATAACCCATAATCAGGTGTTGGCGTATGATGGAATATACCTGCCCACTTACATTTCAATGGTAAAACATTAATACTAGTTAAAAATTCCATATCCCATCCAAATGTTTTATCAAGATATAAATCAAAAGCTAAATTACTAGATTGTAATTCGTTAGATTGTAATTCGTTAGATTGTAATTCGTTAGATTGTAATTCGTTAGATTGTAATTCGTTAGATTGTAATTCGTTAGATTGTAATTCGTTATTTAAATACGTTGACGAATGTACCGTATCAAGCTTTTTTATGTGGTGTGTTACAAAACCCCATCCACTGCGATGAAACGACGTTAAATTATAATTAGAAATAATTTCAATATTTCGTTGTTCAAATGGAATTTCGTTGTCAAGTAAAGACACATCGTTATCTCCTTTTGAAAATATAGGATGATTCGTTTCAGATCGATGTATTAAAATCCACTTACAACTTTCCATAAAATTATAGTGATTTTCAAATATTTGTTGAGACAATCCATAATTGTATGTAGTAAATCTTTCATCTAATAGCGTATAGACAATAATTTGAGTTATTTGTAAATTATTCTCATCATTATTTAATCCTTTTTCGTTAATTATTTTACCCAATATACCATTTTTATTTACTACTTCATTTAAATTAATATCGTCTAAAACTCCAACAAAGAAATCTTTAATACGTTGCGCACATTTCAGTGTTTTTGTACGATACCATTCATCCGAATAAATATATACAGGTTTGTAATAAATAAGATTTTTTATAATTCTTTTCACCCGATCTATTCTGACCCTATTTAAATTATTTATGTATCTTAGTTTTTGTTTAAATAATGAATGATTGTCCAAAACACTTTGAAACTTTTTATTCAATATCGATGAAGATAAACTAATCGGATAATCAGTTTTCTCATCTATATCAAGTTTATATTCAAAGTTTATTTTCGATCCATCATTTTGACTAATTTCTAATTCTTTATCAAACAATTCTACTTTACGTGTTGTATATATTGATACAAATGGAACACAGTTTATTGCACTAAATACATGAGAATGGAAACGATTAGCAATTACGATATCGAATAAGCTAAATAAAGATGTAACGTGTTCATAAGACGGATGATCTTGTAGGTTGTGTATTGTATACTCTATTATTTCTTGTGCTATATGTTCATTTCCTGTGAAATGCGTTAAATGTATATATATAGATTTACAAACTTCTTCATTTATAATTCTATCATCTTGTAGAGGTTTTGCTGCTGGTCCTTCAGGATGACAATAAAACGGCACAAAATACAATTCATAATTTATTTTTGTAATATTGCAACAACCACTTAATTTATTTTTGTTTTTTCCAAAAAACCTTACTTTTTTATTATTATCATAATCACCAATTAACAACTTAGCAAAAAAAACACCTAGTTCGTCTACAATATTTGAATAATATTTAGGTTGATCTGGATTAAACATTGTTCTAGACAAACATATTCCAATCTTTTTTGATGTTTTTGACGAAAATTCTATACCTGGGATTCTACCTGGATGTATTTTCGTATCATTTTCAATCAACCATGTAATATCTGGCGAAAAGTGTAATCTATCTTTTTGTATATGCTGAGTTAATAATTCTTTATCCGTAAAATTTCTATAAATCATATAATCAAATGTGCGCAAATTTTGACATCCCCTTTCACCTTCTATCATACTCGGGAAAGGAATGCCTACACCTAAAGCATATATTGGTATATTCAATAACAGACATTCGTTCTTTAACATTTTTAGTCTATCCATAAAATAATCATTTATTACGTCTCCTGGTCCAAAGAATATACATTTATATTCCTTTACTTCCCCTATAGTAATTTCGTCAATATTTTTAAAGTCTACATCAATTTTTAAATATGGATCATTAAATATATATTTTCTTAAAGCATATTCAAACATATCATCTCCCAAATTTCCATGATTAAAGTAACCAATTACACAAATTTTAGACATTTTTTAAAAATCACAAAAATTCCTTAATGATTCAAAAGATTTTAAAGAAAGGAATGAATATAATATGACATTTATTTGTAGCTAAAGACCAGAGATTCATCGTTCAAATTATCGTAAACAATTTATTTCCTTTCCATCATAATATAAAGTTAATTAACATGTATGCATTCTTGTCCATCGTTTTCCACATGCCATGCAATCACATCGACTAAACTTTTTCTCTTTGTGCGTATCGCTATTCGTATCGCTATTCGTATCACCCTTTTCATCCTCTTTTTTAGTATCATTACCATCGTAACTATCATTACTATCGTAACTATCATTACCATCATAACCACCATTATCCTTATTATCGCCATTATCACTACAATCATTATCCTTATTATCGTCATTATTCGTTAACTTTATGTGTTTCTCTAATTCTGTACGAACAGAATTAAACGCGTTTATAAATTTTTTATGTATATCTGTTTCTATTTTCTTTTGTTTTCTACATTCTTCACATGGAATAGGTTGTGACTGTTTAAATAAAGTTTGATTATTTAAATCTATAAGTCGTTTTAATTCATTGACTAAATTTTCATATTCTTGATATTTTATAATTTTGTCCACATGTTTTTCCATGTGTTTTTCCATGTGTTTTTCCATGTGTTTTTCCATGTGTTTTTCCATGTGTTTTTGCCATTTTTTCTTGTCTTTTTTTTTCAAGAATTTTTCGATAAACTTAACATCATCATTATCTAAAGGTCTTTTACATCCTTTTCCAAAACATCTAAAAACCTTAAACCCTTTTAAATTTAATTTTTCTAAAATGCAATTCGTACAGATTAATATATCGCATACTTCACAATCGTATAGATATTTGTTATTTAATTTGTTATAACATACTCTACAACGTCTACGATCCTTCATTTAGGTATTGTTTTTTAATATATTTTGTATTTTACGATTTAAAAATTTTGATATAATAATATCTAAAAATCATTTTAAAAATCGTATTATGATTTGTTTAACATATATGAATTAGTGTATATCGTTTTTTACTATAACAGTTTTTAATTCATTATTAAATTAAATGATATGTCTGTCTTTCTTTTTAAACAGTGTAATTTAAATGAGTAAACGTAAAGATCGTGATAGTGAAGAAGCCGAAAGTGAAGACAGTGAAGACAATCATCTAGAAAATATATATAAACTTTTAAATGAACATACTGCTCTTATTGCTAAAAATCAACAAGCGATATTAAATATTTCTACTGAATTGGTAAAAGCATTATCAGATATAAACGAAAATTTAAAAAAATTATATGAAAAAAAATAATGTATAGGTAGCCAATCACCAATCAACAGTATTTCTTGATACAATTTTATTGTCATAATACACATTGTTATAAACATTGTTATACGTGTAATGTTATACGTGTAATGTAAAATATTGTTTGTTTAAAATAATAAAGAATGACAACTCCTCGTAAAAAATCTACATTAAGAAAACAAAGCAAGAAAACTAATAAAACTAATAAAAAGTCTACAATGACTTATTTTGCTAAAAATGTTTTAGATAAATATAAAAATAACACCAAGCATTTTAATATTCAAAGAATATACAAAGGGAAAGCGGCTATAAAAAAAGCAATAAACTTATTTTATCCAGAAAATAATGATCAAGGTACAAAATGGATAAGTCAATGGACATCTAAAGAGCAAAAACAAGCTATATTTTTTATAGTTTCTAGAAAGTTAAAGTCTAATACTCAGTTTTATTATAAATTTGTGATAGGGGATTCAATACTAGGTGAAAAATATTAGAAATATAACAATGAAGCACTTGATTTACATTAGTTCTTAGAACCAAATTTTTAATATCGTTTTACGAATATAAATCAAAAAAGCGAATAGGCGAAATTAATTTCGCTTACAGACTCTTTTTATATCCAAAACTAGTTTTTTTTATATATATATATTAATGAAACATCTAAAATCTAAACCTACCTTAATTAAACGTAAATCAATCAAACGTAAATCGAACAAACGTAAATCAATTAAACGTAAATCGATCAAACGTAAATCAGTTAAAATTCAACAAGATCCATTAATACAACAGGCTAAAAATAACCCAATAGCAGAAGCCAAATTATTAAAATTAAAAAAACATTTTCCTAAAGAATATGAGAGTGCACAAAAAAAGACTGCTTGCATTATAAAATGTTCAAAAAAAGACAAAGATAACATTAAAAAGAAAAATGTCAAAGGATTGTTAACTATTTTAAAATGTTCATCTAAATGCAATTAGTATACTCTCATTAACTTGTATATCATTAACTTGTATATCATTAACTTGTATATCATTAACTTGTATATCATTAACTTGTATATCATTAACTTGTATATCATTTATTCGTCAATCTAATTTAAAAATCCAATTAGACCCCTTTATTTTTCGAACATCATTCAAGACAAATGTGTTTTAAATATTTCTCCTAGAATCATACTTCTAGTAGAATCTGTTAAACGAAATGTTCCATGTTTTGTAAATGCATGATCTTTTTCTGCTACTATATATTCGTTATATAGTTTTTCAATATCAAAACAATGTAAAATTTGGGTATATGTATCCAAAATAATGATAAATTTTTGCTCAAATAACGGCTCATCTAATAAAGAATTATGTAATTGTACTTTTCCTAATCTGATATATCGAGTACCAACTACATTCATTTTACCAGTCTCTTCATCTATATAATATTTAATAGTTTGAGACTGTTTAGGCTTTTGCAAACTTTCATCTAGTGCTACTGGTTCTTGTACATCAAAATCTCTCAAAGGAATATAGTCTGTTTGTAAATTCTCAAATAAATTAAGATTCCTTTCTATCGAATTCATTTACAATGTTTAGGTTACAATACCATCTACCATCTATAAAATCACTTTAAAGAGAGTTTTTTGCATTCGTTTTATGAATGCAAATCAAGTTCTATTAAATATCCATCGCGCCAATTTTTATTCAAAAAAATAAATTGAAAAGTAATAACAGTGTCTCTTAAATTTTAAGATTGTCATTGCCAATTATTATATATCGTACATGTCTATCGATTTAAGTAATTCCCCTAAAATATTATATCTTTCATTTAACCAAGATTATTCATGTTTAAATTGTGGGACTGACCAAGGATTTATAATTTACAATACTAATCCAGCAAAAGTACGTTATCATCGCAATTTTGGTAGTGGTATTGGTATAGTTGAAGTTCTTAAAACATCAAATATTTTGATTCTAGTAGGAGGAGGAGATCACCCAAAGTATCCAGTAAACAAGCTAGTAATATGGGATGATTATCAAGATAAGATTATAACAGATGTTCAAACAAACTATAAAATTCTAGGTGTCAAGTTTAACGAAGACTGCTTAGCTATTGTATGCAAAAACGTTGTAAAATTATACAAATTAGAATCACTTAAATTCTTAAATAAGATAGAAACACATGATAACACCGAAGGCATCTGCAGTCTTTCTAGTTCAAAAACTAATCCAATTCTAATTGTACCTGGTGTAGAACCAGGTAGTGTGACTATTTTAAATCACGAAACAGGTGTAAAGAAAACGGTTAACTGTCATCAAAATCCCATTAATTCAATCACCCTAAATGCGAATTCTACTAAATTTGCAACGACTAGCGAAACAGGGACTCTTGTACGTGTATTTGATTTAGAAACAAATTCAAAGGTTAATGAATTACGCAGAGGATCTGATAGTTGCAAGATTTTTAGCGTTGAATTCTCAGGAGATAGCACATCTTTAGTTACAACTAGTAATAAGAACACAATTCATGTATTTAGTTTGCTTAAAGATATTAAAAATAACCGATCAAAACTTAGAAGTGTTGGAGGAATGGTTAGTGGATATTTTAAAAGTGAATGGAGTTTATTCGATGTAGAATGGGAACCAGCCACATGTATTGTTAATGAAAATGAAAAGGCTGAGCACGTAAATCTCAAAAAACAACACATTGCAACAATTCTACAAAATCCAGACACTCCAGGATTATATACATTGTTCGTTGTAGGATATGATGGAAAGTACGCTTCCTATAACTTTAAGTTAATATCTCCTAGTATGCAACTACCTGCAGGCGAAGCAGACGATTTGAAAAAAGATTATTTTGAAAAGTTATTGAGCGGAAATCTCTTTCAACTTTTCAAAGAAGTTGAATAAAAATCTTATATTAAAAAAACCTTTTACATACTAGTGAGCGAATATACTTACGTTGATAATCATTTCACTCACATTACCCTTTAACTTATTTAATTAGATAAAAATTTTTTTATATATGTATAATCAGATCCAGCAAATCCTAATTTATCAGAATAATCTATCATCTCTACATCTAATGCAAGAAATACCCATAATTCTACACTATTAGGAGTTAATGTTCCATACCGTTGAGTTACATTAGAACTTCCAAATCCAAAAAAACCACTAGTAACTTTTATAGAACTCATCAAAGGTATTATCCTAGATGCTTTAGAGTCTTTTAAAATTTCAGTATAATGCTTTTTTAATTCTGTTAAAGTAATAGTAAATATTTCTACGTCACCTATAGTCATTTAAGTCAACTAGCTAATTCAAATTAATATAACAAGTTAATGTAGATTATATTATATTTTTTATTTTTATTTTTGATTATAAACATATAGTGTTTTCATTATATTTTTTATTATATTGGTTCTCCAACGTTAACATCTCGTGAATTAAAAGTTTTCAATGACTTATCCCTAGAAACATATTTATCTTGTGGCCGAATACGTTCTATACGTTCTGCTAATTTTCTAAGATCTGCAACGTTGTGATGCTTACGTAAATATTTCTGGTAAATTTCACCTACTTGAGCTTCTTCTTCACCAATACGTGTTTCTGGGCGTAGGTAATAATCTACAGCTTTTGCATCATCTTTACCAGCTTCTTTGTAAAGATCTACTACACCTGTAATCCACGAAGAAGCAGTATTTTCAGGTGGTACAAAATCCGTATATTGCGTATAGTTATATCCTACTAATGGACTGTCGTTATCAGGAAAGTGCACACTTATTTTACCTCCTTTATACATTTTTTGAAAGTAATCTGCTGCTGAAGTGGGAGGTTTTAAACTTACAGCAGGAACATCAGCTTCTGTTATTGCACCTCCACGAAGCAACTTAAACAAATTTCTACGATGATGTTCACGTAAGTTTTCTACTTCCCCTTTGTATAACAACAACCAATTTTTATAATCTTGTATTGTCATGTTATTACGATACTTAGACTTGAAACGGTTCAATTCATCTGTAGTCATATCTTTTGGATCACGATAATTTGTTGGACCATATTGACAGAATAATCCACTACCTGACAAACAATGGCAAGTTCCGTCTGATTTACATACATTGTTACCTTGTCCACTAACAACATTACAGTCTGCATCTGTTGTACATCCTATTTTGGGTTTTGTTTCAGTTGGAGTTGGAGTAACATCTATTACAATAGGATAATCTAGCTCGTCTACTGTTATTTGTTTTACAGTTTCTCCAGTATTCAAATCTTTAACATATCTTGTATCCCGATCCGTATCAGTTGTTAAAATCTCATCTTCATCAAAGCGTATATTTAGAAATGGTTCAGAATTCCCTATTTTATTTGGATGAGAATCTAATTTTAATGGATCTAATTTTAATGGATCTAATTTTAATGGATCTAATTTAGATCCATTGAAATTCTCAATATTTTTATATTTAACTATTTTTTTTCTCAGTTTAGGGTTATCACACTTTGCAAAAGAACTTTCTGGTATTAATTTTATTTTACCATTTTCATCACTAGAAACTTGAATTACTACTTTTGGATTAACTTTTGGTTCTGGTACTGTAATTTGCGGCATTCTTATTTCAATATCTCCTAATTTTCGATCCACTATTTGTGAAATCATTAATCCTACAATATATGCAATTAATATTGTTAGTCCAATTAC
>JACCDO011940682.1_pt1 | contig 10173 bp, 10 predicted proteins | sample 7446101 | NCBI WGS metagenome assembly JACCDO01 (sample SAMN15323440, study PRJNA562643) | freshwater metagenome | isolation source: river surface water | place: USA:Blue River Watershed | collected 2017-08-16
AGAATATAAAAAAAGAAATAAAGAAACTATTTCTGATTATAATAAGAAATATAAAAAAGAACATAAATCAGAAATAGATATTTATAATCACAATTATAATAAAATTAATAGAAAAACTATTCAGGAACGACATACAGCATATTTAAAAGAAAAAAGGAAAAATGATCCAAATTATAAGATAAGTGTCACATGTAGAAATAGAATAAAGAAACTTATTAAAGGTACTCATAAAACAAGTACACTTATTGATTGTGATAAAAATTTACTTATGGAATGGTTTAAAATAAATTTCACTGAAGAGATGACTTTTGAAAACCATGGGATATATTGGCATATTGATCATGTAATCCCATGTAAACACTTTAATCTAACTGATGATAAGGAATTGAGAATGTGTTTTCACTGGTCAAATTTACAACCATTAAAAGCAGAGGTAAATTTATCAAAAAAGGATACGATAAATAAAGATGAAATTAAAAATCATTTTATAAAAGTTGTTGATTTTTGTAAAAAAAATAATAAACAAATTAAATATAATTTATCAGATTATGAGTCTTGTATTACCACCCTTAATGCGTAAGTATTAAGGGGAACACGGTTAATTGCCGTTCCCAATGGTAAAAAGATACAAGATTTTTGTTAGTTGGTTGTATTCAACTAACAAGTAGGAAGATCCGCAGCCAAGCTATCCATGTAAAATATGGTAGAAGGTTCAACGACTAGACGGAAGTGGGCGTTCAAATACTTGTTCGCTTAAGGTATAGTCTAATCCCATTCGTAAGAATGCTATTGCTCAGCAATTTATATCCAATGCCAATAGGTATAAATTGCGAACCAATAGGACCGTTTGAGAATATCATTAAATAGATATTCAAGGTTGGTATAAATGATAATCAAGAAGACAGTCTTATATTTAATCAGAGTGCTATTGATAGAGGTATTTTTAGAGTTGATAGTATGAAGAAATATCATAGTGAAATTCAAAAGAATCCATCAACCTCACAAGATGATATATTTATGAAACCAGATAGGAATAAGGTAACAGGTATGAAACAAGGTAATTATGATAAATTGAATGAAAAGGGTTATGTGCCAGAAGAAACGGAGATTACAGATGAAGATATTATTATCGGCAAAGTATCACCCATTCAACCGACAGGTAATAATAATAAAGTGTATAAAGATAGTAGTGAAATATTTAAGAGTAATGTTGATGGTGTTGTTGATCGTGTTCATACAAATATATTTAATAGTGATGGTTATGAACAATATAATATGCGTGTTCGTATGGAACGTGTCCCAATGATTGGTGATAAATTTGCCTCTTCATATGGTCAAAAAGGTACGTTGGGTATTGCTTTGCCACAAAAAGACATGCCATTTACCGAGTCCGGAATGGTACCAGATCTTATTATGAATCCTCATGCTATTCCATCGCGTATGACCGTCGCACAGTTAATTGAGTGTATGGCGGCTAAAATTGGTGCGATTGATGGTAAATTTATGGATGGGACACCATTTAATGATTATAATATTCGTGATTTGCCAACAATTTTAAAGAAATTAGGTTATTCGCCATTTGGTACTGAAACAATGTATTGTGGTATTACTGGACGTAAGATTGAAACAGAAATATTTATCGGTCCAACATATTATATGAGATTAAAACATATGACACTTGATAAGGTGCATTCGAGAAGCACCGGCCCACGTCAAGCACTTACACGACAACCTTTAGAGGGTCGTTCGCGTGCGGGTGGTTTAAGAATAGGTAAACCATTTTGCCTAAGTCAACGGGCAACCGTTTGGCTAGTCATCGTCATGGATGGCAACACTTTCAAATTGCGGGAACAACCAGCAAAGTATGTGATACCAAGTTAAGTGAGAAATCATTTAATGGCTAATGCTAACCACATTAGGTATGGTAAAAAGTCACATAATAGGGTCAATCCGCAGCCAAGCCTATAAGTGCGTTATTATAATATGATTAGCATATGAGGAAGGTTCAACGACTAGATGGAAGTGGACTTGAGAGGACTAATCATCCTCAATGATAGTTTAAGGTATAGTCTTGCCAACTCGAGAGAGTTTTTTGATGTAGTATTATATATCCCATGATTTTTGGTTTTACACCAGAAGATATATTTTACGAATTCAAAATAATTTACGAAAGTTTCAGTCGTAAATTAGGAGTAAATGGAAATGGAGAAAGATGCGATCGAGGCCCATGGTATGGGTCAATTTACAAAGGAGCGTATGATGGAAACATCCGATATTGCTCAATTTAAAGTATGTGATGATTGTGGTATGTTAGCCACAAGAGTAATTGATAAAGATTATTATGTATGTACACCATGTAATAATCATACAAGAATATCAACCGTTAACATGCCTTATGCTTGTAAATTATTATTCCAAGAATTAATGAGTGTAAATATATTACCAAAGATTAAAACGGATGTATCTAAATTTGATTAATAAATAGCGCGTCCGAGACGCATATTAGTTTATTTTAAAATTAAAAATATTATTATATAATGACTTTATTATATAATAATATGATGAATATTAATAAAATTTTTTATTTGCCATGTTGGTATCTTTATATGGATCTTATTGAAACTCGTTATAATCCTGAAAATATTAATTTTTATGATTGGTATTCTATATCACATCATGATATGTTTTATGATTTACATTTATTAATTCGTAATATGGAAGATAATATGAATATTATTATTGCTATTGTTGAAACTATTGTTAAAGATATCACAAACAATATGAAAGGTTATAAAATATATGATAATAAGATTGACGTTAATATTGAATTTAAAAAATGCGATTTATGTGGGAATGTATGGGATGGATACGCACAATGTATGTGTGTTTAATTCTTCTTCTTATCTCTTGTCTTTGTACGTCTTAAACTAATCTTTTCTACTGTTGGTCTTGAATTAATTATATGATCAGCCATCGCACTTGCTTTATTTTGGTCATGAACTAAATCAACTAATGCTTTTTGAATTGTTTCCTTCTTTAAAGGAGCTTTTGATTTAGATACATTTTTAGATATTTTCCCATCTTTTAATACTATATTTTCTTCATCAACTTTAGTTAAGTATGATATTATATTTACTTCATGTTCTTTTTTCATATCATTAAACTCTTTCACTTTAGCTCTAAGGGTTCTAATGTTATCATCAATCTCAACCCACTTTAAAACTGTATTTCTAAAATCTTTTGTTACTTTATACTGAACATCTTCCGTTTGACTTTCTGACTCTGACATATAATATTATATAGAAAAGATTATTTAAAATATTTTCTATGTAATGTAATTATTAATTTTAAGCACTAACGTTACCGATGGTCATCGCGTGTTGAGAAAGAGGAGCACCCCAGATTGTGCTGGCATAGAATGGTGTGTAATTTTCATTATATTGGAGGGGAATATCACCTCTAAGATCTTGTGAAGCATTACGGTTGGTGTTGGCGATGGAGTTGGTGTAAAGCATATTATCAACAAGAGGTGCAGTTAATAAATCTGTGCCTTCAATTTGTAATACTTCGCCGGGTTCAGCTTCCGCTAAGCCAGTGTAATTCACTGTGCTATAGTTTCCTTCCATCACAGGAGTATTATCCTTAAAAGGAGCCGCACCGTGAACACTATCAGAAACACCTTCTACATTAGCAAATGGTTCGTAACGAATCTTATTGGTCATTCCTTCAGTTGTAACAGGGGGTGTCGCAGTGGTTGTTTCAACAGGGGCAGGGGTTGTTTCAAATGATTTTTGTTGAAGTAAAAATGGTGTAGCAGGCCCCGCAGCTAATTTATTTACTTGTCCAGCACATTGTTCACCGTTGGCGAAAGTATCAACAGCTGCTGTGGTGGTTGGTTCAACGCTATCAGCTGCCGGGCAATTATTCCATAAAAGAAATACAAGATAAGCAAGAACTGCTAATACTAAGGCTAAAAGTAGATCAGAACATTTCATACCCATAATTATATATAATATAATAGAAAAAAATAACTTTTTTATATTAAAATTTATAAAATAAAACTTATTTTAAATATCAATATTTAAATCTTCCTCATCTGATGATATGATTAATTCATATTTGCTATTTTTAATTATTTTTAAAGGTTTAATATTATTTTCTTTATATTCCCTATATAAAAATATAATATTATCATTTTCGTTTAATTCGCTTAATCCGATTCTGTCACCGCTATCAGTTGTTATATCAATATCTATACTTCCATTTATTATTACAATAGTAAGATTATACTTAGTACATTCAACAATTAATTCATTTTGATTAATTTTAAATTTAACAATTGTATCTCTGTCTTTATACATATATTATTTAATTTCATATAATTGTTTATAACGATGTAAAATGATGTTTTAAAAATAAACCTAATTCTTTTTCTTTCGCCATTGTTAATTCAAAAATTGAATTTAATATTTGTTTTTCATCTTTATTTTCATTTTTTTTATTATTATATTCTAATAATAATTCAGTCACTATATGTATTTCTCTTTGATTCCATAATTTTTTTAAATATTCATGAATCATATTATCATCCTGAGTAAATTTTAATTCACGATTATTAAATGTTTTTGTTTCTTTGGATATTAAATGTCTTATATATAAATCTAATGTATGAGTTATTGTACTATTCTTTGGATATGATGATTTTAAATTTTCCAATCCATTTATCGCATAATTAAATAAATACTTTATTTCTGTTTTTTCATCCCAATACCATTCTATACTTTTAATTATTGGGACATATAAATTATGTAAATCTTCTCTATTATCACCCTTTAAAAAACGTAAAGCACCTTGTATTATACTTGGCTCTATGATTGTTATCATATTATTTGATATACTTATCTTTGTACCAGATGGATAAAAACTCAATATACTTAATTTTATTAAACATGATATCGGATCTATTATTATATCTTTTTCTTTTGTCTGCATCCTATTTAATAAATTGAATAATAATGATGATGTATTTACCGTAAATATATCCATTATACTATTAACAAATAGAATTTTTATATTTTTAATTTAAAAAAATTGATTAAACTATTTAAAGAGATGTATATCTTTATATTAGTTATGGACGATGATTATTTAAACATGTCAGAAGATGATATTGACAACCTTTTATTTGGTGTCAATATGAATGAAACAAAAGAAAAAAATGAAAATGTTTGTATATCATGTATGAGTGAAAATTTAGTTGTTGACGAATCTCAAGGATATAATGTATGTATGGATTGTGGCGTTATTAATAATACTTTCTTGAATAAGAATCCTATTTTTAATAAAGATAATGATGATAATAAACTAAATTCTAGTTATGGGTGTCCTACTAATTACTTCTTCCCAAAATCTGCGTTAGGCACTAAAATTAAATGTAAAGGATATAATCGTATTAGTATTTTACAAAAACAAAATCAAATGCCATATAAAGAAAAAAGTCTTATGGACGAATTAAATAAAATTCAAGAAAAATGTAAACAATATAAAATTACACAAAGTATTATTGATAGTGCTAAAATTTATTATAAAAAAGTTAGTGATTCTAAACATACTAAAGGCACCAGAAAGGGCAAAAATAGAATTATGAGATGTATTAATAGACGGTCAATGATCGCGGCATGTCTTTTTTATGCTTGTAAATTACAAGGCGAACCACGTAGTCCAAAGGAGATTGCCGATATTTATTCATTAGAAATTAAACATGTCAATAAAGGTTATAGAAAATTCATGGATTTCATTAATGTGGATGAATTACAACATAATTTCACCAGTTCAAAATCAACTGATTTTATTAAAAGATTTGCCTGTAAACTTGATATGGATGAAAAATATATTAATATTGCTGTTGAGATTTCAAATAATATTAATAAATTAGATTTAGCATCAACACATGAACCTCCCTCCGTGGCGGCAGGTTGTTTATTATTAGTTGTTAATATGTATAATCTTGTTATTAACAAAAAACAAATATCTGAAGTATTTGGCATTTCAGATGTCACGATTTCTAAAACATATAGAAGAATTTATCCATATCATAAAATTATAACATGTAATGATATTACTGATATGATTTTAGAAAGAAAACAAAATATGCCAAAACAAAAAAGTAATATTACAAAAGATAATCTTATTGTTCTTAAAAACTCTAGTGTTGATACTGATACTGAAATTGATTCTGAAACTATTAACCTTAATGAAAAAAAGAAATCAAAAAAAATTATTGAATTAGATTCAAATGGAGAAAAAATTAAAAAGAAAAAAGGGCGCAAGCCAAAGGAAAAAAAAGATATAACTATTAATGCTTAAATTTTGATTTTTTATTTAACATTATAATATCTAATCCTAAGTGGATTATAATAAAATCGTTATTTAAATATTCTACTATTTCTATACTTTTATCAAAATAATTATTTTCAAAACCAATTACATCTATCATTACTTTATTGAAATCAATTGATTTAATCACTTCAAATTCACCACCTTCTACATCTATTGATAAATAATTAATATGCGTTATATCAAACATATCTAATATTGATTGTAGCCGATATATTGATACTTTTATAGTTTCATATATATCAGTTTCTCTTTTCATTCTCTCATAATGTCTATCATCATATGTTGATGTTAATCCCGATATCATTTCGCTCTCTCCACCAACTTTTATAAATTCGCCCATACCGTTATAATTCGCAATAGCACAATTTATATTTATATCATTTGGTCTGTTCACTTTTAGTCTTTTATAAATTTCATAGTTAGGTTCTATATTTATCCCTCTCCAATTGTGATTTTTATTAAAATATAATGTATTATTGTAAGTAATACCATCGTGTGCCCCTATATCTACATAAAACCCATCAGTATGTCCTTTGAATACCATATGATCTATCATTATATCTTGGTTTTCTTGGCTATAACTCGTATTCATATTAATATCTCATTTATTATATCGTTTATATGATTTACTAATGTTATGTTAAAATCTTTATCTATTAAATTTTTATATTTTTCTTTTATCTCATTTATATCTTTCTCATTTTCATTTGGAACATATACAGTGGTTACACCTGCTTTTTTCGCACCTTGTAATTTAAATTCTAATCCTCCTATCTTTGATATTTTCCCTGTTAAATCAATTTCACCAGTCATCGCAATGTCATTCTTAATCGGACGATTTAATATTCTAGATATAAAAGCACATGTAAAAGCACAACCAGCACTTGGACCATCTTTTGGTGTAGCACCATCTGGTGTGTGGATATGAAAACCATTTGGAACGTGTTTTTTCATTAATTCATCTACATCATAATTATTATGTTTTAACCATTCAATCGCTGCTGTTAAACTACATATAACACTTTCCTTCATTGTATCACCTTGTTTACCTGTAGTTTTAATTTCATATTTATCCTTTGAATGTTGTGTATTTGGATAAACTTGGATTGGTGTTATGCCACCGTTACCATTTATTGTCGCATATAAACCATTTATGATACCTATTTCAGACATATCATTGATTTTTCTTCTCATCATATCAGGTGGTTTTAATATATTTGTGATATTTTCAATAGTAAGATTATGGTTTTTCTTTTTTTTAGCAAATAATCCTTTTTTATAAATCATATCAATATTCATACTAAGATATATTTCCTCTATTTTTCTTTTAATTTCTCTTACACCTGCTTCATTTGTATAATTATCAATTATATATTCAATCATATTATTATCCATTTTTATTATATTCTCCATTGATACCATTTCAGCCATTTCCGGTATAATATGTTTATTACAAATATTTAATTTATCTTCCATTGTATATGGCTGAACCTTTATTTCCTTCATACGATCTAATAAAATTGGATCCACTAAAGATGAATCATTATATGAAAATATCATTATAACTTTATCTAATGGAAATTCAACGCCTTGAAAAAATCTATCTTGAAATGTTTTATTCATATTGGGATCAGTTAAATGAATTAATATACTTGTTATCTCATTTATTGTACCATGTTTACTACATGCTTTATCTAACTCATCAAAATATAAAACACAACGTGATTTACCCATTTCAACCATCTTCTTTATTATCATACCTGGCTGAGCACCACTATAGGTATAACCATGACCATGTAATAATTCACCATCATTCTGGCCACCTAATGTTATCTGACCAAATGGTATATCTAATGCCTTTGATACACTTTTCGCTAATAATGTTTTACCTACACCTGGTGGACCAACCAAACCAAAACATGAACCGATACTGCTTGGATTACTTATCCATTTGCCTATTATTTGTAATAATAATTTCTTTGCGTCCACATGTCCATAACACGAATTATTTAATCTATCTTCTACACTATTTAAATATTTAATTGCTTCAGTATTATTATTTTTTAATGATTCAAAATAAAGATCATCATTTGGTGAACTCCATGGATAATTTATTATTGTTTTTACATATAATAATTGTTTATAATATTCATTATTATTAGATTTCATTTCATCTATTTTTTCTAATACCAATGCTTTTACATTATTTGGAATATTTTTTGATACTATTAATTGTTTTTTATAATCAACATCTTCAATTGATAATTGTTTCATTTTATCTAATGATGTTTTTATATTCTGATTTGATTTTTTTATTTTTGATTGAATATAAAATGTCATATTATTATAAATTATATCATATGTATTTACATTTGTTTTATTATTCTTCTTCTCTTTTAACAAACCACATAATAAACCAGCTATATCATGTGATTCTTCATTTCCTAAAAATAATAAAAAAATTATATCATACATTTTCTTTAAATTTTCTTGATTCACAAAATCTTTCATAATATTTACAAATGTTAATTCAATTAACTTTGTATATATTGTATATTGTTTTATTAAATAACTACTATAATCTGTCTCAGTCATACAATATATATTACCAAGATAATCATGTCTTATAAAAGACTTTACAAAATTCATATTTACATTTAACTTTTCTAATTTATTTAATATTTGTGTTTTATGTTTTTGTAAAAAAGATGTTTTTAATTGGGTTGTTTTTGCTATATTTGAAAAACGATCAATCTTAAATATTAATTCTATTTTTATATATTTTTTATCTTTATTTAATTTCACCCATAATTCTCTTTTTTTATTTAAAATATCAGATTCATCAAATTTATTTGGAATACGCCAATAATATAATTCATTACTTGTTGTATCATAAATATTATATGATAATGGAATCACTATATCATCTAATTCATTGATTAAATCTATTATAGTTTTACTAAAATAATTTGGTGAATATAATAATTTAAATAAATTTGATAATTTATTATAACCATATAACCTTATCATTTTATTTATATCTAATTCAATATCATTAAATATTATATTATTTGGAATACATCCAACATATTCATCTATTATTTTTAACATTGTCATACTATCTACACTATTATTCTTTATTAAATTGTCTATATCGGTTGAATTATTTTCTAAATATAATGTTATTGAATTATTATAAGCAGCATTTAAATTTTTTATACATTCATATATATTATTTGAAAAATCATTGATATTCTCATAAATATTATTACTTTCTAAATTTATTAAATGAGCTTCTAAATTATTTAACTCGCTTACATATATATTATATCTTTTTTGTAAATAATACAATTTGTATTTTTTGATCTCATCGGTCATTATAGTTTATTTATATTATAATATAAATATGTGAACGGAAATATTTTATTTTTTTTCTATCAATCTACATAATAAATATATTAAACGAACTATTTATTATATTTAAAATAAAACTATTTAAAATATTAAAAAAAACCGTTAGTTTGATTTAAAAAAATAATATATAATTAAATTATATATGGCTGGTAAAACTCAAAATAAAAAGACTACTCCCAAACAAGCGGAAACGCAACCCGCGGCGCAAGAATCTGCGCCCGCTCCTGAACCTGTTCAACAGGTTGCGGAACAAGTAACACAACCCGTTGAACAAACTTCTCAACCCGTTCAACAAGGTGGTGCTAAGAAGAAGGCTGCTCCCAAGAAGGCGGCGGCGGCTGCGGCGGTTGCTGCGGCACC
>JACCDO010291591.1_pt1 | contig 10172 bp, 4 predicted proteins | sample 7446101 | NCBI WGS metagenome assembly JACCDO01 (sample SAMN15323440, study PRJNA562643) | freshwater metagenome | isolation source: river surface water | place: USA:Blue River Watershed | collected 2017-08-16
AAGTAGGCGACATCCATACTGACTTGCGAATACAGATCTGTATGAAGTACCCGCACACGCACTGTTTCCAACAAGTTCTTCAAAATCGCTTTGGCGACTGTGCCAGGCACTGCACTGCTGCAGGTGATGTCATCTGACCCGCCACTACTGGCAGACACAGCGTGCGCCAGGAAACGTGCTCCTCCACCGCTGCCCACGTTGGACGATAGCCCAGGATACACTTGTACCGATTGCGTGAAAAGACGGTCGATGACTAGCCGCTCCCGACTGGCGAAGCCTGGAACGGCGGCCTCTTGGTGGGACATGAGTTTGGTAATGGCCGCTGGCAGCGGGTCGCTCAGCACCGTGCAAGCAATCGTGACGAGCATGCCCATTAGGCGTGCAGCTTCAATCGCATCTGAGCTAACGCGAACACCATCATTTACAGACTCTGGTGCATTATTACCGCCTGGCACGCGCAAAGATGTGACCCGCCGCAGTAACGCCGCTGAAGCCTCTTGCGCCACACGTTCGGCACAGGCGAGGCGAAGCGATACAGAAGCTTCAGAAAGAAGTTTGCAAATTTGCGCACTAGTTCTTTGTACATCAGGCCCAACCAATCGCCCAGAAACAGCCTCACCGCCTTCTGGAAAGGTTTGAGAGGTGATCCGGCTTCCGTTCGACACACTCGACGTGTTCAATTCGCGGAGCAAGCGTGGCGCGGCGGTGGAGGAAATGCGCATGAGAAATGCGGCTGCCAACAGACAAGAGAAACTCGACCCCACTTCATTCTCAATAGCCGGCGGCGATACCCGTTGCGTCCACGTCCCACTTGTGCTTGTCACAGCTGCAGCAGGCCAGCCCTCTGTAAATATATCTACGCATTCCTTACGGCGCATGACATCGTCTCGAGTGCTCCCAAGGGTAGAGTCATAGAATAATTGTACTGCTTTCTGGCAAAATAGCAATGGCAGCGTTGCTGGTTGCCGGTTGGAAAGGCGTGCGCCCGCAATCTGAGTCTGGTTGCCACAGCTACTCGCGCTGCGGCACACATCACACAAATCGCTCAGTTCAGGAGGAAGGGATGCGGCCACATCTATAATCTGTTGCGCATCAGCGGTCAACTCTGCAAATGTACCATAAAACTCATCTTCCAATGTTTCCAGTTTTCCAGGTAAAGTCGCAGCTAACTTAGCGAGCTGCGCTCGAGCTGCACTGTCGATAGCAATGACGCTACCAGGAAACGTTCCTAGTGCAGCACCACCTGAACCTTGCGAATCTCTACCCTTGTTATTCCCGGCATTATCATCGTCGAAAGGATTCCCACCTGTGGGTTTGCCATCCTGAGACGACGGGTCGCCTCGAACGAGCAACGCAATCGCACCCACAGTTCGCACTTCCCTTTCGCACAAGGCATGAAAGGAACGAGAGAAACCGAGCAAGCGCCGTACAAAGGACTGCAGGACATGATCACTTAGCACACTCATAACTTCGCGTGCGAAAGCATGGCTCATGCTTTCTTCTTTAACTCGCTTGCTTGATGAAGTGGGGGTGCTTAATCTGGAGTTTGGCCCCAACGCAGCCGCGCTGGAAGAAGATGATTGCAATGGTGACGCACCAACGACTCCAGGAAAAACATTAGAAATGCGGGATGTGCAGTCTGTTAGCGCCTTGTCCAGGAACACAGCCTCTGCGATCGCCTGCTGTGCGAACACGATCCATGCCTGCTTCTCGTCGTCCAACTCATAAAAGCGCAATTGTGAGGTATGGATTTTCGGGTTGGATGGGTCTAGCTCTTGATGTGCCACCACGTAGCTGTTGTAGCCATCGAAGAACGCTCGCATCACAGTTGTCAGACATTTCGACACCTCGGCCATCATGGAAGTCGCGAGTGATCGCAGGGCGGTCAGTGACGCTGCTACCTTATTGGCATCGGGTAATCGTGCTTGAGCACTATCTTTAATGGGACTCTGGCCTTGGTTGGCAGCCTTCTCCGACATCGTCTCTCCGTATAATTCCATTAACCCCTTGCATGCTTCGATGAGCCCCACCACAAGGATTTGATGAAATTGTCGCACTTTGGCCACACCGCTGCTACCGCTGCTGGCAGGCAAGGATGTATCCTGCTGCATAGCCGTTACTGAGCCCATACTCGAGCTAATGCTTGCAGAGAACAGCTTGACGATTCGAAGAGAACGGTGTCTGTGCGCGTTCAACATCTTATCTGCCACACGTTCACGAGGAGCGTTCATATTGATGAGAATGGACACGAAGCGAGTAACTTGCGTACTGTCTAGCTCTGGATCATCTAACCCGTCCATAATACGTGAGCAAAGACTCGCCATCATGTTATCTGCGCTTTGCTGAATGTTTTTGAAGGACAACACATGTCCGTATCGTGTTAATACGTGGTTGGTTTTTCGATAGAGCTGTACAGCCGCATTGTACTCTTTGCGATCTATCATTTCTGTTAAGCGCTCTGGCAACTCTGTTAGGAACTCCAGTCTTTTTAATAAGCGCTGCACTCGGACCAATTTCTCCACGCGACCGTTCTTAGCTGCGAGTGAAGCATCAAGAGTTGTCGAATGAGAGCTGATTAAATCCATTTTCGATTTCACACTATTCATATCAACAGACATAGCTTCAACATTAGTTTTCATGCGTTTTATAGTCTCTGTGGCTGCAATAAATTTATTATAGTTTTCGTATACAAGCATTTGCATATCCGAGTCAAGGGAACGTATGTCGTGGGTCAATGAGACATCGGTATCGAGAAGTTCCTCCGCGCGCATATTTTCCAGCATTCTTTCCACATGTACTACTGGATTAAAGTTCGACGAATCTATGGAAGCGGGAGTCGCATTAATTTGACTTTTACTGGCATTTCTTATTCCACTCTGGTGGTCTTCGGAAGAGATACCATAGTAAGACGCGAACAATTCCATCATATTGGAAGAATCATCCGCATCATTGTCGCTTTCATGCTCTGCCATATTCGAGACGAAGGTCAACAAATAAGTAGAGAAAGCCCTCTACTTTGGATTGTGTATTTATTTTATAATCTATTAAAGGGTTCGTTCAGACTTTGGACGAGTAAGAAATCCCCGATAAAATTGAAGGGGACAGAGAGAGAGAGAAAACTGCAGAATTGAAAAACAGTTACAATAGATATAGAAAGGTTTCAGAAATATGACTGATTCCAGCGAAGGAGGCATATCGCTCGAAAGCGTCGTAAATCGTAGCCGCCATGCTACGCACGAAAACATAAAGTTTGTTGGTCATGGATCAGAGTCTGCGCATAATGGTAGCCATTCTTCTCGAATATCAAATGGATCTCCACACAGGACATATACACAGGTGAATGCATCGCCACCACAGGTGTCGCAACTTTCTTCGGATCATGCGGACTTCGCAGGATTAGAAGACAGGAGAACTCATTTATTGGAAGATTCAGTAGATATCATCACTACAGAGCTGCGTAAGACATTTAGCGGTCGTCATCGTAAGAAAAATCAAGGATCTCATCTTCGGCATGATATCGGGGAGCCAGTCCTTCTAATTGAAATGACAGCTGCAGGCGAGAATCAATACAAGTCGATGCATCTTCGCGAATTACTGGATTATGTAAACGGTTTAGCTGAAAAGCAGGACCAATTAAACGATGGAATTGGTTTCCCTTCTTCAAATTCAAGCCGTAATCGTGACGGTCAGCCGATCAATGGAAGCAAACAAATTAGCAGTGCAGCGAATCCATTACGTTTGCGCGATTTGCGGCGATTGGAATCATCATCCCTTTCTATGGGAACTGAGAGCGCTATTCTTGTGCGATGGCACTGCGTTCTATTTGCTTTAGATCCAATTCAGGCTGTGATCATGCATGACAGGCTGATCCTTGTTGTGCCCGATGGCGCGGATACACTCCTGTCAATCATCGAGGACCATATCCTGCAATGGGTCGATGAATACAGCGGCGACGACAAAAGAGCCGTTTCTCAGAAGACTCCTTCGAAAGCACCTTCGGTAGAAGATTTGCCTGAGGCTGCAACTCCTGCACCTGCTGCGGCTCCATTAGACAAGCCCTCCGCGCCGACGGACGCATCTACCACAAGTTCCAGCATCAAGCTTCGTTTATCGAAAGTAGCAAATTCGAATGAAGGCAGCCAAAGCAGTTATGTGCCTTTCGAGATGCATGCATACGATACCTTAATGACAACAGTCGCTGCATTAGAGAAGCAGGAATATTTGCGCACCAATTTCGAGGTGCAAACAATTTTAAAACCTTTTCAGGAAAAAGGATGCATCTTATCAATCGACGCACAAGAGCAGATGCGCCGACTGAAGAACCACGTGTCTCATGTCACCAACCGCTTGCAGACCTTTCAGCGTGCACTGGACGCCGTGGTCGAGGACGACGAGGCTATGGCGTTGATGAACTTGTCCTTAATCCTCACGAAGCCGAGACTGTACAAGTATCCTTTGGAAGACGAGATATTAGGTACACACGAAGAGGTAGAAGAGTTAATTGAGAACTACTTAAATGACTACCACAGCTTGGAGGGGAAGCTGGAATATTTGAAGGCCCAGATGCAGTCGGCTGAAGAACTCGTATCGCTGCGGTTAGACACGGCACGCAACCAATTACTCGTTGCAAACACTGCATTTGCAGTGCTCTCTTGCTCCATTGCTCTAGGTGCTTTCATCACCGGTATTTTCGGGATGAATCTGGACAACGTCAACACCATTCAAAACACAGCGGGCGTGTTTAACTTGGTGTGCGGCGTGACCTCCGGTAGCATCGTGATCGTTTTCAGCGTCATTATTTGGTATTTGCGATATACAGGCATACTTCCGAGTGAAGTAAATGATGTTAAACCATTGTAATTCTTTCACAATAAGCTATAATGGATCAGGCAATCAGCTTGTGTGTCGGTTTGGTGCAACTCCTTTGTGCAGACCACAGAGAAATCGTTAATAATAACATTAGTCTTTTATAATTATTTTTTGTATGTATTATTATTACAACATTATATTACAATACGCCTTTTTTTTTGGAGACGACGATACATAAAGATATTTCCGCAACTAGCAAGACCCTACCAGCTCAATGGCCTTTCTTACTAGCCCACATGGCTTTCACGCGGGCCTCAATATCAATAGTAGGCTCAGATTTCGCCGGGTGACCTTTGAAACCCTCCTTGAATGTGGTTTGGAAGTCGCGGTTGTCTGGGCCGGAGGTGCTGTCGTAGCGCTGCGAACCGCCCCACATCGCATCGCTCTTCGTCAAATTAGGCTTTTTCGCCATCGTCTGTAAGGGTAGCTTCTTATAGCATTTCAAGTCATGCAAAAACACTGTGGACTGGTAGCGGATCATGTCTTCCGTTCGCGCACGCTCCCCGTTCAGCTGTCGATTCAGCGCCGCAAGACGCTCCATCTCCAGACGATCTTTCGTGACTTTAGTATTGGCTACTGTCCTCTGTTGCCGCAGAAAGCGCCTTTTATTCCGCAACTGAACTTTAGCGTCTGCGTCGCTGATGTTTTCGCGGGTCACAGGCTTGTTCGGTTCATACAGCAGAGGCGGATAGTATTCACTGTAAGTACTGCTATACATGGATGGGTCCGGCGATCCAAACATTGCGGAGGCTGCTGATTCTGCAAAAGAAGTGGGCATATAGGCATCGGACTTCTCTTCGGATATACCGTGCTGCTCGAGCGAGTCCCGGCCTGTCGTCGGGAACGATCCCGTGCTCGCCGATTTCGTCAAGTCTCTGGGCACTTTTACCGGACTTAAGTTGTCCTTTAAGTTAGCAGTCGATGCTGCACCCGAGCGTGAATAAAAAGAGGAAATCCTATCCTCTTCTTTTTGCAACGCTTCTAATTTCGATGTGCGGCTGTTATTGAGGTCTTGCGTCTTTTGAGTCAATATCTGATCACGCAGGGTGTGTAGTTTGGTCGTGAGGTCTGGATGCATGAGTTCTTCACCTAAGGTCTTAGCGCGACCCTTAAGGCGACTAAGCTCGTCAGAGCGCAAATCATAGAAAGGAATATTGTGCAGCTTGACATTAGTCATTCGCAGAAATCGACTGAACTTTGCGTGCGATTCTTTGGTGTGTTTCTTCTGGAACAGGTCATCCACGACATGCTCCATCTCCTCTGCACCAATATCCAAGTCAAACGTCTTTGTGCCAATAGCTTTTTTAAGAGAATCTTCCTGATCTTGCATGCCCAAGGATCTTGCCTTGTCCAGGTCCCCTGCCTTACGGCGTTCTTCCACTTGTTGTGCCAAGAAATCACGTAGCGCGAGCATATCTGCAGCGTCCCCGGTGACATCTTTCTGGACTTCATCAACAGCTTTAGACAAGCTTCCAACATCTATACTGCCTCGTGGAGTGGCCTTTAATTGCTCCCATACCAACTCTTGGTCTTCCAGCGCGATCATGGAGTCCAGGTTTCGTCGACGTAAATGCTCGGCAAACTCAGGTAAGGTAACTGTATCACCAGTATTCTTTTTAAATGCGCGTAACATATTAGACATGTTACCGAACTTCAGCTTTGCTACGCCGGATAGCTTCTTCAACGCTGTAGCGCGTTGCGCCAATCTTGCTTGTTCCCAATTCGAGCGCTTTTCATTTTCGGCCGCTTCCTCTGCGTTCAAATGTTCCAAGTGTATAGATGGATTTTCATATGAGTCATGAGTTTGAGTAACGAAATCTCGTACGTAAATTTGTCCAGGGGTCCAGGCTGAAGTCTCCTTAATCTTCCGATTTCTGCGGGTATCAGCTGGAGGTAACTGATACGGTGAAGGTTGGATCATTTTTATCGTCATAGACTTATATGTACTATCAGTGCTCAAAGTATGATTTGATGGACCACTCGAAGACAAATTGGACATGTGCGAGGAACTATTGTGAGCACCTGAAGTCAGTCCTCCCGTGAAGGTTGGACCCTTATTTGCCTTAACCGGGCTAAGTTTCATCTCAAATATCTGAGACTTAATAAACTAATAACTGCAATTAAAACAAATTGTGAACCTCAATACACAAAATGTCGGACAATTTTCTAACAAAGTGCAATTGATACTTGACTCGTTTCTCTCTGTGGGGCTGGTTGTTGGGAACTGAGGAAAGCGACTCGAGACTAAGGGAGAGAGAGTGACTATTGCACTTCTAATCCTAAAAGCTTAGAAGCGCAATTCTAAAATGAGATTATCAGGTAGTCATAAATGGGCGATGTTACGCAATATGGTCACATCGCTTATTTATCATGAGCGAATAATGACAACCACTGCACGAGCAAAGTCATTGACGCAGTTAGCAGATAAAATGGTCACTCATGCCAAAATCGGCAATCAAGCACACCGCAGACTGGCTGGGGCAGTTATTCGGGAACCAGCAGCAGTTGTAAAGCTATTTGACATCATTGGGCCTCGGTACGCAGACAGGCAAGGTGGATATACTCGTGTGTTAAAGCTTGACAAACCTCGAACAGGAGATTCATCTGATATGGCCTTCATTGAGTTTGTAGATCGCAAGGGTGAGCTCCGAAAACCGCGGCCTGCTTCAGCTCAAGTTGTGCAGAATCCGACTCCTGTTCAGAAATAAAGATGGCTTCACGTTAAAAATCGTTCGTTTCGCTTTGTATTTTAATGTTTAAATAGTTCTTCTCACTTCAAAATAGAAATATAGTAATTCACTCTAATTACATTTTTACATAAATAGTAAATGTGTGCGTAGCATTACTCTACACGTTGTCTAAAGCGAAAAGCCGGTGAAAGTGAATTGGACTTTTCTAGCAATGTTAGCAGAGTAATGGTTGATTCCTATTAAGTTTCACTGGACACAAAGCTAGTCCCCAACTCATGCCAGATAATTATAAAAGCTTGCATCATCAGCGTCCCTCTCCAGGTACTCCCTTTCGATCAAGGACTCGATGCGCTTCTTTAGATCTTGCGGCTTGGCAGGGAACTTGATTTGCTGCAAAAGCTCACCCATAAGGTTTGTATGAGAAATGCGCTTGCGAGCTTTGAGAATACGCACAATAACCGAATCGACGAAATATTGTCTATCTCTGAACACTTCGTCGTATGTCTTGTCTACGTCACCGGCATTCTCCTTCAGCTGAATCGTGTTGATTTTCACACGGAAGAGCTTGTTAACGAACTCGCTATTGACGCGAAAGGTATCGTCATCTCCAACATCTTTGCCTTTAGGCTCTTTGGTGAGCACGCGCGTGCCGACCAGACCACAGGCCAGCGATAGGAGCGTGCGACGGAGCTCACCGTCCTCTACGTTCGTCCTCGTCAAGATCTCTTTGTAAGGTATCGCGAGTTTAGGCACAGCGGTGCTGGTGTCAGATTGATTAAACAGCAATAAGCATAGCGCCTGGTACAGTGACACTTCCAGTTCCTTTTTGCCCTTAGGAAACCACGCAGACACGACACAGCGTTCAGAGGCATGCGCCCATACCAGTCGTCGGCCTTGGTATTTCCTGACGTAAAAGTTTGTGAACTTATCCTGCAATTCTCGCACGACCATAGGGAGCTTCAAGTTATCATTGACATCTGGGGGATTAATAGGCCAGTAGCCCTGTGTGAGGATTTGCACACCAAAGTCCAGGGAGCTGATATGGCGAGCAGAGAACTGGCCATCCGCACCCAGGGCGGCAACGCTGCTGCGGAAGGCCGACTCAACTTCGACGGAAATGTCGATGTCTTGAAACATACCTTCTAGCTTAACCGTGTAGTTGGCTCCGCACTCTGCTTTGAGCTTAGAAATCATGGCCTTTTCGAGATCAGCGGAGGCCGACTTGGCGTACAGCAATCGCTTGGACAAGGTTTTCCTGTAGAACGCTTCGAACACATCTTTAGATTGGATGTACCTGAAAAGTGTCATACAGCGGTCCAGCAAATGCTCCGTCTCCTCTTCACTTACGCCTTTCTCTCCTCGAAGCCTCTTATCCACATGCCTTGCCAACATTTCAGCGGTTTTTCCAGCGGAAATGTTGACGACGTGCTCGAAGGCTTGTCGTAAACCGCCTTTGAACTTATCATGGTTGCCAAATGAGTTGCGCAAGACATTTTCCATACGATCATGCAGTGCGAGCAGTTCATCCACGAGCGTCTTCTCCATTGCAGGATCTTTGATCAAGCTCTCTCCCTGTCGGCGACTAAAGTCAATCCAGCTGGACTTGACCAGATCGGCAGAGCCTACTCTATCGAGTAGCAGGAACATGCGCCGCAAATCGGGAATACGGCAATGCTCCAGGAGAGGTGGCATACCTTTTTCTACAATAACCTGTACGTGCGGTTTGAGTAAAGCAATTTCAATCTTGTTCAACAGCGATAGCTTGGTGGACGGATCGATGTATCTATGGGTCATTTCCACTGCCTCTGCCAACCTCTTCTCTATGCGCAACAAAAAGTCAGAAGGATCGCACATGTTTACCATACGCTGACCTTCTTGAAAGAAAAAGCGCTCTGTATCTTGTAAGAAAGGCGCTTCAAACTTGCGGTGATACTGACCCAAAGAGACGAGCATGCGCACCAAACGCTTTGTCACGTCCTCCTGAAACGACTGACCAATTCTGTCAGCTTCAACGTCATTTAAAAGTCCCGAAATGAGAATTGTTTCCAAATCTGCTCTTGATTCCAATCGTTTCTGAAAAATGATGCGGGACATGTCCCAAAGGGAATGGACTCCTGGTGTCTCTAATACATAACTTCGATCAAGGCACAAGAAAATATTGCTTAAAGTACTTATGTGATCACAATGGTCTTTCCACACAGCATCGATTAGGGATAGGAAGTACACGCTGTCAGCAGTTCTGCCAATCAAACTATCAACACTCTCATGTATGAAAAATTCACACTCGCGCTTCACATTTTCATAAAGTTTACTTCCTAACTTATGCATGCACATATCTTCAACCGCTCGGTATAATTCCTCTTTGCTATCTTTGGTAGAAGTTTTTTTGTAGACACATTGAATGGCATTCCGGAGCTTGGCCCAAGTCACTGCCTCAAAGTCATCAGGCAACTTCGGTTGACTTTTGAATGGCTTGATAGTAAGCTTTTTCATAGTTAAGTTTCAGAATTTGTGCAACAATTGCGTTTTTCCTGAAGAAGAATGATGGAAAGAAGGTATTCAAAATAAAGGGTAACCCTTACTAAAATTGAAAAAATTGAATTGAATAGAAAA
>JACCDO010938195.1_pt1 | contig 10172 bp, 7 predicted proteins | sample 7446101 | NCBI WGS metagenome assembly JACCDO01 (sample SAMN15323440, study PRJNA562643) | freshwater metagenome | isolation source: river surface water | place: USA:Blue River Watershed | collected 2017-08-16
ACAGGTTCCGTCTGGGTTCGTAACAATTCTTTGGCCCAACAGTTGGGGCGCGCTGAGCTTGGAGATCTGGCTAAGCGCTTCCTGAATTTGGTCCTTGGATCGAGCTAAGCGTGCCTTGATTCTGCCGGTGATTCCCAGACCGGCAATGATCTTCTTCTCCACTTCGGCTTGGACTTGGGAGTCCGATAGATTTTCCTTCCTTCTCCGGCGGAGAAGGTCTGCCGCCTGGTAGGAAAGGGTATAGGCATGAGCGGCTGCTTCATCGTTCCAAAAAGCATTCAGATATTCATAGCCGTCGTCCGGTGCATTTTGGGTTGTGATCAGCATCCGGGGGATGGTGGGAGTGGCACCCTTGGCAATTAGGTCTCTTTCCAAGGTGCTACCGAGTGCGTGAATCGCTTCGTGCCCTTCATGAAGGGTGGGCAGCATAGTTGTAATCATGTCGTTCGAAACCACGATCACCTTCTTGAGTGGGTCGTGAGATGCGACGTAATTTTTCTCGAGTTTCCGATTCGGATCGAGGTCGATTGCCAAGGTAGTCTTTTGTGTGTTCGCGAGACCCCAGGCAAATCGATTCAGCGGATGAACGAATTTTTCAGGCGCGTCCGCAGAGTATTTCACTGGAAGAATTTCAACGACCAGATGGTTCGGGTCTTGATCGTTGATTCGGTAGGAGGTTCGAGTCAGTTTTAGAATTTCGAGCAGGCTTTCGCCGTAAGTTTTTATTTCGCTAGGTGTGTAAGGGCGTCTTTCCTGCCTAACCTTTTCGAACAACTCTTCGAGGGTTTTCTGCCTGAATTCAATTGCGATGAGTTCTCCTACATTCGTATACCCGCGAAATCCTCTGAGCGACCGAAGCAGTTCCTTGTCGCTCATCTCGCCGAAGTCGCTGGTCCTTTGCAGGCAATCTAAAATGCCGTCACCCGCATCGGCGCCGAGCGCGGGCGAGAAGGGCATGAAGGCCAGGAAAATCAGGGTGAGCGAAGCGAACGAGGGTACGGTTTTTCTCATCTTTCAGATCGGCTTTTTAGCGCTGAACACTGACCTTTTGCGGGTATGAGCGTGTCGTGCTAGCCCCAGGGGTCTCGAGGAAAAGGGAGGTGTGGGATGAGTGTTGAAATTTTGACTATGAAGCAAAGTCTTGGACTGTGTGGGGCGCTGATAGCGACCTTCCTCGCCACTTCTGCCCAGGCAGAGGTTTCTGCAATGGAATGCCACTCGAGCGACCTCTCAGGCTCAGGCCAGTCCGAGTATCTCGTAGACTTCACCTGGACACACGGTGCTCCCCCTGTAGACCTCACCGTGCGGCGGGTGGACCCAGGCCAGGTCGTAGTCGTTTGCCCGCGTGGGGTCGAATGGCCTTACGCGAAGGAGGATGCCGCAGATGGAAGTTTTGCTCGGTTTGACGTGAGCTGCTTGGACGGCAGAAGACCTGCCCCGTTTCGGGCCCCTAGCTTCCATCTTGGGCTTCCTCGTCATGGTTGGATCGAGGGAGGGCCTTATTGGGCGGTATGGGATGTCGGCATCAAGGGCGCACGGACGAAGCCCAAGCGCCTGATGTTGAACTGTCAGCCGAAGGTGAGCGGTACGGGCAGAATGATCACTAGCACCTGAGTGATCAGATCATTTGCGAACACCCCTTGATAATGCAGGCGAACGCTTCGGCCTGGATCTTTTGCTTCCGCGCCGGGGCGAGGTAGGTGAACCATCTTGGGAAGGTTCCTTGCAATCTCCTCAAAAGCCTTGGAGTCGCACTGACCCAAGCTCCAGAGTTTTTGAATGGCGTCGGTTTCTTCCTGAGTGAACAAGTTGCGATCTTCTAGGAAGAGGACCTCTTTGACGGTTTTTCCTTCCAGCTCTTGATGCGAAAAGTCGGGGCTGAGAAGTTTTGCGGTGAAAACCGTGTAAAACTCGCCCACTTTTCCTTGTGGAGTGAGTGAGAGAAGTCCGAGCGGGAGATCGTTCAAGATCACGCTTCGGCGCTCCATCTGGCGAAGAGCGGTTACGTCGGACGCCAGGATGCTGGTGAGCTTGAGCTCAGGTTGATCGGAGTAAGGCGAAAGGCTCCAGCGGTAGATGGGGCGAATCTTCTTTTCCGAAGGGTCGCGCTCGCCCAGAGGAATTTCCAACTGCACCGTCTTCTGTTCCTTCATGCTGGTCTGAAGGGCTGCGTTGAGCTGGTTCGCCGACTCAGTGTCAAGTAGCTGAAGGAGGTTCTTGTTCGTCGTTGCCTCCATACTCAGGTTGAGGAGCTTCGCTAGATCCTCGTTGCCGCGAAGGATAACACCGTTTTCATCCACCACCGCCAAGCAAGCGGGCAGACGATCGATCATGGTGTCGGCATGGCTTTTCGCTGTTTCCAGCATTTCCATGACGCGGGCATTGGCATGCAGAAAGGCGCGGTAATCGAATTCCATGGCGAGTTAAGCTCCGGTGGTCATCAAGGTTTCGAAGATATCGTCGGCGTTGCCCTTGGCGTCTGGATCGTAGGTCTGCATCGCGTCCAAGGAGTTTTCCTCGGAAATTTCTACCAATTGGGTGACCACCACACGGGTGTTCTCCCAAAGGATCTCGCAAGTCTGAGTGGTGCTGATTCGCTGAGAAGTTCCGCGGAAAAAGACTTCATCGAAACCACGAGTCGACATGGGCAAGCTGATGCCTGCGTCGACATTATTTCGGCCTAAGTCTGCGCGCATGGCGCCCGCAACCAAGTTGGCGACTTCGCGCAAGAAGTCTCGAATCATTCGCTCATGGACTTGGTTTGGATTCACTTGCATGTTCTTCACGCAAAGGGGAACCATCGGGGCCAGGTCAGAGTGATATTTCAAGGTGATCCGGAAGCCCATGCCTTGGACCAAGATGCTGGACAAAATGTGGCCCAGAACCTTGTTGCCTTGCGATGGGATGTCCTGAATGGTGACGCCTTCCACGTTAAAGAAGCCGGCGAATTGCTCGCGCGAATGCTTCTTCAGCATCAATCGAAGGTTCTCAAAAATTTTTAAGGTTTTAGGATCCTGCGAAGAACCAGCAGTGGTGTTCATGAGTATCTGTCCCCGAGAAAGAAGTGATAAGAAAGATTAACCTTTGAGAGGGGGGGCGGTCCACGAGTCGCTTCCTTTTTTTTGATCGAGTCGCTTCTTTTTTTTTGATGGAAGCGATTCGTGAAACGAAACCCTACGGTCAGAGATTTGACGGCGTGGTTTTAAACGTCCTCAAATCTGGGATCGTCGTGTTTTGGGACGGGGCCTGCAGCATGAGTTCCCGTAGCTTGAAGGGGGACGGGAGTGCTTTGCTGCGGATTCTTTTTTGTCTCGTCGGACTTGGGCAAGGCGCTCGGGGAAGCCTTCTTTCGGAAGGGAAGCACGGTCCGAATTTTCGACTTCGGGGTTTCGTCCGGAGGAAGGGCGCTCGTTTGACCCGAGGCGGGTGCCTGGCCGGCCGAGAGGGTTGGCTTTTGTGGGGCCGTACCGCCTTGCAAAGTTGCTGACAGGTTTTTTGCAAGCTGGTCAAGGCGATCGGCTTGAAGCGAGAGGGATCGCGATGCGTCGGCAGAATCTCGGGCGCCCGCGGCATTTTGCTGCGTGACCGATTCAAGTTGGCGCACGGCCCGAGTGATTTCCTGGATACCCTGACTTTGCTCGCGGCTAGCGGTTGCGATTTCGCTCACTCGCCGGCTCACTTCTTCGCTTTGAGACACAATTTGATCCAGCGTCTCGGTGCAGTCTCGAACAGTGCGGATTCCGCCTTCGATGCGTTCGCGGCCGCTGGCAATCATCATGTCCATTTTTCCGCGAGTCGACTCGACCAAAGCTCGAACCCGAGCCGAGCTGGCGTGAAGCATGTCGGCGATGTCTTTAGCTGCGGTGCCGCTGAGTTGTGCTAAATTGCCCACCTCTTCAGCGACTACCGAGAAGCCCTTCCCAGCTTCGCCTGCGCGTGCAGCCTCAACTGATGCGTTAAAGCTCAAGAGCTTCGTCTGGAAGGCGATGTCATTGATGACTTTAGTCTTGTTGTTGATTTCTTGAATGACTTGGATCACTTCGCCGAGCTGCTCGTTTCCTTCGCCGACTTGTCGAATTACTTCTTCGTTATTGGCTTGAATGCCTTCGATCGAGATCAAAACAGAATTCACGGCACGCTTGCCTTGTTCAGCCGTTTTTGAGGCTTCTTCAGCTACGGTTTTTGACTGATTTGCGTTTTCTGCGTTCTTGGCCACCATCGAGTGAATCTGATCCACTGCTGCGGCAGTTTCCTCAAGCGAACTAGACTGTTGCGCTGCGCTTGCCGATAGAGTGCTTCCTGTGTCGGCCATCCGTCGAGAGGAGCCTTTGATCTCGCCCGCATCGACGGTCAGCTGGCCCACGGCTTCGGAAAGCTGCTGAGAGATTCGGGAGGACACTCGAACACCCCAGATCGCAAGGATAGAAGAGAGTAGTCCGAATACTGCGTAAAAGGTGAGTTGAACTTGGCTAAGCCAGGCCAGGAGTGCTTTCGAGGGTGTTTGTACGATGACTGCCCAGTCCAGGGCTTCAATGAACTTAGAACTCTTGATCTTCGCAAAGCCAACGGCCATGAGTTCTTGGGTTTCCGAGTGCTTAAGAAAAGCGGCGCTTCTACTTCCTTGGCTCCAGGTCTGGAGCACATCCGGTGCGACTCCGGGCGCAGTACTCTTTCTCTCTGGGTCCAAGTGCAGGAGCCACGAGCTTGAATCAATCGCAGCGCTGGGAGTAATTTTTGCCAAAGTGAGCGTGCTCTCTCCAAAGCCACTTTGACGTAGCTTTTCGTGGTGGTCTTTGAGGGCGGCAAGCATCCACCTCATGCCAGCACGGCAGGTTACGACTCCAGTTTTCTTTCCTGAGTGATCTTTCAGAACGGCACTGAAGCTGTTTCCATGCTTTTCTTCGCGATAATGAGTCGAGCTGATTGGATCGATCCCGGTTCGCTCGTAGAAGCTTCCGTGGAATCCTTTTTGAGAATCCTCGGTGAATTTGCCTGAGATTGCCGCTTTGAACCAAGGTGCGGAGGCAAAATTCATGGACATCAGCTCTTCGGTCGCTAACTCTTTTCCGTCAGGCGCTCGGGTGTTGGCGGCGAGGGGTTGTCCCCGAGAGTCGACGACCAAAATCGTATCGTAAATACCGTAGAGCGAGACGTAGGTGTTCAAGACCTCCGTCATTCTCGAGCTCTTACCGCTTTGAAGAGTCTCGTTAGCTGCGAAGGCTTGGACGTCGCCATAGCGTTCGTAGAACTGAGCGGCCAGTGCATCCCCAACGCTGACGGCATGAGTCTCGTAGGTAGCTAACGTGCTCTTTTTGCTCTGCTCCGAAAAGTATCGGATAAAGCCCCAAGCAGCGGAGGCTAGAACCAGAGTGGTTCCGCAAGTCAAAATGAGGAGGCGAGCTTTCAGTGATTTTGATCGAGTCATGCCGTTGACGCTCCAGGTGTTGGACCCCAATTTCTGGGTCATCCCCTAAGGCGAATCGGCATGGAAACGATGAGGCTTAAGTAGAAACCAAGCCTAGAGTTTACTTCAAGTTATTGAGTGGGACCTTCGTTCGACATCGTCGCGTTCCGGCCTGCGAAGTAAACCAGGCCCCAGCCTTGGTTGTAGCCGTAGCGAAGGGCACCGTACATGGCTTTGCCGGTGTTCCCGAGCGGGTACATACATTCCAAGCCCGCCAGGAATTGATCGAAGTTCACGCTGGCTAGGGTCGAGCCCCACGCCCAAGTCATGTTGTAGCTCAGACGCTTCAGGATCGCGTCGTTGTCGGTTTTCTTACCGTAGCGAGGGCGGTAGTCCTCGGGCATCACAATGTAGATACTGGCGTCACTGACGGCTCGTCCCGAACTCAAGATCGAAACTCGCATCCAAGTGGTGAGAAACTTTTCTTGCGGGCCGGCGACGATCTTCGTCTTCGCGTAAGAGAACATTTGCGACATCGCAAAGGCGCCGGCTTCCACCGGAATTTCGCTCATGTGCAAGGTGCCCGTTTTGACTGCAAGAGCCCTGAGGACTACGTTTTGACCGAGGTCGCGAAGGAAAATGGTCTTGAAGAGTTTCTTTTGTTCGTCTTTGGTCTTGCTGCCGATGCAGCCGTTCAGGGTACGGAACCAGTCGACCACCGGATTTCCTGCCATGAAGCCGCCTTCGGCTTTCATTGCGGCGTGACCGGCTTTTAGCTCGGAGCGAATTTGGCGAAGTTCGCGCCAGCCGCCGAGTAAGCCTAGGCTCAAGAAAACGGCACCGCGAACGCGGACTTCGTACGGCGTTTGCCCTGTTTTCTTCGCAATCGAGTCAGCGAAGGAAACTTGGTAAGCGCCGTAACCTGCCGAAGCAGTGAGAACACTGCGAACGCTCCACTTGCGCACCGTTTCTAGGCGCTGAATCATCGTGGAGGAAACCGTCAAGCCGCGGACCCATTTGCTGCCGGAGAGTGCTTTTGCGCCTGCTCCGAAGATGCGGCTGGCAGGACCGGAGAGGATTAACGCCCAGTCCAGTGCCGATTCGGTCGATAGCAGTGCTTGAGGGCCGCTCAGATAAGCGCGATCACCCAAGGTGGCTACTGAAGTTGCTGCCAGTACGCCGCCGGCGAGTACTTGACCGCCTGCGATCAAGCTTGCTGAAAGAGGCATCGCAGCGCCGCCGGAACCGATGGCGCTCAGGAATCCTCCCGCCACCATGAGGGTGCCCAGCGTGCGCGCAGAAGCGTCCACCGCAATGTCGCGGTTCAAATAAATCTGCAGGTTTCTGGCGTGACCCTCTTTGGCTTCGATTGCTTTGATCAGCTCGACTTCGCGATCGCGATCTGAAGCCACTGGGGTGTGGAAGGAGTAGGTCCTTTGAAAACGAAAGAGCGCCCCGACTAGGCGCTCATGGTGAAGTTCGATAGAGGGATAGCCTAGGGCAACCGCTTGAAGCGCGTCACCCATCACTAAGTTAAACGGGTTCGGGTTTTTGATGAACTCGGCAGCGTGGCGAATCGCCTTTTCCTTTGAACTCGCCGAATCTTTCGCATCGAGTGCGAACATCTTCGCCATGATCTCGAGCTGGTGATCAATCTTGCTTGAGGTCTGGGCAACCTCGTCTTCTGAGGCGCGTACCTGAAGCGGCTTCGGAAGCATTCCGATCACCGCGTCAGCAAAGCCTCGGCGTAGCACGTTGTTGCTCGCGGCTTCGTGGAGCTCCATTCGGAGCCCCTGAACAATACGGCTGGCCACCTTGGTGAGGGCTTCGGGAGATTTCGAAACCATCATCTCGACGAGCATGGCTCGTTCGGAGCGATTCAGAGGGCGACTTTCTTCTCCCTCAGCGAGGAGGGCTTGGTGCTCGACCAGGAAGTCGGCTAGTGCCTCATCGCCTTCGCCTTTGCGGCCTTCGCGATAAGCTTTTTGAGCGTTTCGGATGTTTCTCAAATCCCAGGGGGAGAGATCGTTCTTCGCTTTGTCGATGAGCGTCTGCAGGTGCTCGGTGCGCTCGCTCGGGGTGAACTCGTTTGTAATTTGATCGGGTGCTTCGAAAGCTGCGGCGGGATTCGCCAAAAGTAGAAGAGAGGAGGCGAACACAGTCAGGATGGGAGCGAGCTTTCTCATGAGACCCCAGCGTGGCTTGTCAGAATCAAATTATTCTGACGAAGCGAGTTATTAGTCGATTGGGGAATTTTTAGCTAGCTCAAAATTTTGAATACCTGACTTTTTTGGTCTTAGACTAAGCTATTAAAACGATTGATCAAAGCCCATTATTTTTTGATTATTCCGAAGTAGAGAGTTCCGTCTCGCTTCATTTGACCACCTGCGAAATCTGCGTCCGGCCCCTCGCCCCAATAAATGTCCACATGATCGCGGCCTTGGATGGCTCCGCCGGTGTCTTGGGCCACAGCAAGACGACTGAAGGGACGCCAGGCTTGAGCGTTCCCGGTACCCCCGGGGGGAGGGGGGAGGGGGCGTTCGGTTTGAAAAAAGACCAATGACCCCAAGGGAAAAACCTTCGGATCAATGGCGACAGAATGGTGGGGGGTGAGGAGGGTGCCCGTTGTTCCCAGGGGGCCCTCTTCGTCCTCGCGGAAAAAGACGTAGGAGGGGCTTTTGGCTAGCGCTGGGGGCAGTTTCTCGGGGAACTGAGCAAACCAGCGGCGGATTCCTTGGAAGGTCCAGAACTCCTCGGGCACACCCTCTTCGATCAGAATGCGACGAAGCGAGACATAAGGGTGACCGTTTCCGGAAGCGTAATTCAATACTTGGCGTTTAACGGTTCCATCGGCTTGCTGAATCTGCACGGCACCTGCACCCTGAACTTGCAAGACAAAGGCCTCCAGAGGGTGCAGCACGCATGCCAGTTCGAGGGATCGATTTCGAAGGGCTCCGTCGAGATCAATTTCCTTACGAGTCCAAGCTGGTCCAATGCTTCCGTCTGGGAACTGTCGCCTCCAGACCTTCTTTCCTGCTTCGTCCACCTGCACCAACTCATCCGGCTTTGCGTAAAGGGGGTGCGGGCAGGAATCAGCACGAGAGTTCTTGGGGGCTGGCGTGGCTTGGATGACGGGAAAGTAATAAGCCGTAAAAAGAACTTGGCGTGATCCTGCGCGACCCGTGGACTGAAACCAATCGAACCGGGTGCGAAGCGACTGATTCACTTCCGCGAAATCTCGGCTCGATTTAACGATTTGAAGAAGCCCACTCAAGGTGTCTGTGCACCACTCCCGTCGCGTAACCGATCGCCCTGCGAAGTCTCGGGTTTCTTCTTGCGGCAGTTGGCGGCAAGCACCGAGCTCGCGCTCGAGTGACAGCGCCAAATCAGCGAGCGATCCGTCGGGAATGAGGCTGGGGAGCGCATTGGGCGCCACTGCGATCAGTGCGGGTTCATCTCTGCGCAAATGGGGTGCCGCCTGAAGTTGCGCCGTCAGCGCCGCCATCGTTAATGCACTCCAAATGAAGTTCTTCATCCACAGACGCGCTGAAAGTTTCATCCCGGAAAAACTAGCCTGCACCTCGTGCCTTGACAACGAATCTGCATCCGGCGTTGGATGGGAAAGGCGATGGAATGGCGAGTCGAGAATGCGCGCGAATCGGATTGGGACAGAGTTCGCGAGATCTGCGTTCTGACTTCGCCCGCTGTTCATGCCTTGATCGGGAATCGGAGGAAGTTCTTTGAAGACTTCTGGGTCGAGCCCTACCAGCTATTGCGGCCGGACTGGACTTGGGTGCTGCGGAGCGAAAACGACGATCGAGTTTTGGGGTATTTAACGGCTGCTCCCGACACGGTCCGCTTTTGCACGCAAAGAGCCTGGTTGCAGCGCACGCGCCTTCTTTGTCGCTGGGTTCTGGGTCGCTATGGAAAGGTGACTCCTGAATTGCGCCGATGGCTCAGGAGGAGTTTTCATCTCGATCCCCATCCTGAAAAAGTTTTCGGGAAGGATGTGGACGGTGAGTTAGCGCGGAGCTTTCCGGCTCACTTGCACATGAATCTTGATACAGCCGCACACGGCAAAGGTGGGGGACGCCTCCTTTTGCAGGTGCTCGATCAAAAGATGCGCCAGGAGGGAATCTCGGGCGTGCACCTGTATTGTTCGACTGCGCCTGCGGGTTTTTATGAACGCTGCGGATTTCAGGTTCGCAGCAGAAAAATTTTACCCGGGACGACTACGGAAGTCCTAGTCATGGTTCGGGCAACTAGCTCGAGTGTCTAGTGTCCTTAGGTCCAGTGATAGTTGAAGCTAATGCTGACGCGATCTTCAGTGTCTTGGTTCTGAAGTACTTCATGACGAAGCCAGCTCTCGAAGAGCACCACTTGGCCGGGCTTGGGCTGGATTCGGAAGAAGGGCTGGTTCTCGGCGCGGCTTGAAGCTTTTCTGGGGGGCGCGGCCATGAAACTAGCCAGGCGCGGGTCTTCGAACTGAATTGCCCCACTCTTCGGAGGGACCTGTAGGTAGAAAGTCCCGCTGATCGTGGCCAAGGGGTGAAGGTGCAAGCCGTGATAAGTGTACTTGGGCACGATGTTTACCCAAAGCGTGCTCATCTCGAGAGTTTTACCGCGAAGATCGTACTCGAGTTCCTTAGCAAAACGCGCCACATGCCGATCCAGACCGCGCTTTAAGTTTTCGAAGTTTGAAGAAGTTCGAAACAGTTCGTCCAGCGATCCATACGAAGTGTATCCGCCGGGATAGTGGCGCTTCGAC
>JACCDO011276214.1_pt1 | contig 10172 bp, 2 predicted proteins | sample 7446101 | NCBI WGS metagenome assembly JACCDO01 (sample SAMN15323440, study PRJNA562643) | freshwater metagenome | isolation source: river surface water | place: USA:Blue River Watershed | collected 2017-08-16
TCAATCCAAAGGTCCTGCGCTTTCGCAATTTTTGCCTTTTCTGAAAACACTACTGGAAGATTTGCTTGCAATGCCTGAATATTTATTGCGCAAGCTTTTTCGTATGTTATTTCAGTGTTGTGTGGAACCACGCACGAATACTGCTCATGTCAGTAATAGGACAGTCCATACTTATTCGGAGGAAAGGTCTTCCAGTGGCTGCGATGATATACTCATCTTGTTGCGCAAGTATGCCAATACCACCAACCCTCGACATCGTCGCATTGCTATCATTGGCTATGTGGCATTACTTGCCACTGCTCGTGCTGAAGCTGAAACGGCGAGCATAGAGGTTAATAGTGCGCCGAGCTCTGCCAATCTTGTGACGCATATGGCAACCCTACAGCGCGCACTGACCGATGACGTGTCTGGCACTTTTCATGCGTTTGCCTACGATGAGTTGTCCATGCTATTTGAAGATGTTTCCAGGGTTAGGGAGGGGCTCGAGCCCAGCTTACTGCGTTATCTGCTGCGCGAACTACGTGCACATTTGCAACATCTTACTTCGGCATCCTTCGCTGAATGGAAAGCAGCAATCAACACTTCAACATTGAATGTTGCGAATGAAGTGCGCTTGATACCGGACATATGGTATCCACCAAAAGTAGGCCAAGATGAGTTGCATGTGCCTGTAATCACGCTTCTCTCAGGTACTCGGCAATTACAGCAAGTTCAAAGCCGTGGGACATTTGTGCAGAATGCTGGGTCGGACCAAGTACATGTGCTACCCGCCACGCTTAGACTGCTCGGATGGTGCTACCATATTTTGCACCGGACAAACGATGCAGAAGCCAAAGCGCTAAGTACTACGCTTTGTTCATTGCTCTGTGCGCCGCTAGAGCTGCCCGCCCCTGCAGTCTTGAACGAGCTACCGAGTTTTCCGATAGCCGCTCAGCAGATTTGCTGTCAAACTCTGTTCCATGCCGTAAACTGGCAGCGCGAATTGTGCGCGCTATTCGCGAGGCCTAGCGGCGATAGTATGCTGAGCTGCATGCAGCCCCTCGGGCCAGGGCGGGGCGTAGAAGAGCAGCGTGTGTTTTTCGAACGTTCTTTGCGAAAAAACGATTTAATTCGAAGATTTAATTATCTAGTTCAAACAGAAAACGAGCTGGTGCGCCTATTACAGCTTGTACCTGAGTTTCTGCCCCAACTGCTCGCCCAGTGCCAAGGTCGGAGTTACAGCGGTGCCAATGTCGAAGCATCCATCGCAGAGACGGCAGCTGCCTTAAAACAAGCTTCTCGTGCTCCTATCACATCGGCTGCGGCACGCAAAAAACCATCACGCAGCACTCATGCTAGTAATGGGAGCGATCTCGTAGCCCTCGCATCGGACGTTTTCGCCATTGAGCGTGTGTTGAATGAGTGCTGCTTGCGGCCTTTGCACAAGGATGTAGTTTTACTTTTGACAACAACATGTGATCAAAACGACCAAAAAAGCCATTTCAATTCACCACAGCAACTGCAAAGTCGACAGGATAGTAGTTCTACAACTGGCCCTGACAACGCTGATCTGCAACCCGCCGTGTGTCCGATGCAAGGCCTCAGCTCGGAAGCGCAGCGGAGACTGCTTTTCCATTGCGCTGCTTGCTGTAGACATGGAGGCGCTACTTACATTTCAGAACTATTGCAACATGGTGTGTTTGTAGCAGTTTATTCCCATTTGCAGCGTGTATGTCAGGTACTGCAAAGCGCTAAGCAACGTGGGTACACATATGCCCGTTCGTCCGACCCTATATCATCTGCAGTCGGTGAGACAGTTGATGATGAAGGCAGCCATGGTGGTATGCCGTGCACAAGACAAATTGCGCAACATGCAGAGTCTGCTATGGATCCTGAAGACCTGATACCTGAGTTGCGGGCTTGCTTGTCCGTTCTCTACATCGCCATGGCAACACCTACACTGGTTTCTCAGTTGTCTGATTGGACGCGTCAAGATGTGCAATTGGAGCTGCAAACTATAGCACCTGACATTGATACTGATATTTTCGATTTTGATCTCTGGGGACTGGCTCCAGGAGCGGTAGCTGCATCCCTTGCACGCTTTCCGTCACAGTCGCAAGTCTCGCAACTCACGCAGACGCAAGTGCCGACATCGGTCTTTGACAACGCATCTTTCAGTGACGCGAATCATACAGACTACGACATATTTACATCTGCCGAGGTTCACGCTATATATATAGCGCAAGTACCTACATTACTGCGAGTGCTAGCTGACACAACGGGGTTCCCATTGCAGACAGAACTAGCCGCCATATTAAAATCTTTTTCAAGCTATCGTCGTACATACTGTACACGTGGTGCGACAGGAGTATGTTTAGTACAAAAGCATCGCGTGCATCTTTTTCATCTGGTCTGGGAAGCAGCAAATACCATGTGCGTTCATTTGACTGGCCACTTCTTCGACATGCTGGAAGGAGCTCGCCAACAGACTTTGCTGGATACGGTGATGGATGTCCTCACTGTATCTGACACCTTGCACGGACTGTTGGCGGCAGTTACGGCCGCTATGAAAGATGATATTCAACAAGCTTGCCAGGCAACAGGGCTCTCACAGTCAGCCGTACTGCGCGGAGACGACGTTCGTATAGGCGACACTCAAGACGATCAGTTTGAAGAGCCTCGCAGGAACGCCATTGCAAGCGAAGATAATGAAATGCGTGACGAAGAAAGTCCTTTAATGGCTCTTAAAAAGCAAGAAACTTGCAAAGAAGTACAGGAAATGTTACAACTGGACTCATGCGCTGCATTTCGTGGCATCTGGCCAACCTTACAACTGCTGTCGGCATCAGCGCAACGTCTGTCGCTATTAGCTGCGCAAATGCTGCAAATAGAATGGATCTCTGAGCTGATTCCGGGTGCTGCCAGCGGTGCGACAGGGGGTGGCGCTTCTGCTTCAGTTGGAGTCACAGGGGGCACTGCAGTGCTACGGGCCCGAAATCAGACCGAAAACAGTGCTCCTGCGTTCGGTGCGGGTGATGTTGGGAGCGCTCAGCGAGTACGCAGATTCAATGCGAGGGATGTAACGTATTTGGTTGCATTGCACTTGCGCTGGGCAATGCATCCACTGGATTGCCTTGACGAGCTCTCACAGAGATTACTGCAATTAGACGAAGACAATACTCCTGATGACTTGTACCTTAGTATGACACGCAAAACCTCTGTGCAGTATCTACCGCCGTTGTTCTCGTTGCTCAACGAACAGTGGACTTTCCTTGCAAGTGCGGTACAACGATTGCATGCAGAGCAGGAATCTGCATCAGTTCATCGACCAAAGACAGCCGGCGAAGGCTCACAAGCATCAGACTTTGGTGACGACGCGGAGTCCGCGCGTGGGGGAGCTGAGACCAATACTTCCACTGCAAGCAGAGAAAAGGCGTTGTTATATGCTTGCACAAAGATGCAAGCTATCATCGCTTCGTTCAATTCATTAGTACAAATGACCAAACTAGATGACGCAGGGAAATATCGCGTGTTGTTAGGCGTTGTCTTGAGAGGCGGTAGCAGATTTGTTTTAGCGTTTTTGAAAGGCGATGTCGTTTTGGTGCATTTGCTGCGATCTGACACATATCGCGCACGTGCCTTGCAAGCATTTACATCATTGCAAAAAGGAACTCGACAATTGCAGCATTTGTGTGCATTTGCCAAGCAGCAGATGGACAAAGTACTAGTGAAAGAAGCTCCTATGCTCAAACGCACTCTCGAACGTGTTTTATATCGGTGCAAGGTGCTGGCTGCAGAAAACCTTCAAGGGCACACATTCACAGTAGGTCTGCTAAAGGCACGAAGTCTACAGGGTCAGCGTATCCACGCGGCATCTACGGACGTCCATCGGAAAGACCAAGGAGAAGATGAAGAAGCTGAGGAACCGGCGCAAGGTGAGGTGGAGGACGAGCGAGAGCCAGAAGGGACAGATGAAGGTGAGGTGGAGGACGAGCGAGAGCCAGAAGGGACAGATGAAGGTGAGGTGGAGGATGAGCGAGAGCCAGAAGGGACAGATGAAGGTGAGGTGGAGGACGAGCGAGAGGGGCGAGATGGGAATGAGGTGAAGCGGACTTCGCATGTTTATCAACGCGCCGTCGATAATCGATACGAAAGCAGCACAGGTGTTGCTGTAATTACCGCTCGTCGCGCTAGTACTGCCTTGCAAAGTCGATCAGCAGCTTCTGACAGACGCTCAGTGATTGGTGTGCATAGCTCCAGTCGTGGCAGTAGAGGTAGGCACCAAGGCACTGGCCACAGCGACTGGAAGACTGCGGGATACATGGATGAAGAGGAAGAAATGATTGTTGAGATGGACGGATTCGTCACGCGTGATAGCGAAGACACCGAAGATGATGTCGATGACGCCGAGGAAGACATCGACGACGACATGAAGATCGACTCGCCTGACCGCGATTTCGAACTCAACCTGGCCTCAGCAAGCACTCGCAAAAAGCCTTTTGTCCCGCTGAAGAAGCATTCGCAAAACTATGGAAGCCAGGATGAAAACATGCAAAACAGCAGGACAGTTACGGCAATGCTGCCGCTATCACCTGCCGCAACAACCTCTAACCCTTCCAAGAGGCAACGGCGAGTGATTCTAGATAGTCAGGATTGATATCGGTTCGTGATGGACGCTCAAATGCTGTTCCATGCAGTCTGATATTGCTGTCGAACACGTTTGCCATACTGGCTAAGTGGTTGCTGTAAATTATTTGTAAAAAACTGATTCTTTTTTCCGAATTCGATAGCTTCGATGCGTCATTGATCTAAAGTACAGTGTGCAATGAATGGAAATACATTATTTTCATTGATTAAATCAAAAGAAAAATAATATAGACGCCCTTGTACTTTTTGCATTTTCTCTAAAGTGTCACGAAGAAAAGCGGGGAGCGGGCGAGAAGTTGTTCCCCGTCTATCGGGCCGGATCGTAAGCCTGCAGGCCATACGGCTGGTCGATGAGCTTTCCTAAAAAAAGGTCGTCAAATGAATATTTTTGAGATACTAAATAAAGAAACAACCATTTAGATATCCAAAATAAGATATTTAGTGACTGATTGTGTAAAATCTCAGAGTCTTTCTCGAAATTACACCTTATTTTGTGCAAATTTACTACCTCATTTCAACGCTCTGACACAGCTCTCGAAATATGAGCAGCGCACAACCTTCAGTTGCACTCGACAATAGAGACAGTCAAAATCAGTACGAATTAAATGTAACTAGTGCGCGATCACTGGTTGGCTCTCTTCTTATTAAATGTTCGGAATGCACCAATCTAGACAGCATCGGTAAAAGGCCAAAACCCGCATTGACAAGTGCACTCAGCGAGTTGCTTACAGAAATGCAAGAACAAAGCGGAAAGATGATTACTGCAATTAAATCTTCCAGAGCCACCTCTATTAACTTGCAGGCACTGCAACAATGTTTACAGGAGATCAAACTGTTCCTCAAAGACTTGCAAGCCATGACTTTGGTATTTCCTTATAAAGCAAAACTGAAGCGCACATGTTTAGATCTAGCCCAGAAACTAACTGTTCAACGGTCTACACTCTTTAATAGCGTTACCATGGCTGTTCTTTCTCAACCAAACATGCGCAATTCCGGGAAATCACCGAAGCCTCTTTTGTCCATTGAGAAGCATTACCATCATACAGCGATAAATCCACCCACCTCTGCTTCGACTATGAGCACAAATACTACACCTACATCAGCCGCAGGTGCAGGACCTAATGGGATAGCCACTGAACTCGACTCAGGCCAGGAGATTGGAAGACGCACAGGAAGTGCACGTAGCTCAGTCCCAACGGCACAAATGCAACAGCAGAGTCAAGAGCGTCAGCATGCAGCGCTTGTTGCCAGCGGAGGTATCATGCTATATTCTGTTGGTCATACTTTCTATTACGGTATGGGTCGCGGGCGAAATTACACTTTCGCGTTTGCTTCGTTCAAAGAAGCAGCAGAGGCAGGCGACCACGACGGTATGCACATGCTGAGCAGATGCTATCGATTAGGCAATGGCTGTGAAAAAAACATAGAAAAGAGTTTACACTGGCTGATGCAAGCTGCCACGGGAGGTTCCGCGACAGCCCGTACGGAAGTAGGAATGTTGATCTGGCGCTATGCCTTGTCCGAATACTACGATTCCACCTCCAACGCCACTACTTTGAGCTCTGAAAACAAAGAAAATCATGTTTCTGCAATAGAAAAAAAAGAATCAGCTATTGCAGTGTTACGCTGGATGCAAAATTCAACAAGAAGTGCACCATTTCCCAGGAACTGTCCGACGCTTTCGCCACGAGGGCAAATCCTAGCTCTCAGGGCTCAGGAGGTGGCCAGCTTACTACTTCAAAGCGCACAAGATGGACATGTAGAAGCACAGAGCCAATTAGGTCTTGTAAATGAAGAGTTAAGCATTATACCAGAATTATGTAATAATTCTGCTCTCGGTATCATCGGCTTGGATGGCGATGTGCGCGGCAGTCACCGAGGGGTCACGGCTGCGGAGTACCTGGCCAATGCACACACGTGGTATTCTAGTGCTGCCGACGAAGGCTGCAGTATAGCAGCTCGTCAGCTGGGATTGTTATATCTCCGCGGTAAGGGTATGGAAGCCTCTCGCACGCGTGCTTACGAGCAATTTAGTCGTGCTTCACAAGCAGGTGATAGCGTGTCCCACTACTTAGCTGGTTTGTGTGCAGAACGAGGTGTGAATGGTGCTGAACACCTTAATGTAGCTGCTCGACCAGATTTACCCCTTGCATTGGGGTACTATGAGCGCGGAGCAGCCGTAGGTCAAGTCGATTCTATGTACTCTTATGGGCACCTGCTGGTGAAGAGGGCAGTCGACGCGCTGGCTGCGTTGCTGCCGGGAGTGTCTCTGGAAGCAGCAGAAGAAAAAGGCATAATTAGTCCAGCTGATAAAAATTTGTATAATGCGACGATACGGGAAGGTATCTTTTGGCTCCGGACGGCAGCCAATGCAGGGAGTGCCGAGGCCGCCTATCAACTAGGACGCGCCTACGAGCAGGGCATCGGCGTTCCTGTAGATCTACATTCTGCTTTAGAAATGTATGAGTGGGCATTAGAAACAGCGCAAAATGGTAAAGCAACCATGAGCGATTCGCCAGGTTTGCTGGCAACAGCGGCTTACGCTGCCGGTAACGTATTGTACTCTGGGTTTGGAACCCACGCGCCCTCATCCCGGGAAGCGCGTTTGGCATGCGCGCACTATTATTTGGCCGCAAATTACGGGCATACTCAGGCTATGAATGCCTACGGTCTTTTGCTGGAGGATGGAAGAGCTTGTGAACACTTTGTAAGCACTCTGATATCTCATGCACAGCTGACCGCCAAGGGCACACCCGAGCAATGGACCAGTTTAGCCCGCACGTGCCTTCCTCTTCCCGTCGCTGCAGCGCAGTACTATCTTGCTGCAGCACACAAGAAACATGGTGCTGCCATGGTAAATTTGGCTCAGCTTCTTGCGTCTGGAGCGTTGCCCGATACCCTGCAAGGACTGGACGGCCAACCGCACACAGCTCTCTCGTGTGTTGCGTTTCTCAGGGACAACTTCAGCACCTTATTCGAAGACGATGTTGGCCCTAGTGCTGTACCGCAGTTGAATTCTATGACACGCCTAGATGCCACCAAGTATTTCAACAATATGTTGTGTTACTTGGATTCGGCAAGTTTTGCATCTGCACCTGCAGGTGGAGCAAGTGCCGTAACGGAGTTGGTAACACGTCTGAGCGAGCGTTTGCCTCCTGTAGAAACAGTTGTCACCCCTACTAAGCAAGATTTGCGGGACTCTGAAGTGATACCAGGCACATTGAGCATGCGTCTTCAAGAATTGGCTCCGCTGTCACCTCTGCCGAGCAGCGCTTACAAAGCTCCGGCTTCAAAGCAACGGCATTTAGACGAGCGAATTCCTGCACAATCATCACCGGTTTCTCCAGAAAAAGAAAATGAGCATGGTAACATGGGGCGAGGCATTGCCTCTAGCACGTCTCTGACGGCTGTCCCGCCCAAAGCCGCACGCCCACCCAAAATCGTGGCGAGTACCGTACCTCGCAACACAAGTGACAGCGTGCAGACCGCTCCTGAGATGCAACCGCGCAAACCTGTGCGTGATGATGCTGATACAATCAGTCGTCGTCCGTTACCTTCCCCGAGCGGACGCGGGCAATCATCGGCTCCCGTATCGCCCAAACCCGTTGCGTCCACACCGGCAAGCCCCACACTGGTCCCAGCTGATTTGCCGGCGGCAACCATACCGCCAAACCCACCTGCTATACAAGCGGCTATCAATGTATCTCGTACAATAAAATCGATTCGCGACAATGACTTGGAGTTCGAAGATTTTCCCGTCAGCCCGAGAGCGACAGGCAGCACCGGCTCTACGCCACGACTTGGAGCCGTGGTTGTCAACACTGCATCTCGCTCTGGTAAAGTTGAACTTATTACAATAGGAGGTACAGATAAGGAAGATAACAAATACAGCAAATATAATGTGCCGAAAACAACGGCACCGCCAAGCTCTACTGATACCACGGATGCAGGCGACGAGTTCGATTTCGACATATCAAATTCGTTAAATGCATCTACTTCGTTCTCCAGAGCACCCATTCAGCCTAAGAAAAAAGGAGGATCAGCAGCCACGACTGCAAAGGCAACCTTAGCTCCTACAAAATCTTCGAAACCATCGTTAAGCATCTTGACAATGAGAGACGAGGACTTAGAGTTTAACTAAGTTTTCAGAACCCAGGAAGATTCAATCAAATTCTTTCCTACGCCTCACAGCTTTATTATACATATAGAATAATATTTGTGCTTATAATAATTGAAAAAGTCATTATATTGAATATAAATAAATATAGATTCGATGAAGATGTATACACTTCAGATCACCGTGTTCGAAAGCAGAAATCATTTGTAATCAGCTTTAGCATCAGAATTATGTGATGGAGATGCCCCAGGAGCAACACCTTTGCCTCCAAAATCATCGTGCGATGTATGCCGATCCTTACTATCCGCAGGTTCTTGTCTAAATCCAGCTGCATTACCGTACTCCCCACCATCTTTAGTTCCTGCCGCTGCGCGTACTGCTGCTTTGGCATCTGCCATCGCATCTTTACTATACTTTTTAGCCGCTCGCACCATCATTTTGTAAAAAGCAGGATAGTCGGTGCAGCCTATCATATAATTTACGAAATGTACTAACTTCTTGTCCTTCACTTGTGCAGCGTTTTCTTGCACAGCCTGAAGCTGTAAATAAAAATCCTCAACACTAGCACCCAAGCTCTCTATGTATTCACCAATAGTACTTTCATATACTTGCAAATATTCTTGAAATAGTGCATAATATTCCAAGTCTTGCTCTCCCGCATTTTCCTTTAGAGGAGCATCGACAAAGAGTGGCGCGTGCCTGTCGAAGTATGCCTTAAAGACGTCTTGGCCATTCTTTCCCCAACAATACTTTGCAGCTGCATCCACTAATGGATATGCGGACATTTTTGAATGATAATTTAAGAAGGAAAAGGGTAGAAGAAAAATCTTTCTGTTCAATCGGGCTAATCAAAATGCGAAATTTCTTCAAAGAAGAGATCCCTCCTCCGAGCAAGGGGGTGCTTGCACAAGCGGAATGATGTAACATCAGTAAAGAAATGAGTTTATTTTCTCGATTATTTTTAGCATTAGCGGCTTTAGCGGGATTATTATCATTGGTCGGTCGAGCCGAAGCGACATCTGCTCTTCATCAAAAATGTTCTTCACATCAGGATTGTCGCGATCGCGTGGATGCGTTAACGAAGCGTCTGCACTTAGCATCAGTCAGAGCATCAGCACATCGCATTGCATGGGCAGACCAGTCTCTTCTCAAGTACATCGAAAGGCCGCAGTCTGCGTTTGAACCCGTACTGATGCCTCGTCTGGGCTCTGACGAGAAGTTGACTGTGGCGCAACAATTGGCTATACAGCGCCAATTGACAAGTGAATTGCACAAGCAAAAACAAGCAGCGCAAAAGGAACGCTCTCTCGAAATTGTTAGAGCCACTGCAGCCGTGAGTGACTATCACAAAGCCGAACAGTACCTGCAGAAGATAATCACATCACATCGAGCCACTGTAAACGCACTTTTAAATGGCGACGTATCGACA
>JACCDO011197260.1_pt1 | contig 10171 bp, 4 predicted proteins | sample 7446101 | NCBI WGS metagenome assembly JACCDO01 (sample SAMN15323440, study PRJNA562643) | freshwater metagenome | isolation source: river surface water | place: USA:Blue River Watershed | collected 2017-08-16
CGCCACGAATTCTGGTGCTACTGTATCCATATTTCGATGCTTACTTGTTTTATGGATGTCGTTCGACCTTTTCCCGATATTTTACACCATAAATGTTGTGATGTTCTCTTCGGTGAATATTTACGACGTGTCGATCCCAATACATTCCTTTACGGCACCGTTACCGATAAATACTATAATTACCGCGTCGATAATAACTCCGATAGTATCACCGGCGAAATACAACAACGTACGAAATTGGTTCGTCCCGCCCGTGAAATCACCGACTCCAATCGAGCCGAATGTGCCGCCGAACTCAATGAATATTTAAATAAAAATATCGAAATCTATATTCACGATACATATGTCCGTACCATTATCGGTAACTCTTTCGACGAAATACTACAAAATGAATTCAAAAGTGAATATTTGGTTTTACCAATGATTGACACCAAGCATATATTGGAAATTCACGACTATCATACTCGACTTCGGGATGTTGCCAATCAATTGTATTTTATCAAGATTTAAGTGGGCGTAATTATGTATAGTTTTATATGAAATTATACATAATCGAGGGTTCTATATATTCTTATCAACCACCACTTCTTTCAGAACATTTCGTTTTATTTTTTCAAAGAACTTTTCATCTTCTTCATTCGTACTTCCACCTAACGCCGCCCTATAATATTTTCGAAAATCTATATTATCTTTGGTATCCAATGTGATACAATCTGGATGTTCATCTTTCCATTTGTTCAACTGTTGTAAATTCTTATTCGCCACTTGATTCACCACCTTCTTAAATTTGGTCTTTTTATCATCTTCTTTATTCCATACATTATCATCTTTGATATAGAGAGTTTCACGTTTGGAATCCGTACAATGCATAGGACGCTTGGATGTATCAAAACTATTTAGTTTATTAATAATAATTTGACTGATGCCTTCTATAAATCCTACTTTCCCCGTGTTCTCGAAATCTTGGGTAGTCAATTGAAGCGAATTCACAAAATCAGTGATATTCATCGCATCTTTACACGTTTCGTTTAAGAAAAATTGTAAGTTGAATTGATTATTGGTTGTATTGTTTGTGGTATTATTCGTGGTATTATTATTACTATTCACCATCGAATGGTTTTTTGACAACTCGATTAATGTTTTTTGTAAATCTTTATTTTGTTCTAATAAAAATGTCTGTATCTCTGTGCTATTTTTTATAAATTCCATAATAACTTCACTTGACATAGGTGGTGATTCAGCCTTTGTAATTTCAACTTCTTTTAAGGTTATCATATAAGTTTCTTGATTCAGGTTCTCATTTTCCGTAATTATACATTTTTGTTTATGTTTCCATAATCCACTATTGTTTGAAAATTCTTTATTACAATTGCTACAACAAAATATTTTGGGTTTTTCTTCTTTATTGGTATTTCGAAGGTGCTTGATTGTCACCTCATGTTTTTCGAAATCTTTCCTTCTTAATGTTGTATAATTACAAATTCTACATACAAATTTCTGTGAATTTGTTTGCGACTTTTTGATTTCCACACATTTCCTTGTTACTATGTCGTCACAATTATTTGGATGGACTATATTTTCACGACACTGGTTATGATGTGAAATTTCTATTGTATTTTCGATGGTGACTTTTTGCGACTTTTCGATTTCCATTTCCCTAAATTATGGAAATAAAAAAATCCCACATTTTTGTACTTATTTTTCGAATAAAAAAATTATGGTAACAACATTTTTATCTATTAAAGCGAATTTTAAGCATTATGCTGTCAAATGGATTTTTCGATTTTTTTTCCAAAATTTCTTAAAAGGATTTTTGAAAATTGGACATTTATAAATGTCCTTTTTTACAAACCGGTCCCGACTTTTTTTTGAGAATTTTTTTGGGTATGATAGAACTTTTTCTCTTTTTATCGATATATTTTATACTACTAAAATGTAGATGGGGGTAAATAATTTGATGTAAAAGTATTTGTATTAATTCGATATAAAAGTATTTATGTGACTTTTTGATTTCCAATCATTTCCTTGGGACTGAATGCTCATAAAATTATTCTATTATATTACTATATTTAATTGTATTATAATAACAAAAATTTGTTAAAAAATATAGTGTGACTTTTTACGACTTTTTTGTGACTTTTTGATTTCCATTTTACGACTTTGGAAATCAAAAAGTATGCGATAAAACGCATAAAAATCGATTTCCAAACAATATAATTTATCGCATAAAAATACTATTATATATATTTTTTAATGAATTAATATATTTTACTGTATGCTTATACATAACATTTTCTTGCGATTTTTCTCATAATTTTCGCATTTCCGTGGTAGGAAATGTAATAATAAAAAAGTATGATAAAATATCGCAAAAATATATTTTTATCATCATAATAGATGTCGTAATATTATTATATTGTTATAAATAGTTATTTCCATTATGGAAATCCGAAAATTATGAGAAAAATCGCAAAAATATTTGTGTAAAAAATTGTGCAGTCATTATTTGAACGATTTTTTCGGAATTTACTACATTATGATTTAAAACGACTTTTTGAAAAATTTTCCAATATTTCTTAAAGGGATTTTCGAAAATTGGACATTTATAAATGTCCTTTTTTACAAAACCCTCCCGACTTTTTTTTGGGAATTTTTTTAGGGTATGATAGAACTTTTTCGTCAATATGGATATATTTTTCTTCTACTAAAATGTAGAGAGTTTGACAATTTGATGTAAAAGTATTTAAGATCAAAAGTATTTATATACATATTGGGGATTTTATGGTTTCCATTTTGGAAACGGATGAATAGTGGTAATAAAAATAATTTTTATATGTAAATATTTATATTGTAATATGGTAACTAAAGTTTTATTCTTTAAGTTGGGATTTATTGGTTTCCTGATGTTTCCGTTTTGGAAACGAAAAAGTTCTACATTTTTAATATTTACAAAATTGATTCATCATTTACCCTGATTATTCTTTAACATAAAGCAACACTTTAATAAAATGAAGAATAGAATATTAATTTTCGACGTAGAAACCACCGGGTTATTACCCAAATTGAACGGGGCTGAAATACCCGCATTAATCGCCTACCCCTATATTATCCAATTCAGTTTTATTCTCTTTAATTTGCTATCTCAAACCATCGAACGTAAATATAATTATTATATCGATATTCCCAAAGATATCGAAATCAGTGAGAAAATCACGGAACTCACCGGTGTAACCCGTGAAATCTTAAATAAAAAAGGACAATCTCTCATCATTGCATTAGATAACTTCTATGATTGTTATATGTTGGCCGATACAGTGGTCGCTCATAATTTCGATTTCGATTCCAAAATGATACAAATAGAAACACAACGAAATTTCGAATTGATTCGAGAACAAATGCCCTATGGTCTGAATCTCTTTAATAATATCTATGAACGCTTACATAGTATTGACCGCTATTGTACGATGCGACAAGGTACGAATCTATGTAATATTATGGTATCAAGAAAAGATGCGAGTGGTGTGGAAATAGGAAAACCTTATAAAAAATGGCCGACGCTGTTAGAACTCTATGTATATTTATTCAATAAAACGCCATCGAATCTACATAATTCAATGATGGATGTATTGGTTTGCTTACGTTGTTATTTGAAAATGCGTAAGAAGGTCGATATACAAGATGTCGATTTCCAACATATGATTGAAGACTGTTTATAGATCAAATATCGGCATATAAACAATATAAAAATATTCTCTTACTATATAGTAACCATATGCATAATACATATAAACCATCAAAAAATGAACAACAACCATTTAAAAAATATCAATCAATAGAACCCCCTTTCGAATATATGGAAGTACCTTATATCAATTATGAACCTCCTCGTTCATCCAAATATTTAATATGTAGTACTTTTTTCGTTTTATTAATATTCGCTTCCATCGGTGGATTGATGACTATGGTATCTTATACCGATAAAACAACCACTGCGACGACCTCCTATAGTGATGTAACAATGACCGTTTCCAATGAATATGGAGTATATTCAAACAATCAATACGGATGGCTCAACGGAAGCCACTTCGCAGAACCATATAAAACAACTTCGATTTCCTTATCTACGAATTCATCTGGATATAATGAAAACACGTGGAAATGGAGTATTCAAAACGATGATACTATCTATACCGGTCGAACCATTGAAACTGTATTTACTAAACCCGGTACATATATAGTATCCGTAACCAATAATCAATTTCTAACAAATTATACCACCACAATAATCGTAAAGTATGTGAAACGAGAACTTCGGGCATTATCCGATGCTGACCGTCATAACTTCTTAAAAGCCGCCGCAAAATTATGGAAATATTCGACCGAAGAAGGTCGTGCGATATATGGTGACCAATTCACTGGTATTTCCACTTTAGTAGAAGAACACGCTTTGGCATCCAATGATATTCGTTGTGACCAATTCCACGAAGGTAGTGGTTTTTTTACACATCATTTTGCGATTACTCAAACATTCGAGGCCGCATTAAGGGCGGTGAATCCGGCGGTATCCTTACCATATTGGGATTTCACGATTGAAGGCCAAGAAATCAAAGATGCGGGCGAAAATCCTTCTTATTTTTTGGAGATTACTCCGTTTTTAACACATAAATGGTTTGGTTCGGTAGATGAAGATGGACATATCGCGGATTCCAAATTTGCTTTTTCACAAATGCCCAAGGTGACGGATACTTCAGTGGTAGAGCCAAATTCGTATGGATATGTTCGTTCTTACTGGAATAATAATAATGACCCATATGTCACCCGCCATTTATTCGATGTTTGTGGGGTCGAACCTACGAATAAAAAAGTTCCGAACTGTCAGACGCATTATGAATTGGCGAATACGGCATCCTTGGCGAAATTCCAAGTATTATCTCCGAGTGATGGACACGGAACAATGCACGTACAATTAGGTGGAATGTATGGTGGTTGTATTGAGGCATATCAAAATTTTTCGGATACGTGGTCGCATTTATTGGATGCGGAAATGACGAATGATGAAATACTGAGTCATGGGTTTTCGTTAGATGAATGGACGTGGGGGAATACGAGACGTAGTTTATTTGAAACCAAAGTGATGGGTGAATATTTTCATATTTATCGTTCTTTATGGAGGTCACATATGTGTGCAACGGATGGAACACCGAATTTATTGGTGTGTCCCGAATCGTGTGAAGATTCGATGGATACGAGTGAATGTAAATGTCAGGTAGAAAGTTTGGTGAATGGAAGTATGGCGTGGGATAATATATATGGATGTGTGTTATCGGAACATAACCAGGCGATATTTGATAAGATTTTTCCGACGGAGTTTATACAAGATATGGTATTATTGGTGGCTACGATGCCGGTGGTAGAAGGAGAAATGCTGGAAGCGGCATCACCGGCTGATATTATGTTTTGGGTGATACATCCAACGATAGAACGAATATTATCGGCCAAGCGATTAGGGGCTGGGTTTGCAGGTAATGAAATTACACGATGGACGGAAGAAGAATGGTATGCATATTCATATTATTCATTGGAAGAAAATGAAAATGCGTATTGGCCGGAAGCATATACTTGCGTCGGGCATAACGCAACGGATTCGGTATTACCATCGACGTTACAGTTTTTAGATGGATTTATGGAAATGGCGGATACCGATACGGATGGAATCGTTACGAATTGGGAATATTATGTGGCGATTGACCCGAATAATAAGGAAGGGGTGGATTATGTGTTTGATACATTTGAATGGTCGCATTGTGAGGATAAGGTTGAATAATTTTATTATATTGAATCGAATATAATAAAATTTATTTTTTATTTTTTTTACTTTTATTTTTTTTGTTTTTTCTACTTTTATTTTTTATAATTTTATTTTTTTTACTTTTTTTGCCACCAGTCCTTTTATTATTATTCCTATTGTCTCTATCGCTATCATCGCCGTTTTCTAATGCGAGATGTTCTTGTTGTATAGCACTATAACCAAATCTATATGCAAAATAAGCAAGTGAAGATTGAACCATTCTAATTCCATAACTTGTAAATCCCATAAATTGTTGTTGCATTGTGCTTGTCATATTTATAAGTCTGTCTATTCTAGTAAGTATATTCACAAATTCTTCGCGTGTTCTAGATGATGTATGTTGTAATATGCAATTTGCGGTTGAAGTAGGATTAAAATATGAATTTGCATATCTAATCATATCGCCCATAACAGTTCCGGTAGTGCTTGATATAGGATTTGAACATAGGTTAGTTGCTTCAACCACAGTTCTATCCATAACACTTCTTAATTCGGATGTTAATACTTCAGTTATTCTATTCATTGTAAAAGTAAAACTTCTTCGCATAGTTCCTGTAATATTGGCGATGATATACGAAAAAAAATTACTAATATTAGCATTTTCATCTATTACACTACGAATTTCTTGTTGAACAGCTTGTGGAAGCTCGCTTATATCATATTCTGTTAATTGACGAATAGAATAACTAAAATATATAAACGCAATTATTAATAAAACAATTCCGACAATTAATATCATTAATGCCCATATATCGAATCTCGATACACGTCTGTTGCGTTGATTATTATCTGGTTGATAATTAGTCACACGATTATTATCATCACGATAACTGTCGGCTCCACCGCCCGTTTTTTTATTTTTTTCAGTTTCATTCATATTTTTTTCAAGTGCATCGATTGATGCAATTAATTGAATGTATAAAAAATTTTCAGGTAACTTATTTAACACGTTTAGTATATTACTAAACGATTCTTTTTGTTTGTCACTAATTTCTTCATCTTGTGTTTTTTTCAAATTAGTTTTCAAATCACTAATATATGTTTGAATTGAATTATCAATTTCTGATAAAAATTTTGAAATTATTTCTTTCTCATCATCATTAACAACATTTTCATCATTTTCATATGAAAATACTTTATTAACAACATCATCAATATTTGCTTCTTTGTTTGCTTGATAATCTTCCGAAAGTTTTAATTTGTCTAACATAGCATCAATCGTTTTATCAGTGTTTTCATAATATTGCGTTTCTGTTAAACAAATCTGGTTTTCTTTAAAACTACTCATTTTTATTATATTATATATTTATATTTTTCTTAAGCCGAACACATTTCACATATTTCCTCATTTTCCTCATAATTTCCACCTAAATCTTTTTTCTCGGGTTCAATGGTAAATTGTTGTGCTTGATGTCTACCTCTACGGCGTAAATAGTAAATTCCCGTCTTCAACCCTTTCGACCAAGCATAGAAATGCATCGAAGTTAACGTTTTATAATTCGGGTCTTCCAACCATAGATTCAGACTTTGGCTCTGACAAATATAGACACCTCTATCCGCCGCCATATCAATCAAATTACGCATAGGCATTTCCCATACGGTACGATATTTATCCCGAATTTCTTGTGGAATAATATCGATATGTTGGACACTCCCATTATTCGCAATAATATTGTTTTTGATTTTCTCATTCCAAAGGTCTAAGGCAATCAAATCATTCATCAAATATTTATTCGCCATAATAAATTCACCCGCAATCGTACGACGATTATAAATATTACTGGTAATAGGTTCAATACATTCATTGAAACCGAGAATTTGAGAGGTGGAAGCAGTCGGCATAGGAGCCAACAATAATGAATTACGTAATCCGTGAATTTTGATAGAGGTTTTCAGGGCTGTCCAATCATAGCGAGTATTGGTAGGGTCAACTCCCCATAAATCGAATTGTAGAATACCTTGACTCGCCGGAGAACCGCGGAATGTTTCATAAACACCTTCTTGCATCGCAATTTCACAAGAAGATTCCAATGCGGCGTGGTAAATGGTTTCGAAAATATGTTTGTTGATAAGTTTGGCTTCATCACTACAGAATGGAATATTCAATAACATAAATACATCGGCTAAGCCTTGGACACCGATACCGATAGGACGGTGACGTAAATTACTACGTCTGGTTTTCGTTGTTGGATAATAATTCACATCGATGATACGATTCAAATTATAGGTAACGAGTTTGGAGACTTCGTGAAGTTTATCATAGTTGAATACGGGTGGGGATTGAGATTGGTCGATGAAAGAAGGAAGGGCTAAACTGGCCAAATTACATACCGCCGTTTCATTCTCGTCAGAATATTCGAGGATTTCTGTGCATAAATTTGACGATTTTATGGTGCCGACGTTTTTCTGATTTGATTTTTTATTACAGGCATCTTTATATAAAAGGTATGGAGTGCCCGTTTCCATCTGTGCGTCCAAAATTTGAAACCATAAATCACGTGCCTTCATTGTTTTACGACCCTTACCTGCTTGTTCGTATTTGGTATATAAAGCGACGAATTCATCACCATACACATCGGATAAACCAGGGCATTCATCGGGACAAAAGAGTGTCCATTTACCATCTTCGGTTTTGACACGTTCCATAAATAAATCGGAAATCCAAAGAGCATAGAAGAGGTCACGGGCTTTCAGTTCTTCATCGCCGTGATTTTTACGCATTTGGAGGAACATTTCAATATCGGCGTGCCAAGGTTCTAGATAGATAGCGAAAGAACCATTACGACGACCACCTCCGTTATGTACTAAACCATTATGTAATAAATAATTATGTTCTTTTTCCATTTGTAAATCGTATAAAACGCCTTTATACTGACTTTTTGTGATGTTTTGAATTCGAGATAATAAATAATCTTTGTATCTTAAGAATTTAAAAAATTGTGTTTTTTCATTATATTCAATATCCATTAATTCACAAATTTCTTTTGTTTTTGGGATACGAAGAGTATAACTAATTTTTTTATTTTCTATAATACCTCGATTCGTTTCGTGTTTTTCACCAACTCTATCCCTGATATATCCACTGGTTAATATACCCATTTTCATACATATAAACCGAACAGATTCAATTAGATTCAAAGAGGTGCTATCAAATACCAATTCCTTACCATTACATCCATCCGTTTCTAATAATCCTTTTAAAATGTATTTACTTTTTACAATAGGTAAATTTAACCATTTATGATGAATTCTTTTTGATTTTGTTTCATCATAGAAATCATTATGACGAAATGGTAAATGAATAGTTCGATTCCAACGAATACGTGTGGTATTATCATTCACCGTAATTTTATAATCAACTAATTTCTCTTCGAAATAATTAACCATAAATTCTTTTAAATGAATTTTATTTACCGACCCGATAGTAACGTGTCCAGTATCATTATCATTACACATATATCCATCGCCTAAAATAATTCCATACATAAAGCAATCGTCTTCTGAAAAGGATTTAATATCCACGTCATTTTTTGGAATAGGATAAATAATCATATCAGATTCATCTAATTCACCGGCATCAACCCATTCGAAATTACATATATTTTTATCTAATCTGTTTTGGATAACTTTATAATTTAATCCTTTTTGTTGATTTCTTAATGCATATACAGGATGTTGTGGTGTTATTTTTAATGGAAAAATAGAATGCATTGATTCAATTTCTAAAAATTCACCTTCATATGAATGTTCCAAGACGTTTTGAATAACTTCCTTCTCACCATTCAATCCATAAATACTTGTTTCTCCTACACTACAATTTTGTATTTGCTTAGGTCCATCGGTAGTATAAATAATGGTTTCGGGATGAACACATTGGTCAACATACTTCGCAGTATTATTGAAAACTTTTAGCATCGGCACAATACCATTGGAAGAACCATTGGTACCTCGGATATGACTACCCGATGCTCGAACATTATGGATATGTAATCCAATACCACCTGCCCATTTCGAAATCAACGCACAATCTTTCAATGTATTATAAATACCTTCGATACTATCGTTTTCCATCGCAATCAAATAACAAGATGATAATTGAGGGTGTGGTGTTCCGGCATTAAATAGGGTGGGAGTGGCGTGAGTAAAATATTTTAAAGACATCATTTCATAGGTTTCTTTGATTTTTGGTATATTATCATAATGAATACCGATAGCTACACGAAGCCACATATGTTGAGGTCGTTCAATAGTGACTTTATCGATTTTTATCAAATACGCGCGATCCAATGTTTTGAATCCAAAATATTCAATCAAATAATCCCG
>JACCDO010785842.1_pt1 | contig 10169 bp, 6 predicted proteins | sample 7446101 | NCBI WGS metagenome assembly JACCDO01 (sample SAMN15323440, study PRJNA562643) | freshwater metagenome | isolation source: river surface water | place: USA:Blue River Watershed | collected 2017-08-16
CACCGAATATTTCCCCTTACAATCTTGGGAAGACATTTAATACTCCCATTAGCAATTATGACTATGATGTCACAAACAGCAATATCCAATTGGGCCTTGGCTGCTGTGGATTCTCTTTTGTGCCGTCGGATGGTCTCTGGGCGGTAGATAAAATCATGTTCCGCAGTGCCTTTATTGCAAATGACAAAAATGACGATATTGCGTATTTAGGAGTCTTCATTACAAATCAATTGAACGCGACACCTTCCAATTTAATTTCTTTCAACAATCCTAATCTGACCCCCATTGCGAAGCTCAATTTTACATCCAAAGCTGTGTATGCAAATGCTGGAGACGTGAATTTTGGATTTGATGGAATGCTGGGTACCTATTATGAATTTGACAAAGATGGTGGCTTTTCACAGACAGTGATTTCTGGATTCGATCAAAATGCCTTTGTCTTTACCAACAACTCCAACAATTTTTACTCCGTTGTACCATTTGATTCAGCAGGCAATGTCACTTATATGCGTTGCATAACTGGAGGACTTACAACCTATCCCTATGTCTGTGATGCAAGCGCGGGTCGCTTTTACTTTGATGGGCGTGCTGCACCCAATCGCAAAGGCATTGTACTTCCTGGAAACGCTCCTCCTTCTGGCTCTGTCTTTGGGCCCCCCACAGGAATTTCCTACTCATTAAGCGCATACGAACAATCCATTCCAATTGGCACGCAGATTCTGCATTATTTGTCACGGACAGATATTGAAGCTGATTTGTCAGGGATGATTCCTTGGACGGGTGTCAACTACACTCCCTCTCAGCTTTATGCAGATGTCTCGGGTGTCATGATGATTCAGTCCACTGATTTCAAATTCTATTCCTACCCCTTGGACTCCACAACACGCACATTTACTTATTTGTTCTCATTGACTGTAGACGATATTTATCCAGTTGGGGAAGCAACATCCCTCGTCGCAGCAGCTGGAAATACAACCTCATATGCATTCCTAGGGTTTAAAGTTGTTGCAGGACAGTATCAGGTGCGAATTAAAACCTACAATGTTGGCACAGGTATTTTGACAGACATCGGTGTACCTGCCACCTTTGTTATTCCTGATCTTGGATTCTCTGTGAATACCTTCAGTTTTAACAACAATTCAGGATTTGTCATTTCAGGCTCAACAGGTGGAGGTTCCGCAAAGACCTACAGAACTCCTAATTTGGCAACAGCATTCTTTGAAGATACATACCCAGCAGGCTATACCACTGTCAAATCCGTCCAGCCTCCCGAAGGAACCAAGATTTATTTCTTGCCGATCACAGCAACAGGAAGTTCTTCCAATATCTATTACGCCAATGCAGATTCTACATCTTCTGCATCTCGTGAAACATACACAGTGGTTGCTTCCCCTACAACACCCACAACCTTTTCTGCATTGGCAGTTACAAGTGCTACAGGTGTAGGAGATCAAATCTTCTTCTTAACGCAGCAAGATCTCGGGGCTGCCTTGTCAAATTCTACAGCGCGGTTTTACAAGGTGCGACAAATTACAGGAACACTACCTAATTTTACATCCAAGGTTGAATATTCTGATCTTGTCTTCCGCACTCCTCCTCCTACAGAGGCTGTGTATACACCGTTGAATTTTGTTGGAGGAGCCTTGGGTTCCAAGTGGGCGTTCTTCAATCAACCCTACTATATCTGGGGCAATCGTAATGACACCGTGGATGCACCTGTCTTAGTGCAGAATGCTTGGCAGATCTTTTATCCTACAATCAAAGTTGTCCTTCGCAAGCTTGCCAATGCTGTCAACCCAATTACCGATCTTTCAGGACTCCAGTATCCTGAATATCCTCACTCTCAGATGTTTGTCTACAACACACGTCAAGCCTTTGTGAAAGACATTAGTAATTCCACAAATCCCAAGTGGGGCTTTGAGGCCTCAGGTGGATTGCTACCAACCAATGCATTTAACTTGAACTCCAATGGGTTCTTAGTGTCTGATGTAAATTTTAGTGGGTACTATTTCAACTCTTATATCTTCAATGTGCCTTTGCTTCCCAATTCCAATACCAATGAGCCTTACTATTATCTGGCTGTACGAAGCTATGCACCCAGTGAAAAATCACAGGTCTTGCTGCGATTCAATATGCCACAGCGGTATGATTTTGGCTTTGTGAGGTTACGAGATTTGAGTAATGAGCCTATTTTTGCAACAGCAAGTTTGTCAAATACAGCTCAGTTCAATCCTAGTTATTACAATGCACTCCTGGGATTCAATTCAAACTTCATCTTCACGAACTCCAATTTTGGCTACAATCCGTCTCAAAACATTCCAGGCTCCAACATCACATCAGCAGGGTTTGGGGACTTTTTGCGACAGTATACAACCTTTTTCAACACCTATAATTCTAACGTCCAAATTATCAACAATATTACGGCCAGCGTGACTGCAAGCATGCAGAGCTATATTAATACATTTTTGACTTATATTCTTCCTGACTACGCCAAAACACGACAGAACTATACAGAATCCATTACATTCTCAATCTTATGGAGGTCCTCTTTGACACCCTTATATTTGCGTGCAGAAGACGACTGGGGACTGGGTTACAACTTGGGATATGTAAAACGCGATACAGACTATGCATCCATTCACAGAGCAGAGAGCTTCTTCAAGATCTTAGATGACTATATTTATTTGCGTCTCAATCCTGAATATGACATGAACCGCATGGACTTTGGAGGTAAAGAAAATCTGAAGGAGACCAATGAGCCAACTGGATCTATCTTAGGATACAATGCGAAGTTGTTGTTGAATACCTTTGGTAACTACGCGCAAACGATCATTCAGAATCCTGTCTATTTCAATCCACCTTTACTCAAGCTTGACAAACTCAGTTTTGTGTGGTTTGATACTGCAGGTACTGCCATTACAAATGCAGAGTGTGAATGGAATGCAGCTATCCAAATTGTGGAAGCGATGCCTACGGTCAATGTCCTAGGAAAGAACCCCGTCATCATTCCTTCAGGATACAAGGAAAATTTTGAGCGATTCCGAGATACAGGGCGCGATGTACGCTTTGGAAATGAATAAACTTCAGTAGAATAGAATGGAACTTCGTTCAGGAGATCCTACACTTACAGTTTCAGATCCCACACCTCGTGAAGGCAATTCCACAACCAGTCAAATTCCGTTTGCTGGGTCTACATTGAGTCCGTTTTACCCACCTGTATGCTTGAAATATCACTGGGATCCTACGGCCGTCTTGCGCCGTGTCTTGCCGCAAGGCCCAGATCAGCAGTTACCTTTGGATCCTCGTCCCTGGGCGAAGGTTTGTCTTGAGTATGTGAATTCAGGTCAGTCTTCCGAACAAGCCCCTACACCTCCTGCCAACATGGTCTTTCCTTCAGGGGGCGAATTCTATCCTCCGACCCGGTACTCTTCCTCTATAGACAATGAATCTCTCTTGCGTCGGTTGGATCGTCCGTTGGGTACATGCGATCGCGATCAGTATGAACCTCGTCAATTTGGAGATATGTATGTACCCAATATGACAGTTCCTCGTAAACAGCAGCCTTCTACGGAGATGGTGAGTGAGCTTGCAATGCCGCGTGTTCTTATTCGTGGTGGTCCTTATGACTGTAGAGAGGAGGCTGATAAAATAGATTGGGCCCGCTCACCCTACCTCTTCAATAACGCCACCAAGCAACAACGCTACAATCAGGCCTTCCGCACAAAGCAATTAAAGATCAATCAGGCTATGAGCGGATCTCAGAATCTAGCGCAAGATACGTCCTTTTAAAAATCTGCATTTTAAGTAGAATATGGACGAAGCCAACAATGATAATACCAACACAACTGTGTCTACGGCATCGGAAAATACGGTAGAACAGAACAATATCTCTACAAATTCCAATCGGAATTCAAATGCCAATTCCAATCTTTCGGTTCGAAACACTGCCAATGCAAATGCTAACGCACAGCCTGAAGAAGTAGAGATTCAAGAAGAAGAGGAGGAAGAGGAAGTTGAGCTTGAACCTGTAAATGGGGAGGCAGAGGAGACCGCACAGGCAAATGGGAGTTCCAATACAGGAAACACCAAGTCCAAACTTGATGCAAAGATTAAGGAGATGGAGCCTCTCTTGAAGAAGCTTCATCATCTTATTGTAATCTATGCAAAAGCGTCCAATGCAAACAAGAAAAATCACAAGGAGGAATTTGAGTCTCTCAAAACACAGGTGGTGGATTTGCAAGAAGAGATCAATATGCTTGTTGCAGAATTGGAGATAGAAAAAAATGTCATGAATTTCTTGCAGGAGGAATATCCTACCTACTTGAATACATTGCAGAAACTGAATGTTATCAATAACAATAATTCAAATGGAACGAATGCAGCAAATACCAACAAATCTAACACCAAAGTAGAAAATACCAATATGGGTGCTGTCTTTTCAAACACAGAGAATGGATCTGTACCTCCTACTTCCACCAGCAATGCAAATCAACCAGCAAATACAGGCGCGGTAAATACAGAGAATGTTTCTAAAACGTACAATGCGAATGGCAATGCTATCATGGCTACGGGGAATACCAACAAAAATAACAATAGTAAGAAAAATAATGCAAATACAGTAAAACCGCTGAATACGAACAAACCAAAGAATGCAGCCAATACCAACAATACAACGAAGCGGCCTACGAATACCAATACAAACAATGCAACGAAGCAACCCACGAATACCAATACCAGGAAGAACAATGTTGCATCCAATGCAACCAATGCTGTGAAGAAGAATACAAACACTACCGCAGCTCCCTCCACTCCGAATGCATCCAAGAATACAGTGGTTACAAATACAACACCCAAGAATACTATGCAGGGTGGAAAGCGCCGCAAGGGCTCCCGGAAAACGCGCAAGATTCACAAGCGCAGATAAAGGCTAACGGCTGTGTGCCTTCTCTAAAATCTGAAGAACCCACGAGTGCCATTGAAATGGCAGTTGTAGTGTCAAGAACCGTCCCTCCAAAGGATAAATCATTCCAATGGAGTGAATTTCCAGACCTTCGCGTTGCGCGAATCCTGCTGCGATTGCCAATTGAAGCAGCTTCAACGAATTGTATCGCTCTTTCTCCTCTCCTGCAATTTTCCAAAACACACCATTGGAAACAATATCAATGGTTTCAGGTTGAACTCCATCAATCAGAACCTCAAAGCTTACATCATTTTCATGTGTATTAAGAACCCAATCCCCTATCGTGGCTTCCAGAAGCGACAAGTACTCAATCAACTCTGGATCCTGAAAATGAGTCTTGAGTTGAGCCACACGATAGAGAGGTGCATTTCGCCCCTCTGCGACAACTTGAAGTGTAGAAATACGCCAGAGGTCTTCAAGACAGTCCAAATTGGAAATTCCTAGATTTGTAATTTTTCGCCAACTGCGGAGAATTTCACCTCGAAGCTCTGTAGGGACTACAAATCGTGCAGGTGCAATGACAAACTCTTGAAATTTATACTCCTCAAAACGAAGAGGTCTTAATTGGGCTCGTATTTTTGCCACAAGACTTGTTGCTTTGAGAATTTCTTGTGGATTCCATGAAAGAGAATGCGATTGGGCCCATTCACTAATTGTAGCATATTCAATCGGGGGTGGCACCTTCGCAGCTTCTGTTGAATTGAATTTCTCCTCAATTAACTGATACAAATCATCTTTCCAAAGCTCCCAGAACTCACGATCTTCAGAAAAAACCCGCAGTGTAAACAAAAGTCGTTCACAGACAGGATCCCGATACCTTCCCTCTCCTGTTTTTTGGATAAAGGTGCGTTTTAGAAATGTGCGGAGAAAGCGCAAAAAGTCTTTTTGAAGATCTAGCTTGCGCGACCAAGGAGGAAGTCCCCAATATTCCCCAGGAGGAAACAAACGATGTTCTTTCAAATTCTGAACGCGCATCCAATCCAAATATCCAAGAGACCGAAGCTCTTGAAAGTCATTGGCATCAAGAGAACCAAGTAGATTTTCTAGCGTCGGTGTGCCATCATTTAACTCCGCCTCACTCAAACAATACCGTGCAAGCCCATGGTATGTCAAATGGCGACTCGGAATTTCTCGTAAAAAACGAGACAGATCTCTCTCATTTTTGCTATAGGATAAAAACAAATGCTTTCGTGCACGTGTGACAGCTACATAAAACAATCGTCTCTCACAAATAATATCCTCTTTTTTCTTGGATGCAGGAAAGACTTCATCGTTGCAGTGAATCACAAAGACAATGTCCCATTCCAGTCCTTTGGATGCATGTAACGTTACAAGATCTACCACATTCATAGAGGGTGATTCGGTATCCTCTTCGCGTCCACAATCACACAAGCGGTAACGGATTGGTCCACCTGTAAGTTCTTCCTCAATGCGGAACAAGTCAATGTTTGTGCGGCTCAGAATCGCAATAGTAAGGGCTGGATTTTGTTTCTGAATTTGAGAAATGGTTTGCAGAATCCACTTGGTCTCATCGCGCATGTGCCAAAAGAAATGGATATCAGGTTTGCGTCCCTGTTTTCCTGAGCCACACATTGCCTTTTTCCAGGGCAGCGTGGGGATATGCCGCATAACAGCATTGGCAGCATTGATAATTTGATCGGTGGAGCGATAATTCACACGAAGCTGGTCGTCCACGAGACCATAGACTTTTTTGTCAAGATCCAGAATAAATTTCACATCACTCCCTCGCCACGTGTAGATATTTTGAGAATCATCACCGACCACTAAGAGCCGCGCACCAGGATGGCACATGCGTTCCACCATTTTCCATTGAGCGGCATTTATATCTTGAAATTCATCAACAACGATATACCTCAGTTTTCCAACCCACTCTCGACCTTGTTTGGTGGTTAACCATGTGATTCCCATTTGAATCAATTCATCAACAAAATACAATGTTTCCAGTTGTGAGGAATTGTATTTCTGCATCAAGCTTCGGCTCAACCCATGAAAGGTGCCCGCCCAAATCTTCGTGGGCCCAATCAAACTCTCAATGCGCCCAATCATTTGGGCGGCAGCATTTCTTGAAAAGGTCATAAGTACAATGCTCTCAGGCTTCACATTATGTTGTGAGATCAAGTATGCAATTCGTGCAGTGAGTGTGGTTGTTTTTCCTGAGCCTGCAGATGCAATAATCCGCTGATTCACATTCGGTTCGCGCAAAACAGCCGATGCTTGTTCTTCATTTAAGACAAGGGTCTTGTATGGAAAGGAGAATTCCATTCCTCTCTTTCTCTTTGGTGAAAAGACTTTAGGGGCTTAGAGTAGAAAAATGTTTCAATTCCACAGCGCACAGACTCATCAAGTCAATGACAATGGGACTCATAAAGTAAGAAAGAACATTGTAAACATTGCGAATGGAAAGGGTACAAAGACTGTAGAACTAACGGAAAATGGAAAGACCCGCAAAAGCACAAAGAAGCTATCTTCTGCGGAGATACAAAAAATTCAGAAGAACGAATTCATCCCGGGTCTCTTCAAACCTTGTATTGATTGTATCAACTCGCGGTTGCCCTCAACCCAAACGAGACGCAACTCCAAGAAGAAGAGAAGTTCCCAAAAATGATAGAAATTTTTGTTGTCCTTGTTGTTGCAGTTGCTGTGCTTATAGTGTTTTATCGCCAGGCTATAGAACAATATAATATTTTACAGATTGAATCCACCCAAATTTCAGAGCTTCCTAAATTGCTGTCAGAACGAACCCCTGTCGTCGTACGAAGTATTGGGGATCCAAAACTGTTAACACCCGAGACCTTGAAGTCTAATCCAAGACTGCTGTCCTTTCCCCTCGAGCCCCAATACAACCTGTCAATGTATTTGCAAAACCCCAAACCTATCATAAAACTGTCTCCTAAATCCGCTGCGGTCCTTGGAAATGAGTCAGGATTACAGGTATGGGCCGCCCATCATTGGTTTCCCAAATTCTTCAGCACAAGTTGGTGGGAACTCGTCCACAACATCAGTTCAGAAGCGTATGTCGGTGAACGAGGTTTGCAAAAGACTACTGGTGTGACAACAATGCTGTATCCAACATCGGGCTCATTAGATGTCACAGTAATGGCCGCTCACATGGAAGAGTTTTTGCCAAAGTCATGGAGGGGTCGCTTTCCGGAACTCTTTACCGTCCAAGATACGCCCCTTGTGGGTGAAATCAAGTACATCACAATTAAGCTAAGACCTGGCACAATGCTCTGTATTCCTCCTCACTGGTTGGTCTCTATACGAGCCTCCGACGAAAGCAAAGGAAAGCCTCTCTTATGGGGATGGATCCAAATTCACAATCCAATCTCTCAACTTGCCTCCAGCATGGAATCCCGAATCCAGGCGTAAAAGTTGAGTCAAAGCCTTGCTTCCCAGTAGAGTATGGAAGCCTCAGAATCAGAAGTAGATGACACAAATGAGCGTTACATTGAGGCTCATTTGGGAACTCTGAAATCGTCTGCGAAGGCCGCAGAGGAGACACTGACAGCGATTCTCAACAAGATGAAGCTGGCTCAATACAAACTCAAACTTGAACTGGAAGAGCTTAGTGAGACAGAGCTGCGATCCAAACCTCTTCTCCGAGCCTGGTTGAAGAAGCAAGGACTTCCCGAGGATTGTAGCTTTCAGGAATTCTTTCAACAGTTTCTCCAAGTTCACAAAGAAGATCATCGGTTGAATCTATCCTCTCGTTCAGTGTGTCTCAATCCAGATGCAGTCAAGCTCTTTGGACTGAAGGGGAAGGATGTTGTTCTTAGCATGAGTGACATTTTAGAGCGTCTGCCCCTCTTGTATCACTAAGTGAAAATTGAGTTGCTTTTTTTCACAAATCTAGACTCAACATGCAGGTACTAACACAATCCCAGCAAGAGGCGTATGAAACGATTTCCCAAGGCAAGTCCATCTTTCTCACAGGTCCTGGAGGTACTGGAAAATCCTTTCTCCTCCAGTATCTTTATGACATGATTCCTGAGCGAACAGGAAAACATATTGCAATTACGGCCATGACAGGATGTGCTGCTTTGCTGATTGGTAGATTTGCAAAGACCCTCCATTCCTGGGCGGGGATTGGACTTGGACGTGAGCCTCCTATGGCACTTGTTGCAGCAATTCGTCGCTCTGGAAAAGCGCTCCGTCGCTGGCTTGGGACTGATATTCTAGTGATTGATGAAGTCAGTATGCTAACACCTGAGTTGCTGGAGAAACTGGATACGATAGCAAAGTCCATTCGCCGATGCAATCTTCCTATGGGGGGACTTCAAGTCATCTTTGTCGGAGACTTCTATCAACTCCCTCCTGTCAACAAAGACAAGGACAAGGAGACGCAATTTGTCTTTGAATCACCTATATGGAAAACGATCGTCCAGGAAACAGTTGAGCTCAAGACCATTCTTCGCCAAACGGACCCCGTCTTTCAAACCATTCTTTCCCAGGCTCGGCAAGGATTCCTAGAAGATGAAAGTGTTCGCATTCTTGAAACACGGCAAGATCGCAGTTGGCAACAACTTGAAATTCGTCCTACCCTTCTCTTTACACGACGAGCGGAAGTAGACAATATCAATGAGAGAAATCTACGAGCCCTGCAAGGAGAACGAAAGCTCTACAAAGCAGAAACTGTCTTTGCACCCATTCAAGCAACAGCCAATCTCACTGAATCCTCACCTGCAGTAAAGCATGCAATTGAGAAGATGGATCGTGACGGTCAGTATATGGCAGAACTCATCTTGGCAATTGGAGCTCAAGTTATGCTTCTGACAAATCTCGATCATGAAGCAGAACTTGTGAATGGTTCACGAGGTGTAGTCGTAGGATTTGAGAAATCAGGTGCACCGATCGTCCAATTTCGCTCGGGAAAACCCATTCCTATCTCGGCAACAACATGGGAGTCGGAAGACCTAGAAGGAGTCGGTCGGAAGCAGATTCCTCTTCGTCTCGCCTATGCGATCACAATCCACAAAGCACAAGGTGCTACTCTGGATTGTGCCCTCATTGACATTGGCACGTCTACGTTTGAATACGGACAAGCATACGTTGCATTGTCTCGTGTGAAGAATCTAGAAAGTCTCTACATCTGGGACATTGAGCCAACAGCCTTCAAAGCTCACCCCAAAGTCGTGGAATTCTACAACTCTCTAGCTTAGTGCTTCCCAACCTCACCTAAGCCCGCAAA
>JACCDO010160628.1_pt1 | contig 10168 bp, 7 predicted proteins | sample 7446101 | NCBI WGS metagenome assembly JACCDO01 (sample SAMN15323440, study PRJNA562643) | freshwater metagenome | isolation source: river surface water | place: USA:Blue River Watershed | collected 2017-08-16
CTTTGGACAGGGCCTCTGAAACGCTCATCAATCGGTCATGTTGGTCCAATACTGTCTGAAGTTCAGCCTCCAATTTGGTTTTCTGAATTTCCAATTCAGGCATTCTTTTCTCAATTTGCTCCCACTCATATTTCTCCTTGAAGCTAAGCTTTTTGGGAGCGGCTTCTTTGGGGGTTTCTTCTTTGATTTCGGTCTTTGCAACAGCTTTTTTATTGTCTATTGCGCTGTTGTCTTGGTCCTCACGAAACTGTTGGTAGGAGCCCAAGATGTCTTTGACATTGCCTTGACCATCTAATACAAAAAGGTGATCCACCAGTTTGTCCAAGAAATAGCGGTCATGCGAAACGATGATCAAGCAACCTGGGTAGGATTGCAGGTACTCTTCCAAAGCCGCTAGGGTAAAGACATCCAGGTCGTTGGTGGGCTCGTCCAAGATGAGGAAGTTGGGGTTTTTCATCAGGAGCAAAAGCAATTGAAGTCGCTTTTTTTCTCCACCACTCAATGCATCTACATAGTTGAAGTGCATGTGTTTGGGGAATAAGAAACGCTCGAGCATTTGCGCTGCCGTGATGGTGCGGCCTTTGGTGAGCGGAATAAACTCAGCGATATCGCGCACGGCTTCGATGAGACGTTGCCCTTCTTTCAGCGGCTCCATATTTTGGCGGTAGTAGCCCATCACCACGGTTTCTCCAACCACCACTTTTCCTCCATCGGGTTCCTCATTGAGGGTCATCAATTTGAGCAAGGTTGTTTTACCAGCTCCATTGGGACCAACCAGCCCAACGCGTTCTCCAGTTTTGAAAACATAATCCCAACCGTTGAGGACTTTCTTCTCACCCCAATGTTTTTTGACCTTGTGAAACTCAACGATTTTACTGCCCAATCGGCTCATGTTGATTTCCGGAGACAGCTCTTGCGCTTCTGGACTTTTTCTTACGGCTTCTTTGAGTTCAGAAAAGCGGTCCATGCGGCTTTTGCTCTTCACGGTTCTAGCACGCGGCATTGTTCGCGCCCAAGCCAACTCGCGTCGGAAGAGGTTCATTTGCTTGTCATGCGTGGCAGCCTCTAGCGCTTCGCGCTCTGCTTTTTTCTCGAGGTAGTAGCTGAAATTTCCTTTGTATTTGTAGAGTTGACCATTTTCCAATTCCAAGATTTCGTCCGTGATATTTTCCAAGAAATACCGGTCGTGCGTAATCATGAATAGCGTCATGTGTGATCGTGTGAGGAAATTCTCCAACCATTCAATCATGTCCAGATCCAAGTGGTTGGTGGGCTCATCGAGCAATAAAAAATCAGGTTCTTCAATCAGTACTTTGGCCAAGGCAACACGTCTTTGTTGACCGCCGCTCAATTGACCCGCCAGGGTATTCCAGTTGTGGAGATTGAGGGCGCCCAATACTTGCTTCATGTTGGCCTCGTATTCCCAGGCGCCGGAAGCATCCATTTTGGACATTGGAATGTCCAAGGGAAGTTCATTGGCGAGCGCGTGTTCGTACTCGGCAATCGCTTGGCTCATCTCGTTTTTGGATTGCAACACATTTTCCAAAATGGATTTGTTGTGATCCAAATGCGGGTTTTGTTCGAGGTAGCTGACGCGAACTTCTTTGTTGTAAATCACCTTGCCTTCATCGGGCGTGTCCTTGCCAAAAAGAATGTTCATCAGGGTGGTTTTCCCGGAGCCATTGCGCGCCAGGAGGGCCACACGCTGACCTTTTTCAATGCCAAATTGAAGGTTATTGAAAAGTTCGCGGACACCAAAGCGTTTGGATAGGTTTTCTACCGATAGGTAATTCATGCCGCAAAAATAGGTCATTGAATTACCTTCGTAGAGATGAAAAATTTCCGATTGGTAAAAATGTCAGACATGACCGCCTTGGAGTGGCATCGGGTGTTGGCCTTGCGCGCTCAGGTTTTTGTGGTGGAGCAGAATTGCGCATACCAAGATCCAGATGGCAAGGATGTGGTCAGTTATCATTTGCTCATGGAGAGTGGAGAAGAGTTAGTGGCCTATGCACGTTTGGTTCCGCCAGGCGTGAGTTACCCAGAAGCTGCGATAGGCAGGGTGGTTACATCCCAGACGGTGCGCGGAAAAGGTTGGGGCAAGTCCTTGATGGAAATCGCCATTGCTCAAACCCAAAAGAAATTTGAAGTGAATGAAATTTGTATTTCAGCACAATCTTATCTGTTGAAATTTTACAGTGATTTGGGATTTGTAGCGGAAGGAGAGGAATATCTGGAGGATGACATCCCGCATTGGAAGATGCGGAGGAGGGGGTAATTAATTTACTCTTTATTTGAAATGGTTTTACCTCTTGTTTAGCGGTCCAAATGGCTATTTGCTGGTTGCCATTTTCATGTCGCGCCGTGCCCCGATTTTGCTTACTTTTGCACACAACTTATGGCACAGATTGAATTACTACTTCCCAAGATGGGAGAGAGTGTTGCAGAAGCAACCATTATCAAGTGGGTAAAAAAGGAAGGCGAAGCGGTGAAAGCCGACGAGCCGATCATTGAAATTGCTACGGACAAAGTAGATAGCGAGGTACCATCACCAGAGGATGGAACGCTTTTGAAATGTTTGGTGAAAGAAGGTGATGTTGTTCAAGTTGGACAGCCCATTGCCATCATCCAAACCGGTGCAGCTGAAGCACCAGTTGTTGTTGCGGCACCTGCTGCTGCAGCGCCTGCTCCTGCTGCAGCGCCGATGGCTGATATTCCTTTTGTTCCAGCTGCTGATGCCAATGTGACCATCGTTTCCGGTGATCGTTTTTACTCGCCTTTGGTGAAGAACATGGCCAAGTCAGAAGGAATTTCTCAAGCTGAATTGGACGCTATTCCAGGTTCGGGTCAAGGTGGACGTGTGACCAAAGATGATTTGAAAAATTATTTAGCCACTCGGGGTCAACAAGCTCCAGCGGCAGCTCCTGCAATTGCTTCGGCTCCCGCTCCTGTTGCTCAGCCAGCTGCAGCACCAGCGAAAGAAGCACCCAAAAAGGCTTCTGTCAGTGTGAATGGCAATGATGAAATTGTTCAGATGGACCGCATGCGCAAGCTGATTGCGGATCACATGGTCATGAGCAAGCAGGTTTCTCCTCACGTTACCAGTTATGTGGAAGCTGACTTGACCAACGTGGTCATGTGGAGAGACAAAGTGAAAAAGAATTTTGAGCAGAAAGAAAAAACCAAATTGACTTTTACACCCATATTTATTGAAGCAGTTGCTAAGGCAATCAAAGATTTCCCTGGTGTTAACGCCTCAGTAGACGGAGATAAAATTATTTTACGCGGTGATATCAACATCGGAATGGCAACAGCGTTGCCTTCTGGTAATTTGATTGTTCCGGTCATCAAAAATGCAGACCAGTTGAATTTGGTGGGCATTGCCAAGAAAGTGAATGACTTGGCCGATCGTGCAAGGAACAATAAATTGTCACCCGACGATATTCAAGGTGGAACCTACACGCTGACAAATGTGGGATCGTTTGGAAACGTAATGGGAACACCGATTATCAACCAACCCCAAGTAGCGATTTTGGCGGTAGGTGCTATTCGCAAGAAACCCGCAGTTATCGAGACACCCGCTGGCGATTTTATCGGCATCCGTCACATGATGTTCCTTTCTCATAGCTATGACCACAGAATTGTGGATGGTGCATTGGGTGGAAGGTTTGTTAGACGCGTTGCAGATTATTTGGAGAATTGGGATGTAAATCGCGATATTTGAGCACATTAACAACAAAATCATCCGTATGGATACGTTGAAAAAACTTGTTTTATTATTGTTTCTAGCCTTGGTTGCACCTGCGATGATGGCCCAAAAAGAAACCCCGGCTAGCTTTGATGAAGCCAATACGCTGATTGAAGAAAAGTTGTGGGATCAAGCGGTGATCGAGTGGCGAAAGCTGATTGCGAAGAAACCAATGAATGCCAACTACCATTTCAAATTGGGACGTTGCTTATTGGAAACCAAAGACAAGAAGGATGCGTTGGAGCATTTGGAAACGGCCTGCGGAAGCGGTAAGTTCTCAAAGAACTATGATCCATATGATGAGTCTGAAGAATTGGCGCCTTTTGAGGCATTGGCCTATTTGGCCAAAGCCCAGCATTTGAACAACAAGCCAGAAGATGCCTTGGATTCCTACGAAATGTTGAAGACCAAACTTCCATCGAAACATATCTTGATGGCGGATTTGCCCAGACAACAAGAGATGTGTGAAGAGGCGAAATTGCAATTGAAATCGCCCAAGAATCACAAAATCGTGAGTCTTGGAAAAGGCATCAATACAGAGTTCAAAGATTTCAATGCCGTTGCTCCAAAGGATTTGAGTATTTTGTATTTTAGTTCCAATCGTGAACGAGCGGATTCAAGCAATGCCCGTTTGGTTGATCCAGAGACGATGGCCTATTTGGACGATATGTACATGAGTTTCCGTGGTGCTTCTAACAAATGGGGACCAGCAGAATTGATCAACATCAACGCCAATGTTTCGGATCGTGTTTGTGCAATTTCTGCTGATGGTCATACATTGTTTGTTTCTAGAGGACCTAGAGACGATGCAGAATTTTTGATGTCGATGTTGGTAGGCGAAACTTGGATTGATCCAATTCCATTGAGCTCTACCATTAACTCCTCTTTCCAAGAGATGGATATGACGGTTACGCCAGACGGAAAGACCATTTATTTCTCAAGTAACAGACCCAATGGTCTTGGAGGATTTGATTTGTACAGATCCAATTTGGAAAAGAACGGTGAGTGGTCTGAGCCCGAGAATTTGGGTGAGTTGATCAACACCAAATACAATGAGCTGTCTCCATCGATTGGTGGAAATGGTAAAATTTTATACTTCTCTTCTGAGGGTCACAACACCATGGGTGGATACGATTTGTTCTCTTCCAAAATTGAGAAGAAAGGGGTATTAGGAAACGCTGTAAACGTAGGGTATCCATTGTCTACAACGGATGACGATTATTATTTCCAAGCCATTCCCGTTTCGAGAAAAGGATTTATTACTTCTTCTAAAATTGGAGGAACTGGACTTCAGGACATTTATGAAGTAACATTGGCGAGAGATCCCAATGAGGCTCCCGTTATGCTAAAAGGATTTGTACGGTTGATGGCAGGTAAGATGATGCCAACTGGAATGAAGGTAGTGGCCAAGGCCATTGACGAGGACTTGAAAGTGGAGGTCAATTTAGAAGCCATGGCTTTTGAAATGAAATTACCCCCATGTGCCAAATACAACATACAGGTAATGCAAGAAAAGGCTGTATTGAATGAATTCACTGTTGATGCTTGTTGCGACGAGAGCTTGATGAGCATAGAACATGAGTTCTATATCTTCCCAATCACCAAGAAGCAGCCCGTTAAAGCGGATTTGACTGCGAAGAATACGCCAAAGGCTACTACCGAAGATCCAGAGAAAGCTGCCAAGAAGGCGGAGAAGGAAGCCAAGAAAGCCAAAGAAGAAGAGGAGAAAAAGTTGAGAGAGGCTGAGAAGAAGGCTGAGAAGAAAGCCAAGGATGCAGCCAAAGAGGCTGAGCAAATGGCCAAGAAAATAGAGAAAGCCGAGAAGCAAGGTTTGGCTGCACGTCCAAAGCCAGCTGGAGCCAAAGAGAAATTGACACCTACGCAATACTTCTTTACCTATGGTGTTTTCAAAGTGAATTTGGAAGACATGGGCTTGTTTGTCGAAGAGGTGGCATTGTTGGTGGAGAAGAGAGGTTTGGTGGAGATTGATGTCTATGCTTCTTCTTCAAAGGTGCCTCGCTCTAACAAGCGAAGCAACGAGGAGTTGGCTGAGCAAAGAGCTTCGGATGCCAAGGCTACAATTAGAAAGGAATTGGAAAGAATGGGTTATGTAGAAGGTATTCACTTCTCATTCAGAAAAATTTCTTGGGGAGTCAATGGAAAAGAGTTCCAGAATGATGCCAAGGAGAGCAAGGAGATTTATGAGAAGTCTCAATATGTAGAGCTCTCAGCAGAAGGGTAATAACAACTAGTAAATAATTGAAACCCCCAGAAATTGGGGGTTTTATTTTTGATATGAAATACAATTTTAATTTAAAGAAGCCACTTGCGTTTTTTGATTTGGAAACTACAGGAGTGGATGTTGGGAAGGACCGTATTGTCGAATTGGCCATTGTGAAAGTGATGCCCAATGGACAAGTACACAAGATGCCGCATGAGGGTCAAGATCGATTGATATTTAACCCGGAAATACCCATTCCCATTGAGTCATCTTTGATTCATGGCATTTACCCTGAAGATGTGCGCAATGCACCTACCTTTAAAGAGTTTGCTCCCAAGTTGTATCATTTCTTGTTTGACTGTGATTTGGCGGGTTTTAATTCCAATAAATTTGATTTGCCCTTGTTGGCAGAGGAGTTTTTGCGCGCAGGAATTGATTTTGATGTTGAAGGAAGAAACTTGATTGATGTTCAAGTATTGTTTCATTTGATGGAGCCTCGCAATTTGTCTGCGGCATTGAAGTTTTATACTGGAAATAAGTTGGAAGATGCCCATGAAGCCATGCCCGATGTAATTGCCACTGCAGATGTTTTGAATGCGATGATTGATCGCTACAAGGATGTGAGCTTGGAGTCGGATAATGGGGCTTGGTTACCGGTACAGAATGACATGGAAGTATTGCATCAAACCAGTGAGAGAAGAAAGAAAGTGGATTTGGTGGGTCACATTGTTATGAATGATAAAGATGAACCATGCTTCAATTTTGGTAAACACAAGGGAAAAACAGTCGAGCAAGTTTTTGCGATGGAACCTGGTTATTATGGCTGGATGATGCAGGCAGATTTCCCATTGTTTACTAAGAAAGTATTAAAACAATTGAAAGAGCAGTATTCGTGAAGAAACGGATAATCGTTTTGGTTTCCAATGACCTGACCTTTGATCGTCGGGTAGAAAAAACTTGCGATTTGTGGACGAATAAAGGTTGGCAGCTGAGTTTGGTAGGCGTGCTAAAGGAGCATAGTATTTCGCTTGACAGATGCTATAGAACGGAAAGGCTCCGCACATTTTTTGAGAAAGGAGCTGGGTTTTATGTTGTGCTTCAGGTCAAATTATTTTTCTATTTGATGTTCCATTCAGCTGATGTGATCTGGGCCAATGATTTGGATACTTTATTGCCTGCACGAATCGTTGGGAAGTTGAAAGGAATTCCGGTTATTTATGACAGTCACGAGTTGTTTACCGAGGCCGAAGGATTAACCGGAAGACCGATTGTCAAAGGAGTTTGGAAATTGGTGGAGCGAATTTGCTTTCCAGGATTGAATAGAGTAGTGACGGTGAATGATTCAATCGCTGCTATTTTCATGAAGCGCTACAAGAACGATGTTCAAGTAATTCGCAATGTGCCGGTCGGGAATCGCCAAGCCATACCACCATTGGATCAGGAGCTTCCCAATGGCAAGAAGATTATTTTACAGGGAGCTTATATCGATCCCGATCGCGGTGGAGAGGAATTGGTAGAGGCAATGCGATTTATTCCTTCTGTGCATCTTATCGTGGTTGGCAGTGGAAGGGCAATTCCCGCCATGAAAAGTTCAGCGGGTGATAATGTCATTTTTTTCGATCGTATGTCGCATGACAAACTTCGGTCGATAACAGCCGCATGTGATTTGGGATTGAGTTTGGATAAGCCCACGCATGACAATTACAAATACTCTCTGCCCAACAAGTTGTTTGATTATTGGCAGGCGGGTATTCCGGTTTTGGCGAGTCCGATGATTGAGGTGGAGAAGTTGATTTTGAAATACGAAGCGGGTCAGATTTTGCGGTCGTGGTCACCTCGAGAAATCGCAACGCAGATTGAAGAAATATTGAATAGCGAGCATTACATCGTTTGGAAAAATAATACGCGTCTTGCCGCGGAAGAAAACACGTGGGAAAAGGAAGTAACGACCATTGAAAAATGGATTGATGAGTTGTCTTAATTTTTAGCCTTGAGCATTCGCTTCAAGGTAATCCAAGGAATATTCAGGCCATACCAGATTGGGGGCAATGTAGATTTTTTCATTCGCAATTCCTCGGTATATAGTTTCGAATTGAATTGCTTGGAAATTCCGGTGGCTTCGCAATGTGCGAAAACAAGTTGGGTGGAGAGTTTATCGCCTTTTGTTTGGTTTAGTTTGAGATGGAATTGGTAATCGCCCAATACCTTCCATTGGGGGTCAAACAAGTTCGAATCAAAACAATCTTTTCGGTACATACATCCTTGCTGATGAACGCTATTTTTCCAGATCAGCTTCCAACCAAATTCGGAATGGAATCGTTCGGGTACCCATGCACTTTCTCTGTTTTCATTGATCACATCTCCTGTAGCAACGCGGTACTTGGGATGGAACAAATAATCCATCAATTTCTGAAATACATCGGCATTGGCAAGACGATCGTCAGCCCCCATGAAATATAACCACTCTCCTTGGGCATGACCTATGCCCTTGTTAAATGCATCATAAATGCCGCTGTCCTTTTCTCGGTGCCATTGGATTTTGGTTTCAAATTTCTTGAGAATGGAAGTCGTGATTTCGTCTTGGGAATGATTGTCTTGAACGACAATCTCGACATGCGGGTAGGTTTGATCAAGGACAGACAGAATGGCCCTTTCAAGACATTCGCCAGAGTTGTAGCAGGGTATGATGACACTGATGAGCGTCATTTGTTTTCTGCACGGGTTAGGGTGTTTCCTTGACAAATCCAAACATCACCATTGAATTTCTGCATGGCAATGTAATCGTGAGAAGCCATGAGCACAGCAGTTCCGGCTTGAGAAATTTGATACAAGAGTTCGGTGATTTCTAAACTCATTTGGGGATCAAGGTTTCCTGTCGGCTCGTCGGCAATAATCAATGAAGGCGTATTGAGCAATGCACGTGCAATCGCAACGCGCTGTCTTTCTCCGCCACTCAATTGGTGTGGCTTCTTTTCACTTTTGTCATGAAGACCAACGCTCTCTAGTGATGATTCAATTCGGCTACGCATCGCCTCTTCGGCTTTCCATCCTGTTGCTTCTAGTACAAAGGCCAAGTTCTCATATACCGTTCTGTCACTGAGTAATTCAAATTCTTGAAATACGATTCCAATTTTTCTTCTAAGAAAGGGGATGTCTTTTCTTTTGATATTTTTCAAATCATAGCCACAGCAGGTAGCCTCATGTGCATCAATCTCATGATCCGCATACAAAGTTTTTAAAAAGCTACTTTTTCCGCTTCCACTTTTTCCAATGAGAAAAACAAATTCGCCTGGTTGAATATCGAAATTGATGTTTTCCAAAATGCGAATTTTAGACTGGGAAATGTTTCCTTTTACGATTTGTACAATGGCTTGGCTCATGAGGTGAAATTAGAAATAAAAAAGGGCGACTCTTGATAGAACCGCCCTTTTTATTGACAATGAATTTTCTATTACTTGATCAAATCTTTTTTCTTCAATTTGGCATTCAAGATTACTTCGTTTACTACAACTTCCATGTTTTGTCCAGAAGCTGAGGTTTTGATTCTAGAAGGGAATTTGATACCATCCACTTCTTTGTATTCCAAAATGGTAGTTTCAGATGTTTCTGTCTTGTCACCTTGCTTTTGAACACTGATGGTTTTGTTTTTCAATCCAGAAGCTACATCGTAGTAATCGGTAGATGAGGTACCAAATGAATCTGTATTTTCTACAACGTAAACATCTTTTCCATTCATTACTTCAATACCCTTAAGGACTGACGTAATTCCATATTGAGACAAGTGAGTCTCGGCAGTTAAATCACATTGGATTTTGGCTTGTTGGATAGCTGCAGCATCGGCTTCAATATTTTGTCCCATTTGTGACATTTTCAAATGGGTGCCATCCCAAGTCTGAATCATCATCGGATTACCATTCATGGACATGCTTACTTTCATGGCTTGGTTGGCAATGATTTCTGTGGTCATGTCCAATTTGGCCATACCCACATCCAAATAACCTTTCTGTACAACAGTTTTTACCTTGTTCAACTTATCTGTTCCACCCATGGCTTGCATGTACTGGTTCATAACTGTTTCAACGGTAACGCCAGCGGGGATGGGTTTCATTTCTACATAAACCGATCCATCAGGATTGAACTTTATGATTTTTCCATCCTTATCAAATGGCAACAAAGTTTTTTCAATTTCCTTGTTTCCA
>JACCDO010979018.1_pt1 | contig 10168 bp, 9 predicted proteins | sample 7446101 | NCBI WGS metagenome assembly JACCDO01 (sample SAMN15323440, study PRJNA562643) | freshwater metagenome | isolation source: river surface water | place: USA:Blue River Watershed | collected 2017-08-16
AGTGCTAAGGTAGGGATTATCTCGTCACAAAAACGTATCCAATAACCAGGCAAAGGATCGATGGTAACGTTGTTAGTGCTTTCTTCATTATTAAGAACCTACAGAAACGAATATAGATGAGTGAGTGAGTGAGTGAGTAACAAGAGAGTAGGTCTTACATTAATTGCCAACTCAGATGCAATTCGTTCTATAGTGCGATGTGATACACTTGCCGATGGTATTTCACCTCTATTTTCATATTCCTCATCTGAATCATAGGGATTACTTGCACTTTCTGGATCACGATTAATAGAACTTTTCAATGAAAATTGTTTTAATTCAATCTCCATAGGTAGATTACTGCGATTACGATTTGCATTGAAGCCAAACACTATGTCTAACGCGGTGCTTACTTCTGATGTAATTGAAGACTTATACGAGGATGAGGGTTTATGGTTGTATTCCACAACACGATGAGCATTTTGTTGTGCAAATTTTGTTTTTTCTGACTTAGATGGTGATGAAAACGATGGCATACAAGAGGGTGTGGGCAGGATAGACCCGCTCCATTTGGACGCTTTATTGCTCTTGTTATTAGTGTATCCAAAGATATCAACTTCATCAAAATCGTCGTATATAGAGTCATGACTACTGTGTGCACCAGTCATATTTTCAACAAAAAATAAATTTTCATCGTCGATATTACTATCCCTGCCCGAGTACGTCCGATGAGGGGATGGCGAGCGATTAGTTGTTGGTGACTTTATAGGTGTGCTTGTATTGCTTATTGTAACTTTTTTACCTTTCCGTTTTTTACTACTTGACCTGTTAATGAATGAATGAATGAGTGAGTGCGTGAGAGAATAATGAATGGAGATGTCTAACCAGTTAAATAGACGCGACAAGATTCCTGGTGATTTTGTTTTACTATTAGTTGCTATACGATTTCTATTACTTTTAGGTGTTTGATTTAAATTATTCTTGTTGAATTCAGACAAACTTCGACTATTATCCAATGGAGTGGATTTCAAATCAACTTCTTCAAAGGTTATACGTCTCATCAATGACGATTTCTTGATATTTATGCCACCTAATTAATGAAGGAATGAGTAAGTAATGAATGATTATTGACTGAATATATACATACCTGTTGATGTACATCGCTGTCGTCTTGATGGATCATTTATAGTTACAGGCAGAAGGAACTCTAATTCTCTTTGATACTTGGAAAATTTATCGTAATCTTCCGATGAATTCAATGAAATAGCCCGTATTAATCTATATTTTTGTTCATTTGTTATGCTATAGTGAGTGAGTCAGTATTGTTAACAAGAGTTAAGATAAACAAGAAAATAAGAAAACAATAATAGAGTAGCAATATAAAATGCGATAAATAACCTGTTTCGTCGTCTTTTATCCACCAAGTAATGTGTCGATATCGTATCCGTTTTCGATCGTCGCAGTGATGATGAAGACGTCATCTCCGTTGTCATACCATCACGGCTGGATCGACTGGGCACTTCAAACACCATATGAGGGATTTCTTACTCGCTTACTTACTCACTTGCTCACTTACTCACTCAGCCTATCACTCACCAAGTGATTTTCATTGTATTTTCTGCGTATTTTTCTTCTTCAACACAGCGCGGAATTCTGAGTTTCAAAGAGACAAACGTGGAATTCCGGTAGGGGTTAGGACCGGAACCAGGATGGAATCAACAGAATGCACTTATCAAGTGTGCAAATAAGACGCCAGTAAAGCGCGCCTCGTCGTGTTCGAGGCAGCGGTAGTGGCTGGCAACTGCCGTTCGTGTGCTTTATTCACTTACTGACGTTTCATAGTAATTATGGGATATACACTTAATCTATACTTCATCTTACGCTTCAATAGTGATATTGCCAGCAAATGCTTACGCAAACAATTATTAACCCAGTTTGTTTATGACGTCCGTTCTATCGACTTGGTCTTGGAAAAAAAAATTCAAAAAGAAAATACCGGTGCCGATAAACCGGTCCCATTGGAATTACCATGTATACGTGGCGAGAGTCCTCGTCGTAGTGGTTTAAAGCGTGCGTAACGTAGCGCCCGAGGGATCGCCGCACTGGATCGATTTAATTACAAAAATACAATATTGAATATTGTTGCTACTTCAGTCTCGTCGAGGCTAGCACGGTGCTAATGTGATCACTGGGTGAATCTATGTCCGTTAGAGGTGACGTGGGTGAATATGCGGGGGATTTGATGACAGTAGATCTGTTCTTTGGTGAGTTTTTTCCTCTACTAGAAGGTGATACACTTCCTCTTCCTCTACTCGAAGGTGATCCATTACCTCGATTTCGATGTGAAGGTGACTGACTGGATTCTCTACCTTTACTGGAAGGAGTGACGTTGCCTTGCTTTCTCCTCCTACTTGGAGACACTTCTTTCTCTAAATCTTGCTTCTTCACAGGGTTCTCAACGATTAAATCATTCGAATTACCACCAACTCTTTCTACTTTTTTAACTAAATTTGTTGCCTTTTTAGGCGGTATGATGTAGTGTTTCGCCGCGGTTGATATCGCGTTGGCCGACTGCACGGCTCCTTCGACCCACCCGGTGTACGCATCACTGAAATCTGCACCAGCAAAAAACAAATTATTTCCAGATTTCCACGGTTTAAATGCATCAATACCAGCCTGTTTATGAATGTGCTTGGTGCCTGCTCTAACCGTCATACCTGCGCCTCTCGAGTTAACATCGCGGTAGAAATCATGAAGCTTCACATATTGCACATGGATCGTGGGATGATGCTTTACTAAATGCTTTTGTAATTGTTCACACAATATATGTTGACCCAGTAATGAAATATCAACATCAACACGTTCCCCATATCTATTCTCTTGTTCATTCTTGGTAACGTCCAACATGTCTTCTACTAACCCCGATGCCTCCAAAATACAACATTCCGCAGTGGATAACACCGTACTGAAGCTGTCCCGCAGTGTAACGGCACCTTTCATATTAGCATTTTTTCTTTTTAATCTTCCCGCAACTCCCCCTTTCATTCCTTTTGGTTTGTTTTGCACGATTACATTCGGGATGTCAAACCGATATTTCACGTGCGAGTGAATACATCCGTTATTCCAAGTTGATACATTATCAAATTTAGAGACACCAGTAGCTATTATCCAAGCCTTGACATACCTACCAACTTGACACCTGCTTGCTGCATACTCAATGTTATGAGGTAATGATGGCTCGAAACGGATTGTTTGAAGGCAGCTCATGGGTATTGCAACAATGATCGCCTTCGCTAGTACCTTCTCACCCGTGGATAGGTATAGTTTGGACACCGGCGGTGGATCTCGTAGATCTGTGCGCCATACTGGTGCATCTAGATTCTTAGGTGGTTGCAATGAAGTAATAGACGCCACCGTGGTGTTGAACTCCACTTGGGTGCGGTAAGTAGAGTACAAATCCTCTGCTATCGCTTCTACCAGAGATGAGGTACCATTTTTAATGCGGTAAAATGGTTTTTTAATGGTATCACGGACCGTATCACTTAGTCCAGCTAGACGAGTGATATCCTCGATGAAACCAAGAGCGGAGTACTCGGTGTGATTGCCACCACAAAACGTAAACCCCCTGAGTATATAGGTAAGTAAGTGAGAAGGAACATGGGTACGTAGGTGGATGAGTATGAGTAACCTGGATAATATATATTCTTTAACAGTACCAGTTGCTTTTAACACGTTACTCACATAATTATTAAACGAAATATCCAACATCTCCAACTCATCCGTTGTAAAACCAAACATTTTGCGCGGTCTTCGATAATCTTGATCAATTCTAAACTTTTGCATATGAAATTCTAGTATATCCATGACTCGGTTGTATTCATCACGTTCTGCTGTTGAATGTAGTGGTATAGGAACATCATTCGTACTCAAGCTAGTTCCATCGGCGAACGACCAGCATTTATTCACAGAATTTGATACGGTTTCATCAAGTTGTATTCCATAGCGATCTAGTTCTGCTTTTAAAGTGACATGTAATTCTTTATCAAAATATTCAGCTCCCATATCAATGACACCTGTTGGTTGATACATTTCAGGTAACGCAGACACTAATGAATCTTCAAACGCATCCTCGACACTCATACTCCATATTCTACCACCAATTCTATTCCTAGCTTCTATGATTCGTACACTACAACCCCATTCTAGAAAGATGTCAGTGAATGATAAGTGAGTTAAGTGATTTAGTAGCAAATACCTGCACAGTTTCTAGCAGCAATCAACCCCGAAATACCTGCACCTACCACCACAATGTCAACTGTTGGGCGATACTCATCTGGTAATTGCAACCGACTTTCTATCTCTTTCTTTTCAAATATAGCCATTTAATAGACGCGTCAAAGGAAGTGCACAATAAGACATAACATTTCAACTCTTTTAATCACTTTCTCGTCTTTTATAGTGACTAATCACTGACAATTTTACCACAAAATTTTAACTTTTCTGAAATTTTTAATTTTTTTGATATAACGTCCACACCCATAATTGGCCGTTACAAAACTGCTATGCGACTCCTACAAATTATAAGATAAAATTAAGCGGAAGATCGAGTAGCTGCAGAAAAGCGCTACTTCCAGTTAGTTACAGCCATTAATACGCTAATCTATTACCATGTACTCACTCACGCACTCACGCACTGAGCCATTCACTCATTCAACCACTCAATGGTTCACTCTTTCGTTTATTCATTCAACCATTCAATCTCCAATCATTCGCTTTCAACTTCAACCTGTGCCATCAAGCCGTTAAGCCGTTTTTTTTTTTCGGGGAGTAAGTAGGAACAAGGTACGTAAATTTTACCTCGTTGAACTTGCTGACTAAGTGAAGAAAGTGTAAGAAATGGCGATCGACTCCGGAGCTACCGCATGGATCCAAACCGCCGCATGCTTGGTGCTATTGATGGCTATACCAGGTTGAAATCACCACTTCATCTCTACTTACATGTAACCGACGTACGTATCATATTCGTTGACTAATTTTATTCTTGATTACTAGGTCTTGCATTATTCCATAACAAAAATAATGGCAAATCAGGCAATTTATTTGCTTATGCATTCACTGTTGCGAACATATTAACCATTTGCTGGTTGATCTTTGGTTACACATTATCGTTTGGACCATTGACCCTTGCTTCCGATCAGGGCGCTGACATGCCAATTGCTGATGACGAAAAAGACTTGGCTGGTATCTAACAAGCACTCATTACCTCTTTACAGTAGCACTAACTCGTTGCATTTTTTAAAAGGTAATGCTCACTATAACGAGCGATTTCCTATTTTCGGTAACGGTAAACGATTATGGTTGGAAGGAATTATGGAAGAAAGTGTTGTTTACCTTGCCGGTAGTATCCCTGAAACCGTATTCTGCATTTACATGTTAACTGCCGCCGTCCTTTCTGCTGGCTTGTTGGTACTTCCATTGGCTGACGTCATGAAGTGGAATAGAATGTGCATATTCATCATCATTTGGCATTTTGTTGTATTTTGCCCAATGATTCATTCAAACTGGCATCAAAACGGCTTTCTATACGTTGCAGGTATCAAGGACTATGCTGGCGGTAATGTTATTTTCATAACCGCTGGTATTTCTGGTTTAGTAGCCAACTCTATGCTTCGTAAAGGAGGTGATGACGCCAAAGATACCAGTGACAATGTATTCCCTGCTCTTGGTGCATCCATGCTATGGGTTGGATGGCTCGCATTAATTGGCGGCCGATCATATATCTCCGGAGATGTCTCTGGTAATTCTATGTTAATGACCCAAATTGCTGTTGGTAGTGCAACTATCATGTGGTGTTTACTTGAAGTTATTGTTGATGCCGTTGAACAACCAACATTAAATGGTATTCTCACAGGAGCCATTGCTGGGCTTGTTGCGATCACTCCAGGGGCAGGATACGTCAATCAAACAGGCGCCTTTTTCACCGGATTTATCTGCAGTTTCTTATTATTTTTTGCATTAAAGATTAAATCTTACTTTAAATTCGATGATTCAAGTGATAAATTCATAATTTACGGAGTTGGAGGCTTCCTTGGTGGCATGGCAACTGCATTCTTTGCTAGTATGTTCTACATTGGAGGCACATACTATGACTACACTGGTGATGCACTTCAAGACGCACAAGTTAAATTTAACGGTATGGAGAACTTTTACTATGGTGTCTTCTACTCTAATACTCACGATGGAGGTCATTGCTTCGCCATTCAATTATTTGGTGTTGTCATAACCGCGGTATGGTCTGCATTCTTTACATTCTGGATTGTTTTCATCATGAACAAAACCATTGGTCTTACCAACGCAGCATATCAACCAGCTGAGGTGAAAGAAGTCAAAGATGTAGAGATCGTTAACTCTGCATAAACTTATCCATGAATGGAAATCACTGCTTCATTCTTACGTAAAATTCATTAAATTCGTAGGTAGTTCTAAATTTTACGGTAATTTAAATAAATCTTCTATGATTCTCTTCCTCGGTCTCTCACCGGCGATTCCTCGCGCATGTCGGTTGTTCATAATTTTTGCGTAATTTAAGTAACTCTTATACGATTCTCTTCATCTTCTCTGACTATCACCAGTGATTCCCTTCCTCCCACTTCCTCTTGCAAGTTGCAACTTTTTTTTTTTTTTTTTTTTTCATGATTTTCCCGGAATTCTTTTTTCCCGACACTGTTACTGTTGCATCTAAATCGCATGTTTATTCATCCTGCATTAGTGCGGGCAACAACAACAGCGAGACAAGTACCAACTAATCAATAAATAGGACAAACAAGACGGTAATAAGGAGATTAGTCACTAGTACTTAGTTAATAGTGATTAGTTATTGCTGAGTATCAGTTGGCACTAGCAATGCCAGGCATACGCATTTCTCGCTAGTCAACGCCTCTTGCTGTGCCACGTAGTGTTTTATAGATCAAACTAACCGGTATTTGAAAAACAATTTTTTTTGCAATTTCTGCTCACTCATTCTCACTTCCTCAGTCACATTCACTCATTCATTCATTTGCTCACACGGTCACTGAGTATTCACAGGAATGAACGCAGTAGAAGCGGCGACAGAGCCAGTACAAGCGGAGTCAATAGTTGGAATCGTATCAAAGCGGAAAAGAGACGAGGAAGAGGATGATAATGATGGTTTGAGTAGTAAGAAACAGAATAATAGTGAAGAATCGAGCAAAAGTAGCAGTGAACCAGCCGCAGCAGCTGCCGCGGCGGGAGGTCTTGGGTTTGGATTTGGTTCGTACGCAAAATCCAATCCATTTTTAGCTGCAGCAAGTAAAGGAAATGGTTTATTCGGTAAACCAATTACAACTCCCGCTACTACCAGTAATAATAATGTATTATCACCCACCCACTCACTCATTTGCTTCCTTGTTTGATGGCTTACTAGTTTATCTACTTCACTCACTCAATTACTTATTTACTCACTAATAAAGGTATCTAGTTTTACCAATGGTGTGATGAATGTCCGTAATCCACCAATTACTGCACCACCAGCAATATTGATCCCTCCATCTCCTAAATCTCCAAAAAATCCATTTGCTTCTACATCGCCATCTTTAAATCCATTTATGAAGATTGTTGATAGTAAAGATGATCCATGGAATTCTGTAACTTCAAAAATGTCATCAAAAGACTCTTGCAGGTACTCACTCACTACTCACTCACTCACTCATTCTATATCAATTGCTTACTTACTTACTTCTAGTGATTCAATATTTCGAAGTGATAAAGCATCACCCAAGATTGCTCAAGATATCAGCGATACTAACGTTGAATCAAAGGGCGACGAGAATAGTAATGACGAAAATGACGACACCAACGACCCCAGCGCCAACGACACGAACGCTGCCCCTATTGTATATAAAATATATCATTTCCCTGAAAATGTAGAAATAAAAACGGGTGAAGAAGATGAAGTATGTGAACTTTTATTGCGGGTCAAATTATACAGGTTATCGTTACCACCTTCGGTAGATAATGCATCGGCACCCAACGAAGCAACGGCTATATTCGAGTCGTCATCCATGCTGTCGAATGCATTATCGAAGAGTAGTGCACCATCGATAGCAGTAGGGAATAATGAACCCCAATGGATAGAAGTAGGAATTGGACCGTTGAAAGTGTTAAAATGTGGTAGCCGTTATAGATTAGTTGTTCGTCGCGAGGAAAAAAAAGGTAGATTTATGCTCACTTTCTTACTCATCTATTCACTTGCTTATTGACTCGTTTCAAGGCGGGTGTGGAATCAAAGTCATATTTAATGCTTTGTTAAAAAAATATGTAAAAATCGAGAAAATTAATGATAAAATGTTGAAGTTAGTATGTATTAATGTGATTTCCGACACCGCTCCAGCCGCGGAGGAGAGCGCCGACAAAGTGAAACTGCCACCGGTAACCGTCTATCTACTCACTTACTCACTTACTTACTCACTCACTCACTCACTCACTTAGGCAACGTTCCTGCTTAAAACGCAATTACCAAGCGAAGCCGATGAATTATATAGCAAGATATGCGGTAAGACCCATCAAATACCTACCTTCTCTCCCTTTCTCACTCACTCACTCTTTCAGATATCATTCAACAATGCCACGATTCCACCGAAAAAGTCTAAGTTGTATATATTAATTATTAATGCCAAATATCGCTTACAACCTCGCCGACTTGCCAGTCGATTGGACTCGTCTTTCGCCTCTTTCAAGCGCCAGAAACATCCGAATTGAAGCGTTATTTCTCTATTTTGAATTTCATAAGTACCGGTAGCATGAGAGCCTGAGGAGCGGAACTGCGGAACTTGATGTCCCGTAGAAGAACCAGGTAAGCGATTTGCATGCGTTTATTGCTTTTCGCGCTTGTTACAATCACTACTGCGTTGAAAATGGCACAGATTTCCAAGAAAACAATCACGTTCGTAACTGGCAACGCGAAGAAATTGGAAGAAGTCAGGGCAATTCTAGGTGACCTTTTCACACTCACTTACTTACCCGTTTACTTACTCTTTGACTTACTCACTTGCAATTAGGATCGTCATTACCATTTCAGCTTGTGTCGACAAGTATTGATTTGCCAGAATTGCAAGGTGATCCACAGGTTACAGTCAGTCATTCATTCACTAACCTACTAACTGACTCATTTACTCACTACATAGACGGTTTCTCTCGAAAAGTGTAAATTGGCATCATTGCAAGTGAATGGTCCAGTGTTAGTTGAAGATACTAGTTTATGTTTTAATGCTTTAGGAGGTCTGCCAGGGGTGTATGTAAAATGGTAACTTGCAATAGATTAACTTTTTTATTTATGGTACTCACTCACACACTTGTAAGGTTTTTAGAGAAGACTGGGCATGACGGATTAAACAATCTATTGGCTGCATATCCAGACAAAAGTGCATATGCACAATGTATATTTTCATTTTCTGTTGGACCCAATCATGATCCAATTACATTTGTTGGTAAAACTCATGGTAAAATTGTTCCCGCTAGAGGTATTATTCATTACGTACTCACTCACTCACTCACTCACTCACTCACTTACTCACTCATCAGGTCCACTAGATTTCGGCTGGGATCCTATATTTCAACCTGATGGATTCGACCAAACATACGCTGAAATGCCCAAAGATATCAAGAATACCATAAGTCATCGCTACCGATCCCTCGAGCAAGTGCGGGAGTACCTGATAGAACACAGCGACGACATCGACAACGTGTGAGCAAGGAGGTAGTGATAAAGTGAGTGCAAGAAACAAGGTTTATTCGAATGAACTAGCATGTATACATATATAATCACTACACTTTACGCACTGGTTTACGCTCTCTCTTCGGTCTGGCCGCATTACTATTTGCCTCATTGATACTCTTCACTACCTTTTGAAAATTATCCATGCTTCCTAACACGACGCTTGCTGCGTCCTTGAATAACTCGTCGCAATGAACGGTCTCTTCCTCCTCGCCGTCTATCCAATGACGTGGCGGAATCGTTAATTTTGATGTTTTAACAAATGATTTGGGATCGATATTGATACGTTGGTAGAAATACGCCATGTGATTCTCACCGGATCCATGCATACTAATGAGTGAGTGAGTGAGTGAGTGAGTGAGTGAGTGAGTGAGTGAGTGAGTGAGTGAGTGAGTG
>JACCDO011157703.1_pt1 | contig 10168 bp, 9 predicted proteins | sample 7446101 | NCBI WGS metagenome assembly JACCDO01 (sample SAMN15323440, study PRJNA562643) | freshwater metagenome | isolation source: river surface water | place: USA:Blue River Watershed | collected 2017-08-16
CGATCAACGAGTTCATCGATTTCTGCTTGTGACAACTTATCTGAAAGTGGAACGCCGCCAACTGTGCAACGGCTTGGAACTGGAACCATGGTGTCACCGTGTGAACCAAGGGTTAGAGTCTTTACTGATCCAACTTCAACGCCAAGCTTTTCGGCTACGAAGTTGGTGAAGCGAGCTGTATCAAGCATTCCCGCCTGACCCATCACGCGATTCTTTGGAAAGTTAGTTGCAATCTGTGCAAGAGCTGTCATCTCATCGAGTGGATTTGAAACCACGATGATGACCGCATTAGGTGAATGCTTTGCAATATTTTCAGCAACGCCACGGACGATGCCAGCGTTAACACCGATCAAATCCATGCGGCTCATACCAGGCTTACGTGGAAGCCCTGCAGTAATAACGACTACATCAGAGTTAGCTGTCTTCTCGTAGCCAGCGCCTTCAGGAGTTGTTGTTGCGCCAGTGATCTTTGTTTCGAAACCTTCGATAGAACGAGATTGATTCATATCAAGAGCTAAGCCTTCAGGCTTTCCTTCGAGAATATCTGTCAGTACAACTTCATCGAAGATGTTGTACTCAGCTAAACGAAGAGCTGTTGTTGAACCATAGAAACCTGCACCTACAACGGTGACTTTCTTTGCCATGAGAGTGTCCTTTATTCCAGTTCCGAATTATTCCAAAAATTATCTTGACGTCGAGAGAACTCTACAACCCCTTCGGAAGGGCGATAGCCAGACCAAAGAGCACGATTGCGATTGCGAGCGGGAGGTAGCGCTCAATTCTGCGCTTATTCCACTGCGAAAGTGAGATCACACCCGTCCCTGCTGAAATCAGAAGGGCGCCGGTGCGGACAAATCCTGCAATACCGAGAATAACTCCGAGTGAAATCGCGATGTATGCAGCGCGAAGTTGAAGGGCTGTTATCGCTCGCATGCATCGACCACATTCATGAGAAGCATCGCGCGAGTCATTGGTCCGACCCCACCAGGCATCGGCGCTACGAAAGATGCAACGTCCATAATGCCAGGATCAACATCGCCCAATAGGCCAGCTTCTGTGCGAGAAATTCCAACATCAAGAATTGCAGCCCCTGGCTTAATCATCTCGGCCTTAAGGAAATGCGCCTGACCGATTGCAGCAACGACAATATCTGCACGTTTTGTGTGAGCTACCAAATCTTTTGTACCTGTATGAGTCAGTGTCACTGTTGCATTTTCTTGTTTGCGAGTTAACAACAAACCGAGCGGACGACCGACTGTGAGACCACGACCGATCACAACTACTTCTGCTCCGGCCAAAGGAATTTTGTAATGGTTAATTAGCTCGACGATTCCGCGAGGAGTACAAGGAAGTGGTGCTTCATATCCTGCAACGAGGCGACCTAGATTCATTGGATGCAATCCATCTGCATCTTTATCAGGATCGATAGCTTCGAGAATTACTTGAGTGTCAATGCTCTTGGGAAGTGGCAGTTGCACGATATATCCAGTGCACTCTTTTGCTGCATTGAGATCTTTAATTGCAGCAAGTACATCGGCTTGTGTAGCTGTTGCTGGAAGATCAACGCGGATTGAATTAATTCCTACTTCCTGGCAATCACGATGCTTTCCACCAACGTAGGAATGTGAACCAGGGTCATCTCCAACTAGTACGGTGCCAAGTCCTGGAGTGATTCCTTTTGCCTTAAGGGCTGCAGTGCGAGCGGCGAGATCCTTTTTGATGGAGGCAGCTAGCGCCTTTCCATCAAGTATTTGTGCGCTCATATGGCAATCCTATTCGTTGATTTAAGCGTGTGAGAAATGTCGAGTGCCGGTAAAGAACATAGCTACGCCTGCCTTGGTGGCCGCCGCAATAACTTCTTCATCACGGACGCTGCCACCAGGCTGAACAATCGCGACAACGCCTGCTGAGGTAAGGATTTCAAGGCCATCGGCAAATGGGAAGAATGCATCAGAGGCTGCAACGCTTCCTGCAACACGATCTCCTGCGCGATCAACTGCGAGCTTTGCAGAATCTACGCGATTGACCTGACCCATACCGATTCCCACTGCAGCTCCATCTTTAGCAAGCAGAATTGCATTGCTCTTTACTGCGCGAACCGAACGCCATGCAAATGCCAGATCTTTAAGAACATCTGCTGATACTGGTGCACCAGTTACTTGCTTCCAATTCTTTGGGTCATCGCCTTCAGCGTTAATTAAATCTGTTTGCTGCACAAGGACGCCGCCAGATACTGGGCGAAGTTCAAGCGGTGAAATGAAAGTTGTTGGGCAAGTGAGAATTCGAATTGATGGCTTCTTCATCAGAATTTCTAGCGCTGCTGGTTCATATTCTGGAGCAATGATTACTTCAGTAAATACTTGAGAAAGCGGTTCAGCCATAGAAACTGTAACTTTGCGGTTTGCTGCGACAACGCCACCGAATGCTGAAACAGGATCGCATGCATGTGCTTTTGCATAGGCATCTGCAATATCTGAACCCACTGCCACGCCACACGGATTAGCGTGCTTAATTATTGCAACGCACGGTTCGGAGTGATCGAGCGCAGTACGCCATGCTGCATCGGCATCGGTGTAATTGTTAAATGACATGTCTTTACCGTGCGACTGAACAGCGTTGACAATTCCGGCTGGACCTCCGCGATAGATGGCAGCTTGCTGATGTGGGTTCTCGCCATAACGCAAAGAGTTCTCGCGCTTCCAGATGAGACCAAGCCAATCCATATCTTCCATCTTCATGCTGATAGTTGATCCCAGCCAACTTGCGATGGTGAGGTCGTATTCAGCAGTAGTGCGGAAAACTTCTAGAGCCAAGCGCTTACGTTCTTCATCAGTAAATCCGCCAGCTTTAATGGATGCGATTACATGGTCATATTGATCTTCATTGCAGACAACTGCAACAGAGCCATGGTTCTTTGCAGCGCCGCGGAGCATCGAAGGACCACCGATATCGATCTGTTCGATGCACTCTTCGAATGAAGCGCCTGACATCAGGGTCTTATAGAACGGATAAAGGTTGATAACAACAAGATCAAAAGGTGCGATATCAAGATCGGCAATTGCTTTCAGGTGTTCAGGGTTGTTCTGATCGGCCAAGATTCCAGAATGAATTTTTGGGTGAAGGGTTTTAACGCGGCCGCCCATGATCTCGGGGAAACCTGTGTAGCTACTTACCTCAGTGACAGCAAAGCCTGCGTCCTGAAGAGTCTTTGCAGTTGAACCTGTTGAGAGGATTTCTACGCCCGCATCAGATAGGCACTGTCCGAGTTCGAGGAGGCGATCTTTATCGTAGACACTTACAAGTGCGCGTCGGATAGGTTTGCGATTAGCCATTGTTTTTCTCCAGGGTTGGTAAGAGTTCTGCAATGGTCGCAACTATGAGACCCCGTTCGACAATCTTAATGCGTTCATGAAGTGACTCTTCGGTATCTCCTGGCAAGATTTCTACGCGTTCTTGCGCAATCACTTTCCCGGTATCTATGCCTGCATCGACCCAGTGGATGGTCGTACCAGTCTCTGTTGCGCCTGCAGCTAGAGCATCGCGGACTGCATGTGCCCCTGGATAAAGTGGCAGAAGCGCTGGATGGCTATTGATGATTTTGAATTTACTTGTGATGCGCTCGGAGAGAATTCGCATAAAACCTGCGCTGATAACCAGATCTGGTTTGAGAGCCGCAATAAGTGTTTCTAATTCACGATCCCATTCAGAGCGATCAGGCAACATGGGAATGGTAAATGTTTCGATGCGCGCCTTATGCGCGCGATCAAGAACGGCAGCATCTTTCTTATCCGAAATTACTGCGACAATATCTGCTTCAAGGTGAGCATCGAATATGGCTTGAGCCAAAGTTCCGCTTCCTGAAGCCAGAATGACAATGCGCTTCATCGATTACTGCGATTCATGACAACAGTTGTTGCCGCAGCACCAATCCCGATTTCGAGTGCAGCCGAGAGTGCAAACTTCCAGATAGAGACTCCCATCGCCCCCATTTCAACAGTAATGAGTGATCCGCTCGCAAGATATCCAAGACCAATCAAACAAACCACAGTAAATGCATAGCTTTGGATGAGAGCTGTTATTCCGTAAACAAGAGACCAACGTGCAAGCAATACGCCAAGTCCAATAAAGAAAAGTATTCCGAGCAGCGCCCAAGGATGTTTCTGAGTTGGAAGAACACCAAGAAGTGGAAGAGCTGGGATTTGGCCAAGGTCATAAGACAGTGGCGAAATGATTGTTCCTGCACCCACTGCCAGACCAGTTCCAGAGAAATAGGCAGCGAGAGCAACTGCTGCATTAGGGAGGTAGAGAATATTCAAGAAGAGAAGTAGGACTCCACCAAATATTCCTGGTTCAAGAGAGATTGAAATTGTCTTTACTAAAGAGAAGTTAGCGAATATGAGTATCGAAAGAACGATAAATGATGCACCGATAATGAGTGCAGTAATTCGAGCTGCAATGCGCAACGGCCTTGATGGGTTTACGCGGTAGCCGGCCGTGAGAGTCGCAATCAGCGCAATCAGAAATGTAATGACCGGAGCTAAATACCACTGCGGTGTTACCGCAGTTGATTTACTCAAGAAAGCTAGAGCGGTCGCTAGTGCCATATAGAAGCTAGAGAAAATGATGCGCACTGCATTGATGTCATGGAAATCGCCTTGAAGACGATCAATGGCGCGATTAAATGCCGAGCGGATTGCAATAAATGGAAGTACTACTCCCCCGATAGGTAAGAAGGTGAGATATCCAGCTAGCCCTGTTGGTGGGAGTGAGAGCTGAAATGGAATGTGGTGTGCGCCAAGCCAAATCCAGACTGCGCCACGAATGGGATCGGTTGTGCTACCACTTGCACTTCCGGCCGTAGCCCAAGCAATCAGTGCGATGAATGAAAATGGGAGCAGAAGAAAAGCAACGCTACGAAGTACATGAGACAACGAGACCGAGAGGACGCGTTGCATCGGAAAATTAACGACCTAGGATGTCGCGCATCAACTGCGCAGTTTCACTTGGGGTCTGTCCGACCTTTACTCCTGCAGCTTCAAGCGCATCTTTCTTAGCCTGCGCTGTGCCTGAAGAACCAGAAACGATTGCGCCGGCGTGACCCATTGTCTTGCCTTCAGGTGCTGTAAATCCTGCAACGTAACCAACAACTGGCTTGGTGACATATTCAGAGATAAATGCAGCTGCGCGTTCTTCTGCATCTCCACCGATTTCACCGATCATCACAATCGCTGTTGTCTCAGGATCATCCTGGAATGCACGAAGGCAATCGATATGAGTTGTTCCGATAACTGGGTCTCCACCGATACCTACAGCAGTTGAGAATCCAATATCGCGGAGCTCGTACATCATTTGGTAAGTAAGAGTTCCTGACTTTGAAACAAGTCCGATTGGTCCGCGCTTAGTGATATCTGCGGGAATGATTCCAACATTTGATTGCTCGGGGCTGATAAGTCCTGGGCAGTTAGGTCCGATGATCTGTGTTGTTCCCTTTTGTAGTGAGTATGCATAGAAGTATGCAGAATCATGTACGGGAATACCTTCAGTGATCACAACAACGAGTGGCATCTTGGCATCGATAGCATCGATAACAGCTGCCTTTGCAAACTTAGGTGGAACGAATACAACAGAGACATTGGCACCTGTTGCAGCGATTGCCTCAGCAACTGTGTTGAAGACAGGAAGTGTTGTGCCATCGATATCGACGCTCTGGCCACCCTTGCCTGGCGTAACTCCACCAACAACTTTGGTACCTGATGCCAACATACGGCGGGTGTGCTTAGTTCCTTCAGAACCAGTCATGCCCTGAACGATTACCTTGCTTGATTCATTGATAAAGATTGACATTACTTTGCCGCCAATTCTGCAGCGCGTGATGCTGCTCCATCCATCGTTTCTGCTTGCTCAACCAATGGGTGGTTTGCAGCCGTAAGAATTGCGCGTCCTTCGAGGACGTTGTTTCCATCGAGACGAACCACGATTGGCTTCGTCGCCTTTGATCCAAGAAGCTCGAGGGCTTGAACGATTCCATTTGCAACAGCGTCACATGCAGTGATTCCACCAAATACGTTAACAAATACGCTCTTTACATCAGGATCGCCGAGAATAATTGAAAGTCCATCTGCCATAACCTGAGCCGATGCACCGCCTCCGATATCGAGGAAGTTAGCTGGGCGCATTCCACCGAACTTTTCGCCAGCGTAGGCAACAACATCGAGAGTCGACATGACAAGTCCTGCACCGTTTCCGATGATTCCGACCTGACCGTTATCAAGCTTTACGTAGTTGAGGCCCTTTTCCTTTGCAGCTGCTTCAAGAGCATTTGCAGTGTCATGATCGACGAGTGATTCATGATCTGGCTGACGGAAATCAGCGTTTTCATCGAGAGTGACCTTGCCATCGAGTGCAACGACGCGACCATCTTCTGTCTTCACGAGTGGATTAACTTCAACGAGAGTTGCATCTTCTGATTGGAAAGTTTCCCAGAGCTTGACCAATACATCAGCAACTTGATCTGCAACATCTGCAGGGAATTGAGCTTGAGCAACAATCTCTTTCGCCTTAGCAAGTGAAATTCCATCAACAGCACTTACTGGAACCTTTGCAAGTTTTTCTGGAGCTGTATGTGCAACTTCTTCGATATCCATTCCGCCAGCAACAGATGCCATCACGAGGAATGTGCGGTTAGAGCGATCGAGAAGAATAGATACGTAATATTCATCAACGATTGGTGCTGCCTGAGCAATCATCACTTTGTGAACTGCGTGGCCCTTGATATCCATTCCTAGAATGGCGCTTGCCTTTTCAAATGTATCTGCTGGATCTATTGCAAGCTTTACTCCGCCTGCTTTTCCACGACCACCAACTTTTACCTGCGCCTTAACAACAACTTTGCTACTCATCTTCGCAGCAGCATCACGTGCCTGCTCGGGAGTAGTTGCAACTGCGCCCTGAAGAACAGGGACGGCGTGCTTTTCAAAAAGATCGCGGGCTTGGTATTCGTAGAGATCCACGTAGGCTCCTTAAGAGAGAGGCTGAACTTGTGCCCAATCTTAAGTGGTTATTTTAAAGAGCTGTGACAGGGGCGTAGCGGAGCAGGAGGCGCTTATCGCCGTACTGGCCGAAGTTGATGGTCGCTTCTGACTTATCGCCCTCACCGGCAAGGGCTACGACGGTTCCTAATCCGAATGTGTCATGTGACACACGCTGTCCGACTTCGAGAACCATGGCTGTTGATTTTTTGCCAGTGGCACGAGGTGGCGGTCCTGATGGAAGTCGAGATTTGCGAACTGCAGATGATGTGGTGAAAGTGCTGCGACCTTCGTTCTTCCACTCAATCAAATCAGATGGGATTTCATCAAGGAAGCGAGAACCTGGGTTGTATTTAGGAGTTCCGAAAGTTAAACGATATTCGGCACGTGAAATGTAGAGACGCTTTTCTGCACGAGTTAAACCAACGTATGCAAGGCGACGTTCTTCTTCAATCTCTTTCGGATCATCAAGGGTTCGTGCATGCGGAAAGATTCCGTCTTCCATGCCTGTGAGAAATACCGTTGGAAATTCGAGTCCCTTTGCGGTGTGCAGAGTCATAAGAGTTACGACTCCCCCGTGGTCTTCACCATCTGGAATCTCGTCAGCATCGGCAACTAATGAAACTTTCTCGAGGAAACCAGATAGGGAAATTTCTTCATCTTCGCCAAGTTCTTCAAATGGGCGTTCTTCATAATCCATTGACGCTGAGACAAGTTCCTTAAGGTTTTCTACACGAACTTCATCTTGCGGATCTTTACTAGTTTCAAGCTCTGTGAGTAAACCTGATTGCTCGAGAACCGCTTCAATAATTACCGATGGCTTGGTCTTGGCTTCAACAAGTGTTTGAAGCGCTACCAACATCGAAGTGAAGTTCATGATGGATTGCGCCGCTTTATTTGGAACCGAGGTTGCTTCAGAAACTCGTAGAAGCGCGTTCCAGAATGAGATGCCTTGGGCTTGGGCAAAGATTTCAACTTCTTCCAGTGCGCGATCGCCGATGCCGCGCTTAGGTAAATTAATGATGCGGCGGATGGAAACTTCATCATCAGGGTTTGCCAGCACGCGAAGGTAGGCAAGTAGATCCTTTACCTCTTTACGTTCGTAGAATCGAAGGCCACCAACAACTTTGTAAGGAATGGCAGCGCGCATAAAGATTTCTTCGAAAATACGTGATTGCGCGTTGGTGCGATAAAAGACAGCAGTATCGCCTGGATTGGAATGGCCCATATCTTGTAGTGAGCGGATTTCAGATTTAATGAATTCAGCTTCGTCATATTCGGATTCGGCAACATAACCGACAAGTGGCGCACCTGAGCCAGCATCAGACCAGAGGTTTTTCTCTTTACGGGATTCATTCTTGGTAATGACAGCGTTGGCTGCGTTAAGGATGTTCTGGGTAGAGCGGTAATTTTGTTCGAGCAAGACTGTTGTAGCGCTTGGGTAATCGACCTCAAATTGCAAGATGTTGCGAATGGTTGCGCCACGGAATCCGTAAATTGATTGATCCGCATCTCCTACGACGCACAATTCAGCGAGTGGGAAACCATCGCCTTCAACGCCGGTGAGCTCTTTAACTAATTGGTACTGAGCATGGTTGGTGTCCTGATATTCATCGACCAAGATGTGGCGGAATCGAGAGCGAAAGCGCGCCTTTGCTTCAGGGAATTTCTGTAAGACCTGAACTGTCTTCATAATCAAATCGTCGAAGTCCATGGCATTTGCTTGCTGCAAGCGCTTCTCGTACATGGTGTACACGTCAGCCACAATGGTTTCGAATTGATTGGTGGCGTGGCTTAAATAGTCATACGGAGTCTGTAATTCGTTCTTTGCATTAGAAATCAGATTTTGGAATTGGCGGGCTGGGTAACGCTTTGGATCGATATTGAGGGTTTCCATTACGCGTGAAATGAGCTTTTGTGAATCAGCTGAATCGTAAATACTAAATGTGCTGCTGTAACCCAAGCGTTCGACTTCTTGGCGAAGCATGCGCACGCACGATGAGTGAAATGTTGAGACCCACATTGATTTTGCGATGGGGCCAACGAGTTCGGTGACGCGTTCCTTCATCTCGCCAGCAGCCTTATTGGTAAAGGTAATTGCCAAGATTTCGTAGGGGCGAACTTCGCGACGAGCCATGATGTAGGCGATACGGCGAGTAAGAACTCGAGTCTTTCCAGAACCTGCGCCAGCTACGACGAGAAGCGGAGAACCTGCATGAGATACCGCCTTCTGTTGCTGCGGATTGAGTCCGTCGAGCAATGGGTCGGTCGTGGTCATGGCGGGGAGTCTATTAGGCTTCGGTGTCATGGAACCTTTAGCAGATTCAGAGATCAAGCGCGTTTTAGTTGTGAATGCACATCCCGATGATTCGGATTTTGGCGCTTCAGGAACTATCGCTCAGTGGGTCCAGCAAGGTATCCAGGTTTCTTATGTTCTCTGCACCAATGGAGACCAAGGTGGCGAAGAATCGGGCTATACAAAGGAAGAAATGCCGGCAGTTCGCCAACGTGAACAACGCGCAGCTTGTGCAGCCCTAGGAATCAGCGATGTCACATTTCTGAATTACGTTGATGGTCATCTCGAGCCAACTATCGCTCTTCGTAAAGATATTGTCCGGCAGATTCGTCGTGTGCAACCAGATCGCATCGTTTGCCAATCACCAGAACGCAACTGGGAACGAATTGGTGCAAGCCACCCAGATCATTTAGCTGCAGGGGAAGCAACAATTCAAGCTGTCTATCCTGATGCGCGAAATCCTTTTGCATTTACCGATTTGCTCGAACAGGAAAATCTTCAGCCATGGAAGGTGAAGGAAGTGTGGATGCAAGGCCATGCACATCCCGATCACTTCGTGGATATCACCGACACTTTCCACTTCAAGATTGCAGCGCTGAAAGAACATGCATCACAAACAGGCCATATGGAGAATCTCGAAGAGATGCTGCGCGAATGGGGTCAGCGCAATGCAGGGGTTGGACAGCTTCCTGAAGGTCGTATCGCTGAAGCTTTTAAGATCGTAAATACAAACTAGTAAATCAAAAAAAGTTTATTTTGCTGTTGCTTTTACAATCTCAACCATTTGAATCGGGAAACCATCTGGGGCGTACATCGCCTGTTCTCCACTCATTTGATAAGCACC
>JACCDO010615055.1_pt1 | contig 10166 bp, 9 predicted proteins | sample 7446101 | NCBI WGS metagenome assembly JACCDO01 (sample SAMN15323440, study PRJNA562643) | freshwater metagenome | isolation source: river surface water | place: USA:Blue River Watershed | collected 2017-08-16
ACGGTCGATTTTCAAAATGGCTGCGTCACAACCATCGTCACTTTCAGCGTCTGCACGGTCTTGATTCAAACCAGTGCGCACATAGTGGTCCAAGGATTTCAATGCTGATGCAGGGTCTTCCAGCGTGTCATTGGCATAAATACGCTCTAATGAATTGCTGACCAGCAGCGACAGCATGGCCCCAGGCACGCCATGTCCCGTGCAATCAGCCACGGCCAGAATGAAAGGCTCAGCGTGCTGAGATGAAGACACCCAATACAAATCACCACCAATCGTGTCACGCGGCTCCCAAATGCTGGCAAACGATTTAAAGCGTCCTTCCAAACGAACCGGGCGAGGCAACTGCCCTCTTTGCAGGCGACTCGCGTAATTGACCGAGCTCAAGACGAGCTGATGCGCTTGATCCAGTTCTTTGTGTTGTTCGCGCAATTCAACGGTTCGCTCTTGAACCGTCATTTCCAGCACCTTGTTTTGGTTGTCGAGCATATCTTTCTGTTGTTGAATATTGCTGGCCAGTTCATTTTGCAACCACCGCGTTCTGCTGATCACCGCCAAGGCCATGATCAGCGCTTCGCAACAAACCCCAAATGCCTGGTTGGTGTTGGTGTTTTGGAAAAATAAGCTAAATCCTTCTTGTGGCAGGAAACTGAACGGCGATTGAAATCCCGCAATCCCTAGCATGAACGACACCCTGAAGAACAAATAAGGCAACATGGCCATCATGAAGAACTTGGCCACTGTCAATCCATTTCGCCATCGAATGAATGCACAAACGTAAATAGAGAGCAATATCGACACAATTGGAATCAGCACTGGCATCCAAAAAACCTGCTGATTCAAGCCATGCTGTTGTGTCAGCAACGCGGTCAAGTGGATCACCTCCCAAACAATCCACCAATTGGACACTTTGTAAAAGACGGGAAAATGGTGTTTGACGTCAAGAAAATTTCTGGCAAATACCACGTACAGCACTGTTTGGGCATAAGAAATCGCTGAGTACAGCGCTTGACCCAGGTTTTGCCATCCTATCTTTTGGTTTTCCAAGAACAAGAAAAATTCAGTGGCCCTTTGACCATCGTGAATGGGTAACAACAAACATTGAATTACCCCCACACTCAACCAGATACCGTAGGACAAAGAGGTCTTGTCTCGATTTTGTATAAAGCTGTACCACCCGAAAACCGCCAACGCGAACAACACGCCCAGCATGCCACCTTCAAAATAAACACCCAAACGACGTAACTCTAAATAAGCTGCATGGTCATACAAACTCAACGAAAAACTTTTGGCAGGTGTGGAGCTGTGCGATTTCAATTGGGTGTAAATCTCAATTTCTTCACCGCTCTTGATTTGAAAGACCGCGTACTGACTCAGATCTAATCGCGCACTCGTGGTGTAAGGATTGATGGATGCCAGCACATTGAAGGGGGAGTTGGTACCACTGGGTTTGAGCTTGTCTATTTGGTTTGAACGAATGATGTGACTTTGTAAATGGGTCCAGCCACTTGGTGAAATGCGCAAAACTTTTTCATGCTCGGTTTGATTCACCAGTTTTTGCCGAGCCCAATAAGTTGCTGTGGGCGAAATTTTGAATTCGGACGCTGGTTTGAACTCGGCCGCATGGTTCAAAATTTCATGGATATCTTGCTCTGCGTTCGCTGCCTCCCAAACCATCACCTGATTTTTATCACTGAAAATCACAGGGGTGCTGTCAGTCAACTGATAGGCTGGCTGGGCGTTTCCGACACCCGACCAAGACAGCATGCTCCAGCAGAAGATGGTGATGATTTGTTTCATACGGCTGTCATTCATAACTTAAAAACCAACACGGTCACATCGTCTCGTCTTTGGTGCGATGCCTGCCAATTTTCAAATCCTTGCTTGATTTGCTGCGCGATCGTGTCAGCTTCTTTGTCGGCATTTTCCAGCAAGATGCGCTCCAATCGACGGTATCCAAACGACACCGGTTTGCCCGATGGCTGCGCCCCACCCACTTGATCTGTCAAACCATCGGTCACGATAGCAAACACATCACCGCTCTTGTATGTGATCAACTGCGTTTGGGGCAAATGCGCAGCATCCAAGCCATCTTTGTAGCCCAAGCTGATCCGCTTGGCGCCATAGCGATGCACCACCTGATCTTGCACATGGAACAAATCGATCTTGGCTCCCGCGTATTCAATCCGCTGTAAGCGACGGTCGATTTTCAAAATGGCTGCGTCACAACCATCGTCACTTTCAGCGTCTGCACGGTCTTGATTCAAACCAGTGCGCACATAGTGGTCCAAGGATTTCAATGCTGCTGCAGGGTCTTCCAGCGTGTCATTGGCATAAATACGCTCTAATGAATTGCTGACCAGCAGCGACAGCATGGCCCCAGGCACACCATGTCCCGTGCAATCAGCCACCGCCAGAATGAAAGGCTCAGCGTGCTGAGATGAAGACACCCAATACAAATCACCACCTATCGTGTCACGCGGCTCCCAAATGCTGGCAAACGATTTAAAGCGTCCTTCCAAGCGAACCGGGCGAGGCAACTGCCCTCTTTGCAGGCGACTCGCGTAATTGACCGAGCTCACTACTAAATCGTGTTTGGCAGATAACTCCTCAGTTCGCTCTTGCACCATGGCTTCAAGCCGGGTGTTTTGCTGCTCTATCAATTCTGTTTGTTTTCTGGCGCTGACCGTTAATTCGTTTTGCAACCACCTGGCGCGATTGATCACCGCCAAGGCCATGATGAGCGCTTCCAAACAGATGCCAAAAGCTTGATTGGTCCAGGGATTTTGCAAAAAGTAGCCAAATGCATTTTCAGGCAAGTAAGAAAACGGGGAAGGCACACCGATGACGCCAAAAAGAAAACTCAACCTAAATACCAAATAGGGTATGACTGCATATGTGAAAAAGATAGCGAATCCGAAGCCATTGCGGTAGCGAAGATAGCTACAGACAAACAAAGATAACAAGATAACGGCCACGCTAAAGCTATAAGCTAAAGCAATCGTGGGGGCTGCAAACACAGGATGCGAGTCATAGAACGCACCTGTCAAGGATAAGAATGCAAAGAACAAGGCAAACGCAACCCAGAGATTGGACAGCAGATAAACCTTGGGAAAGTGTTCTTTGATACCCAAATATTGCCTGGCAAACAAAACATAGGTGATGGCTTGCGAAAATAAGAAAACCAAAGAAATGGTGAAACCGTAGCTGTCTTTGTTGAACGCCTTCAGGCCTTCGATGTTGAAGAAAAACTCAAACAAACGATTGCCATCAATCACACCAACGCAAGCCACGGATAAAAACGCCACAGTGATCCAGAGCGCATAGAAAAAATTGGTTCTGTCTTTGGTTTGAACTGCGTTGAACACGGCAAACACAGTCAGTGCCAACAATATTCCCAACAAAATGCCTTCCATGTAAAGGCTGTAGCGACGGAATTCCGAATAGGTGATTTGATCGGTGAAATGAATTGAAAAGCTTTTGGCAGGGAAGATCGGTTGAAATTGAGCCCTGGTCAACACAGAAATTTCCTCACCCCGTTTCAAGGTGAAGATGGGAAATTGCGTCTTGAATTGGTTGATGGGCGTAGCTTGGGGGCTGCGTGTCAAATAAGGGTTGTGAGGGGGCAGAAATCCTGTGGGTTGCAGCACCTCGATCTGCCCTTGGGCATCAATCACGAAGCTTTGCAGTTCCTTCCAACCCGTGGCATCTACTCGAATTTCACGATCAGTTGGCAGTTGGCTTTGAAACTTTTGATAAATCCAATAGGTGACACCGGGATTGAACGCCTCTTGTTTGCTAATGGGTTTGAATTGATCGAGCTTGCCCAGGATCTCTTGCAGCGTCGCTTGGTTGTCTGCATCCACAAAAACCAAGGCCTGCTTGTCGCTGAATTCGATGGGTGTTTTTTCAGTTACCAGAAAAGGCGTTTGAGCAAAGCTGTGCGAACACAGGCAACATAAACCAAGCCATAAAAAGAAAAAGTTTTTATAGTTGTTCATGTGTTGCTGAGTTCTTGGAATCTAAGTATGTTGTAGGTGTACTCCTACTTTGCGTCAATTGGTAAATCCGCTCACGTCAATTCAAATCCTAAAAAATTAATTTGGAAATGTAAATTAACTCTTAATATTTATGGAAAACAAATTCAACACATTGCCCATGGTGGTTGGTCGAGCCCTGCAATCAACTGTATTGATCATGGGGGAACTGGGCTCGATTGGTTCGGATGTTCTCAAAGCTCATGAAGTTCATGAAATATCTATTGATGCTTGGTACCCGGCCAAACTCAGACAAGAAATCCACGAAGCTGCTTACAAACGATTTGGACATGCGGCATTGTTGAATTTTGGTTTCTCCATGGGCGACCACTACTCTCAAGATCTGGTCACGGCATCGCTGGCACGCTACCAATCCTTGATGTCTCATTCAGATACCCATGTGCAAGGCATTGATTGGTTTGTTCAAAATTTCACACATGCCTACCATGAGGCCACCAAGGCCTCGCAGAAATGTGCTGAAGTGAATTACGGGTTTTATTCAAAGAGGCTAAATCCATTGACTTTCGAATTCAATGCGGTCTCAACCCTGCTGCCTCATCACCAATCATTCAGTGAAGGCATCCTGCATGGTTACCTGATTCGCTTCATTTCCCACCAATGGGATTTTGAATTGACCTATCACCCTGAAAAAACCGTGACCAATGATTTTCATAGTTCTTTCTTCTGGACTTGCCAATTCAAACCCAAAACCCAGTTTCTGACATCGGCCGAGGAAGCCACTGCTGACTACCGTTTGAAGATCAAAGGTATCTTGTTCAAAAAAGTTCTTGATGAATCTAATGCGGCTTTGGCCGTTGTCATGTCTTCAGTTCGGTATGCACGTTTGATTCAAGAAGCCCAATTACCTCATGCCAGCAAAGTTCAATCCAAATTGAAAGACTTTGCTGTGGAGTGGCACCCCAGAGACACGATTGGTGGCGATTTTTGGTGGGTTCATCACCATGAACCGAGTGACACTCTGGTGATGGCGCTTGTTGATTGCGCAGGTCATGGGGTGCCGGGGGCCATGCTGTCTGTGTTGGTAAATTCCTTGCTTGAAAAGATTTTTTCGACCAACCCCTCCATCGATTTGGCTCAAGCTTTACTGGAGTTAGACCAATTGGTTCGCAAAGCACTGCGACAAGACATGCCCAACAGCGAAAGCGACGATGGCTGTGATGCAGCCCTTGTCCGAATCCATCTCAAAACCAAAACCATTGCTTTTGTCGGCGCCAAAATCAATTTGTATGAGATTCAGGCCAATGGGCATGTCGAACAACACAAAGCGGCTCGCATGAGCTTAGGTTATCGTGACTACCCCATTCACAAGCCAGAAACCACACATTGGACCGCGTCAGCAGGCAGTCGTTTTGTGATGGTGACAGATGGTGTCACCGACCAACTTGGCGGCACGTCTGCCAAACCGATTGCTTTTGGCTACCAGCGCATGCTGAATGCACTCAGCAACGCCTCACATGAAAATGCCAACCAGATTGCCCAGCAATTACTCCAAGCGACCACGACTTGGCAAGGCACGCAAACCAGGCGTGATGATTTGACGATTTTGGTTTTCGAGGTATGACCGCTGTCAATATGCTCACCTCGCGCACTTAAGGTACACGGGTTAAGCTGTTATGTGGGCAACGCGCACAAAATTAGAAGGCCGCTCAGCGATGTTTGCCACCTTATGCACGATCCAATGATGCATTGATGCAATCTCTCAATTCATGAGCGAGTTCGCTAGGTGTCATTCCTATAGGCCCCACTTTTTTGGTAAGCAACCGGTCAGCGGCCAATGCATGCAATTGCACAGCTAAGGACGTGGCTTGCCACTGATCAAGTTGATGCTTTTTACCTTGAGCGATCAGAGCTGCCATGCAACCCGTCAGCACATCTCCACTGCCGCCAACTGCCAATGCAGGATTTCCTTGCATGCACTGCACCGTGGCGTGGTCTGGAGATGCAATCAAGCTTTGATGACCTTTAAGAACGACCACTGAATGCGTTAATTCAATTAATTGCAGCAAAGAGCGACCCCGGTCAGCTTGTACTTCTGCACTGGTGCATTCCAACAATCTTGCAGCTTCACCCGGATGTGGCGTCAAGGTACAGTCCTGCTCTCGCTGATGTAGCGCAGTCAGTAATTCGCGGTGCACTGCCATCAGGTTGATAGCATCAGCATCAATCACCAGTGGCACTGGCCATGACAGAACAGCTTTTAACCATTGCAATGCAAAAAGACTTTGCCCTAAACCCGGTCCGATAGCAATCACGTCAGGTTGAATGAGCTTCAATGCATCAACTGGTTCTAGGGTTTGTGCATCATGAACCATGAGTTCCGGTTGCTCAGCAACCAGATGCGCGCTGCTGGCGTCAAGCATCATCAATACCACCCAGCCTGCGCCGCTATATAAAGCCGCTTGACCTGCCAGCACCAAGGCGCCAGACATGGTTTTTGCGCCGCCGACCAGTAGCACTTTGCCTGCATCGCCCTTGTGTGCGTCTGGTTGACGCTTGAGTCGATTGACCAGCGACAACACATTCAAAGTTTCATGCGGCATCTTCATGAACCTCGATTGCGCAATGGCTTGAGCAAATCTGTCAGTCCGTTGTGATCAATTTCGTGCATCAATGCCAGCAACCTGCCAATCTCGCCCTTGGGAAAACCTTCACGCGCAAACCAATTCAAATAATTTCCCGGTAAATCTGCCAACAATTTACCTTGGTGCTTACCAAATGGCATGGTCATGGACACGAGTTTTTGCAAATCTTCAGTATTCATCAATCAAAACACCGAATGGTCACCCAGTTGAACGTCAACCTGACCGCAAACAAGTTGTTGGTAATGTTCAAACAGTGTTTGCTCTCCAAATGAAGGCGTTACTTGAGCGTCATATGCCTGCGTTTGAGCATTCCACACAAGCATAGATTCAGTAGCGTAATAACGACCTATGCGGGCCAATTCAGCTTTTACAGCCAATGGGGGAATCAACCAACCAACTGTCTTGAGCAAAAAAATAATGGCGTCTAACAAACCTACGGGCACGTGTTTGTAATGCGGTTTCTTACCCAAGAGCTTGAACAAATATTCGCCTTGTTGCAAAGGCGTGATCGCTTCCCCGGGACCGCCTACAGGCAATATGCAGTTGTGTTTGTTGGCATCACTCAAGCATGATGCAATGAAATGTCCGAGGTCATGGTCGCTGATCGGTTTACAAGCCGTCAATTTTCCGTCGCCGAACACTAAAAAGGGTTTGCCTTTTTGCAGTCGCTTGATCTGCCCGGACAAGGATTTGAAAAATGCAGTCGGCCTGACAATGGAATAGGTCAAACCTGAAGCGATTAACTCTTTTTCAAAAGCCAGTTTGGCTTGCTGAAAACCAAGCAATGGTTTTTGCACACAAATGGCTGACAACAATACAAACTGTGAGATGCCAGTGGATTTCGCCAAGCTTAGCCATTGTGAATGTGTGCGGTAGTCAATCTCCCAAGCGTCCTTGGGCGTACCCGTGCGGGATGCCAAACACGACACCAATGCATCAAAATTTTCGCCCTTTATTCCGAGAGTTTTTGATTCTTCTGGAGACTGAACATTGCATACCCTGACCTCTGCACCTGCCAACTTCTCACGTATGTGGTCTGTGGTCCAGGCTCCGTTGACACCAGCGTTGTTTCGCACCAGGCACACCACTTCATGCCCGTGCGCAACCAATGCCTTGGCTGTTGCCAAACCAATGGTTCCTGTTGCTCCCAGCATCAATACGCGCATATCAAAGAAACTCCGGCAAATATGTTGACTTTAGTCCATCTCTTAGTTGAAATAAATTCACTCTTCAATATCATCTATGCTAATGGTTCTCACAAGGAAATTTCATGGAAACACTTTGGATATGGCTACTCGTCGCAGTGTTGATTGCTCCTGTGTTAGCCGGACTGCTGCTGATCGGCTTGCAGAAAAAGGTGCGCATCATTCACGAGGCATCTGGTATTGCAAAAGACGGGTACATCGGATTTAGCTGGACCTATTTGTTATTTGGCTGGTTTGTCCCGGTGATCAGAGGTGAAATAGGGGTAGGCCTGATTCACTTAGCCATCACTTTTGTTTCATTTGGTTTGTCGCAATTGATTTTTCCTTTTTTATACAACAGGCAATACATGAACCGCATGTTGACCAGCGGTTGGACGCTTGACAGCAGCGACCCCAATTACGAACTGGCCAGGCAAAAACTCAATATCATTATTTAAAGCACATGAGATACGCTCAGGTAAGAGATCAGATTCAAAGCGGGGATGTGTTGGGCGTTCGAGCACATGGGTTGTTTCCGAGCATTACTCGCAATGTACAAAAAATTGGACGCCTCGGTGGGTTCAGCGGCATTACACATGCGGGTGTTGCTTGGTGGGTTGAGGGTCGTTTGTATTCCGTAGAGATGGACGGCAAACACAATGTATTGCGACCTTTGTCTCAATACATCAGCAGTGGATGTGGTTTGGACATATACCGCTGTCCAGTTAAATTTGAATTTATGCGCGATAACTACGACAAAGCCACAGCATTACCCATACGCTATGACTTCCTTGATTTGATACGTATTGGATCTCGCCTTATATTTGGTACAGCTACAGGCCAAGATGACGATACTCAATTGGTGTGCAGCACTTTTGCCGCGCGTTGGATGCAATGGGCAGGTTGGCAACCACCCCTGGGATTAGCGGCCATGCCCAGTCCGGCAGAGCTATGCCAAGCCCTGGGCGACGCGGTCTTCAGTATCAAACCTGAAATCTAAATTTGCTTATTGCCGACCAATAGCCAAAAATTGACTGAGATGTAGTTTTGCATGCATGCTGGTCAATACAAGGTTGAATGTATGCTTGTAGCTTGAACATCTGCATACAAGAAAGCCTATTCTTTGAAAAAAAATACTTTATACATATTGATGGCTCTATGCATGTGGCATGAAGCTCATGCATTAGATGCCACCCCCAGACCATGCAGTGGATGGAATACCGCCCGAAAAGCCAATCTCAGCACCGTCGTTCAACGCGAGTGGGTGTATGGGTACCTGACAGGGATGGTTGATACGCTCAAAACACTGAAATCAGAAGATGTATTGAGTTTGTTCCCTGCTAATGAAGAGATTGTCTCGCGCTTGAATACCTATTGTGAATCGCAACCGGAGTCGACTGTCAACCAAGGTATCAAAGAGTTGTTTAAGCAGATTAGCCGATAGCTATAACTTCTACTATGCTTTCAGCCATTCGCCAGTGGGCACGACGCATCAAGCAAGATGTGGTGATGCTGTGGTTTGCATACAAGGACCCGCGTACACCGTGGTTGCCCAAAATCATTTGTATGCTGGCCGTCGCTTATGCCTTGAGCCCAATCGATTTGATACCCGATTTCATTCCTGTGCTGGGATTTATAGATGACGCCATTTTGTTGCCGGTCATGATCTGGTTCGCCGTTCGTTTACTACCCGCAAAAGTCGTGACTACATGCCGGCAACAAGCTCAAGTGTGGATGGAAAATAACGATCGCAAACCGGTCAATCGATGGGGAGTTTTGTTGGTGTTGCTGGTGTGGATGGGAATAGCTTTATGGCTGTTGAATTGGCTATGGCCGTCAGCCACATTGATTGTTTCCAATTAACAGACCACTGGTTCAATCGACGCATATTTTGAAAAACCTACAATGTTTTGATTTTTGAGTAGATAATTATTTTGGAATCTTTTCTCATTTCCACTGGGGTGGTTGCTTTGGCCGAGATAGGCGACAAAACCCAATTGCTGGCATTTATTTTGGCGGCCCGCTTCAAAAAACCCATACCCATCATTGCGGGCATTTTGGTCGCCACATTGATCAATCACGGTTTAGCCGGTGCGCTTGGCGCTTGGATCACTTCCATGGTGAATCCTTCCATCATGCAATGGGTGCTTGGAGTTTCCTTTATCGCCATGGCCATTTGGACTTTGATTCCAGATGAAATTGAAGAAGAGGAAACCCAAGTCGTACTTAAACTTGGTGTATTCGGAGCTACTTTGGTCACTTTTTTTCTGGCTGAAATGGGTGACAAAACGCAAATCGCCACGGTGGCTTTGGCTGCCCATTACGCCTCACCCGTTTGGGTGGTC
>JACCDO010804530.1_pt1 | contig 10166 bp, 9 predicted proteins | sample 7446101 | NCBI WGS metagenome assembly JACCDO01 (sample SAMN15323440, study PRJNA562643) | freshwater metagenome | isolation source: river surface water | place: USA:Blue River Watershed | collected 2017-08-16
AGCCGCATCGCCTCTTCGACGGCAATCTCGTCGAAGGGGTTCATGCTCATTTTCACGTTGGCGATGTCCACACCCGTGTTGTCCGACTTGACGCGGACCTTCACGTTGTAGTCCACCACCCGCTTGACGGGAACCAGGGCCTTCATGCTGGGGAGCTCCTATGAACGGGAATTGACGTTTACGTAAACGTGAGATTTTATGCGGTGCAGCATAGCCAGCGGCGGGGGCAAGGGTTTTCCCGTATCGGGAGGCGGCGGCTCGCCTTCAGGCCGCCGGGGTGCCCCGCAGGTGCACGATCCGCTGCGGGGAGGGAATCTCGATGCGGGCGGCTCGCAGGCCTTCGAGGATCTGCAGGTTGACATCCGAGCGCACATTCAACTGCCCGTTGACCGGATCGTCGATCCAGTACAGGAGGCTGAACTCCAGCCCGTCGGGCCCGAACCGCACGAGCCTGGCCGCCGGGGCGGGATCGCGCAGCACCCGTGGCACGGCCAGCGCCGCGTCCATCAGGACCTGCTGGACCTGGCGCAGATCCGAGTCGTAGCCCACCGAAATGTCGGACGTCAGGAGTATGCGCGAATCGGCCAGCGACAGGTTCTCGATCCGCTCGGTGATCAGTTTCTCGTTCGGGACGATGGACTCGCGCCCGTTGGGGGCACGGATCAGGGTGTAGCGGGTCTTGATGTCCATGACCTCGCCCTCGAAGTTGTCCACCCGCACCGTGTCGCCGATACGAAGGGAACGCTCGAACAGGATCACGAAGCCGCTCACGTAATTGGCCGCGAGCTTTTGCAGGCCGAAGCCCAGGCCCACGCCCAGCGCGCCCCCCAGCACCGACAGGGCGGTCAGGTCCACGCCCACGGTGGACAGCGCCAGCAAGAGGCCCACCAGCAGGAGCGCCGCGCGCAGCGTGTTGGCGGCCACCTTGCGCAGGGACAGGTCGGTCACCGCCTGCTGCAGGACGCGCCGCTCCAGCGCCGCGGAGACCCACAGGGCCACCACCAGCATCGCGCCGGCGGACAGCACCCCGCCGACCAGGTCCAGCAGGCTGGTGCGGGTCTTGCCGAGGGTGAAACGGATGGAATCCATCTCCTGGGTGACGACGGGCAGCAGGCCCAGGATCCACAGGACGGCGGCGAGCCACGCCAGCCAGGAGAACAGGCGCTCGACCAGGCGGGCCAGGCCCGAGGCCGGGAAGACCACGGTCAGGACGCGCGCCAGGAACCGGATGCCCGCCAGGGACACCAGCACCGGCACCGCAATGCGCAGCAGGGCCACCGACTGATAGCGCCCCAGGAGCAGCATGGCGCTGTAGACCAGGACCAGCGCCAGCACCGGAAACAGCAGGCCATCGACGATGCCCCGGCCGAACCAGACCGAGGACTCGCCCCGGCCGCGGCCCGCCGCCCAGCACAGGGCCAGCGACAAGGCCAGGCAGGCGACCAGCACCCCGATTTCCCAGGCCAGGTCGGGGTGGCCCAGGCCACGCAGCAGGTTTTCGAATCCGTTCATGACAGGTCCGCCAGTTCGCGCACATGCGCCTCGACACTGCGCCCGAGGGCGCCCAGGTGGTAGCCGCCCTCCAGGCAGGACACGATCCGCCCTTGCGCGTGGCGGGCGGCGACCTCGCGCAGGCGGCGCGTGATCCAGGCGTAATCGGCCTCGACCAGGCCCAGCTGGCCCAGGTCGTCCTCGCGGTGCGCGTCGAAGCCGGCGCTGATGAAGATCATTTCAGGCCGGAACGCGTCCAGGCGCGGGAGCCACTCGCGCTCGATCAGCGCACGGATCTCCGGGCCGCGGGTATAGGCTGGCACAGGCAGGTTCACGATGTTGTCACCGCGCGGTGTGTCTCCTGTGTACGGGTAGAGCGGGTGCTGGAAGAAACCCACCATCAGCACGCGCGGGTCACCGGCCAGGATGTCCTCGGTGCCATTGCCATGGTGCACGTCGAAGTCCACCACCGCCACCCGCTGCAGGCCGTGGCGATCGAGCGCATGCCGCGCGGCGACGGCCACGTTGTTGATGAAGCAAAAGCCCATGGCCTGCGTGCGGCAGGCATGGTGTCCGGGCGGACGCACCGCGCAGAAGGCGTTTTCGAGTTCTCCGGCCATCACGGCATCGGTCGCCGCGACGGCTGCCCCCGCTGCCCGCTGGGAGGCGGTCCAGGTGTGGCGGTTCATCGACGTGTCGGCGTCCAGGTGCGTGTGGTCGGGCCCGCCCGCTTCGATCTGCTCGTCCAGCGCGATTGAGAGCCCTCGCAGCGAGGCGATGTAGGGGCGCTCGTGCGCAAGTTCGAGGTCGGCGATCGCGGCCAGGGGCGCCTCGCGAGCCGCCAGCAGCGGCAGGACGCCGCTGGCCAGGAGCCGGTCGTCGATCGCGTCAAGCCGCTGCGGACACTCCGGATGCCCCTGCCCCATTTCATGGCGTCGGCAATCGGGATGCGTGTAGTACCCGGTCTTGGTGGCGGTCATGCGGGAACGTGGACGGTCAGCGGGGGGTGTCGCGGTGCCAGCCGGTGCGCACCGTACAGGTTGGCGGTCAGCTTAACACGCGCTCTGCGGATCCTCACGCACCCGGCGCCCCAGGTCACAGCCCAGGTCACAGGCAGACACGTGCCCGAGGCGCCGCCTGGGAGACAATCGCGCCCACGATGTACCGCTTCCTTCTCGCCGGCCTCGCCGCCTGCACCCTGGGCGCCCAGGCGCAGCCCGCTGCTTCCCCCGATACCGCCCCCGCAGCCTCCCCTGCAGCCGCCACCGCAGCCCCGCGCGCAGACAAGGAGAAGGCGCGATCCGGGCAAACGGCCCAAACGTCCAAGACGGCCAAGCCAGCGAAGCCGGCCAAGGCCTCCAAGCCCGCCGCCGAGCGGCGCATGGCCGCGACCGGCATTCCGTATCGCGACCGGGAAGAGGCCCTGCGCTTTGCCGATGAAGTGGCCCAGCGCCAGGGGCTGGACGCGGCCTGGACCCGCCAGGCGATCGCCCAGGCGCGCCAGCTGCCAGCGGTACAGCGGCTGATGCAGCCGCCCCCCGCCGGCGCGCGCAAGAACTGGGCGCTGTATCGCAGCCGCTTCATCGATCCGGTGCGCATCGCGGCGGGCGTGCGTTTCTGGCAGCAGCACCGGGAGGCGCTCGAGCGGGCGGAAAAGGACTACGGGGTGCCCGCCGAAACCATCGTGGGCATCATCGGCGTGGAGACCATCTACGGCCAGCACATGGGGACCTTCCGTGTGATCGACGCGTTGGCCACGCTTTCCTTCGATCATCCTGCCAGCCACCCGCGGGCCGCCGAGCGGACTGCCTACTTTCGCGGCGAGCTCGAACAACTCCTGACCCTGGCTCACCGCTCCGGCGGCAATCCGCTGGAACCTCTGGGCAGCTACGCGGGCGCGATGGGACTCCCGCAGTTCATGCCCACCAGCTGGGTGCGCTGGGCGGTGGACTTCGACGGCGATGGCCGCATCGACCTGCGACGCAGCGCGGTGGATGCCATCGGCTCGGTCGCTTCCTACTTCAAGGGCCATGGCTGGCAAACCGGCATGCCCACGCACTACCCCGTGCGAATCGACGCAGCCCGCACCGACCTGGAGGTGCTGCTCGCGCCCGACATCCTGCCCACCTTCAGCGTGGCGAGCTTCACCGCCAGGGGCGCAGGCCTGGAGGGCGCGGCCCTGCAGCACCCCGGTCCGCTGGCCCTGGTCGAATTGCAGAACGGCGACGCCCCCAACAGCTATGTGGCGGGCACCGAAAACTTCTACGTGATCACCCGCTACAACCAGTCCAGCTACTACGCCATGGCGGTCATCGAACTGGGGAGCGAGGTGAAGCAGGCGATGGCACGCCAGCCTTGAGTCACGAAGCGCGGGCGATGAGCCTGCGTGCGAGGCGCTTCACGGCGCCGGTGCGGCGTCCCGCTCGAGCCGCTGCACCCGCCACGCACACCCGGCGGCCACCAGGGACAGCACCGTGGCCGCGCCATACAGCGCCTCGTAGCCCAGGTGCGTGATCAGGGAGCCCCCCGCCAGCACGCCCAGCACCCCGCCCAGGCCGTAGCCGATCACGGTGAACAGGGCCTGCCCGCGGGCGCGCAGCCGGCCCGGGAAATGGTGGCTCACCATCGCGATGCTGGCCGTGTGGTGCGCCGCGAAGGTCAGCGCATGCAGCAACTGGGCGACCACGAGAGCGATCATCCAGTCGGCTGCAGCCCCGATGAGGGCCATCCGCACTACCGCCGCCACCGAGCACGCCAGCAGCCACCCCGCCATGCGGGTGAAGCGCATGAGGCGCCCCTGCAGGTAGAACCACGCGATCTCCACCACCACGGACAGGGCCCACAGCGCGCCGATGGTGGCCTTGCCGTAGCCCTTGCCATCCAGGTACAGGGAGAAGTAGGCGTAGATCGAGAAATGCGCCGTCACGTGGAAGAACAGCGTGGCAAAGAACCAGCGCACCGCCGGCTGGCGCAGGATCGGGCCGACCGGTTCGCCCGGATCCTGTGCGTTGGCAGGCTTGTCCCGCACGTCGGGCAGCCACAGCGTGCCGGCCAGCACCGCGGCGAGCGTGAGCAGGGTCCAGGCCGGGAAATGCCCCATGCCGAAATGCTCGAACCAGGCCCCGGCAATGAACACCGTGGCCATGAACCCGATGGACCCCCACAGGCGTATGCGTCCGTAACGTCCCCAGTCGCCCGCCACCAGGTGCGCCATGGCGGCCTCGGTCAACGCCATCATGGAACTCGTGTGCGTGAACAGCACCAGCAGCACCACCCCGATCCAGACCGGCCCGCCGGGCCACCACAGGCCCAGCGACGACACCAGGGCGATCAGCGCGCTCCATCGCAGCAGGCGCACGCGCTCGCCGGTGCGGTCACTGAGCATGCCCCACACATAGGGCGCGAAGATGCGGGTGCTCGATTGGACGGCCGCCAGCAGGCTGATCACCACGATGGGAAAGCCCAGGTGCTGCAGCCACAGGGGCAGGTAGGGATTGAAGAACCCGATGTGCGCGAAGTAGCTGGCGGACAGTGCCGCGAAGGGCACGACCTGCCCGGCCCCGGCCGCCTCGGCCCGGGACATCAGGCGGTGTGGCCCGGCACCGGCGCCAGGGGGGCGCGCACGTCGGCGTCCTGGGCGCGATGGCGCAGCGCGTGGTCCATCACCACCAGGGCCAGCATGGCCTCGGCAATCGGCGTGGCGCGGATGCCCACGCAGGGGTCGTGGCGGCCCTTGGTCACCACGTCGACGGGTTTGCCCTCGATGTCGATGCTCGCACGTGGCGTGAGGATGGAGCTGGTCGGCTTGATCGCGATCGAGACCTCCAGGTCCTGGCCGGTGCTGATGCCCCCCAGCACGCCGCCGGCGTTGTTGGTGGCAAAGCCTGCAGGCGTGATGGTGTCGCCGTGGGTGGAGCCGCGTTGCGCCACGCTGGCAAAGCCGGCGCCGATCTCGACACCCTTGACCGCATTGATCCCCATCATGGCGTAGGCGATGTCGGCGTCGAGCTTGTCAAAGAGCGGTGCGCCCAGGCCCACCGGTACGCCGCTGGCGGTCACCCGGATGCGAGCGCCGCAGGAGTCGCCGGACTTGCGCAGGGCATCCATGTAGGCCTCCAGGGCCGACACGTCGGCAATGGGGGCGAAGAACGGGTTGTTCGGGACATGGTCCCAGCTTTCGAAGCCGATCGTCACATCGCCAATCTGCTGCATGCAGCCGCGAAACCGTGTGTCGTGATGCAGGGCCAGCCATTTCTTGGCGACCGCGCCAGCCGCCACCATGGGGGCGGTCAGACGCGCCGAGGAACGGCCGCCACCGCGCGGGTCGCGCACGCCGTACTTCTGCAGGTAGGTGTAATCGGCGTGGCCGGGGCGAAAGGTGCGTGCGATCTCGGAGTAGTCCTTGCTGCGCTGATCGGTGTTGCGTATCAGCAGGGCGATCGGCGTCCCGGTGGTCACGCCCTCATAGACCCCGGAAAGGATCTCGACGCGGTCTTCTTCCTGCCGCTGGGTGACGTAGCGGCTGGTGCCGGGGCGGCGGCGGTCCAGGTCGGGTTGGATGTCGGCTTCGGACAGCGGCAGGCCGGGGGGGCAGCCATCGATCACGCAGCCGATGGCGGGCCCGTGGGATTCGCCGAAATTGGTGACCGTGAAAAGGGTGCCGAAGGTGTTGCCGCTCATGGACCCCGATTATCCCAGAGGCCGTCACGCCCTCCGCGGCGCCTTGCGAGGCGAGTCCGTGGGGCGAGCCCCGCCCCGTCAGGACTTGGCCGCCGGCTCCTCGTCCTGGCCAGCGGGCCAGTCGCGGATATAGGCCTTGAGCATCTGGTTCTCGAAATTCTGGCTGTCGACCACGGCCTTGGCCACGTCGTAGAAGCTGATCACCCCCATCAGCATGCGGCTGTCCATCACCGGCATGTAGCGGGCATGGCGGTCCAGCATCATGCGGCGCACTTCGTCGAGTTCGGTTCCCGAGGTGCAGGTCAGGGGGTGGTCGTCCATCGCGGAGCGCACCCGGGTCGTGCCCACCGAGCCGCCATTGCGCACGATGGACTGGATCACCTCGCGGAAGGTCAGCATGCCCACCAGGTCACCATGGTCCATCACCACCAGCGAACCGATGTCCTTGTCAGCCATGAGCTGGACGGCCTCGGACAGGGCCTGATCGGGGCCGACGGTGTAAAGCGTGCTGCCTTTGACGCGAAGGATGTCGCTGACTTTCATGGGGCTCTCCTGGGGGCGGGCGCAAGCCGCTGGGGTCGGTCCAATATAGCCCACAATTTGCGGCAGTTCCATCCGCTTGGAGGCCTCCCATCATGTCCGGTTATTCCGACCCTGGCTTCGACACGCTCGCCCTGCACGCGGGTGCCGCGCCAGACCCTGCCACCGGCGCGCGCGCGGTCCCGATCCACCTGACGACGTCCTTCGTCTTCGACTCGAGCGAGCACGCCGCGTCCCTGTTCAACCTGGAGCGGGCAGGCCACGTGTACTCTCGCATCAGCAACCCGACCACCGCCGTCCTCGAGCAGCGCGTGGCGGCCCTGGAGGGCGGCATCGGCGCAATCGCCACGGCCAGCGGCCAGGCCGCCCTGCATCTGGCCATTTCGACCCTCATGGGTGCGGGCTCGCACATCGTGGCCAGCACGGCCCTTTACGGCGGCTCGCAGAACCTGTTGCACTACACCCTGCGCCGCTTCGGTATCGAGACCACCTTCGTGCGCCCTGGCGACATCGACGGCTGGCGCGCCGCGATCCGCCCCAACACACGGCTGCTCTTTGGCGAAACCGTGGGCAACCCGGGCCTGGACGTGCTGGACATCCCCACGGTGGCCGCGATCGCCCATGAGGCGGGGGTGCCCCTGCTGGTGGACAGCACCCTCACCTCGCCGTGGCTGATGAAGCCGCTGTCCCTGGGCGCGGACCTGGTGTACCACTCGGCCACCAAGTTCCTCTCGGGGCACGGCACCGTGATCGGCGGCATCGTGGTCGACGGTGGCAGCTTCGACTGGCAGGGGCCGCGCGCCCAGGGCCGCTACGCGGAACTCACCGCACCCTACGAGGGCTTTCATGACATGGTCTTCAGCGAAGAGTCGAGCGTCGGCGCCTTCCTGCTGCGGGCTCGCCGCGAAGGGCTGCGCGATTTCTGGGCCTGCATGAGCCCTCACACCGCCTGGATGAACCTGCAAGGCATCGAGACCCTGCCCCTGCGGATGGAGCGGCACATGGCCAACACCCGCCAGGTGGTGGACTTCCTGGCCGCACACCCCTTCGTGGCACGCGTGGGCCACCCGATGCTGGCCTCGCACCCGAGCCACGCCCTGGCGGCCAAGCTGCTGCCCCGCGGCGCGGGATCGGTCTTCAGCTTCGACCTCAAAGGCAGCCGCGCGCAGGGCCGGGCCTTCATCGAATCGCTGCAGGTGTTCAGCCACCTGGCCAATGTGGGCGATTGCCGCTCGCTGGTGATCCACCCGGCCAGCACCACGCACTTCCGGATGGACGATGCGGCGCTGGCGGGCGCGGGCATCACGCAGGGCACGATCCGCCTGTCCATCGGCCTGGAGGACCCGGCCGACCTGATCGACGACCTCAAGCGCGCCCTCAAGGCCGCCGAGAAACACAGCTGAGGGCCGACCCATGGAACTGACCGTCAACGGCCACCGCACCTACTGCTACACCGGCGGCCGGCCTTTCGACCCCGCGCGGCCCACGCTCCTGATGCTGCACGGCGTGCTCAATGCCCACTGCGTCTGGGTCCTGCAAAGCCGCTGGTTTGCGCACCACGGCTGGAACGTGCTGGCGCCTGACCTGCCGGGTCATGGCTACAGCGCGGGCGAGCCCCCCCGCAGCGTCGAGGACGCGGCGCGTTTCGCACTGGCCCTGCTCGATGCGGCGGGCGTGCAGCGCGCGGCCCTGGTGGGCCACAGCTTCGGATCACTCACGGCGCTCGAGGCCGCCGCGCAGGCACCCGATCGCGTCACGCACCTGGGCCTGGTCGGCACGGCCTACCCGATGCGCGTCTCGCCCGCCTTGCTGGAGGAGTCGCTGAACGATCCGCACCGCGCGATCGAGCGCGTCACCGTGTACTCCCACGGCCTCATGGCGCCACCGCCCTCCGCGCTGGGCCCGGGCACCTGGGTGCCGGGCACCACGCGCGCGCTGATGCGACGCATCCTGGCGAGCAACCCGCGCGTCAACCTGTTTCACACCGGATTCCAGGCCTGCGATGGCTACCAGGGCGGAGAACGCGCCATGGAGACCGCGGCCTGCCCGGTCCTCTTCGTGCTGGGCCGGCGCGACGCCATGACACCGCCGAAGGCCGCGCGCTCCCTCCAGGAACGCTCGAAACATGCGAGGACGGTGCTGCTCGACGCCGGTCACAGCCTGATGACCGAAGACCCGGAGGGCGTGCTGGCGGCCTTGCGCGATTTCCTGGGAGCGCCTACAGGGCATCCCTGAGGGCCAGCCCGGACAGCCGACCGCTTTGCCACAGGCGGGCGGTGGCCTCGGTCGCCGGCAGCAGCAACACCCGGATCAGGGGGTCCAGCGTGGTGGACTGGGGGTCGGCCAGCAGCAGGTAGCGCGCGGCTTCCCCCTCCTTGACCTCGTCGAGCCGACCGACCCAGTCCAGCGTGATCAGGGTGTGCAGGACCGGCTCGAGCTGCAGGTCGGTGGCGTCCAGGGCGCGGGTCAGTTCGTCCAGCGTCAGGCCCCGGCGTCCGGTGTCCCGCGCACGGGCCAGGGTGCGCAGGGCATCCAGCGCCAGTTCAAACTGCCAGCCCTGGCCACTGTCACGCCGCCGGTGCAGGCCGATGGTCAGGCTCGGCAGGTAGGCCGCGAGCACGGCCCCCAGCAGGATCACCAGCCACCCCATGTAGATCCAGACCAGCAGGATCGGCACGGTCGCAAACGCGCCGTACACCGCGGAATACGCCGGCACCGCGCTGATGTAGACGGCCAGCAGGCGGCGGGCGATCTCGATGCCCACCGCGGCGAACAGGCCTCCGATCCAGGCGTGCGAGCGGCGCACCGGTGTGTTGGGCACGTAGCGGTACAGGGCGGCCAGCCCGGCGACCAGCAGAAGGAACTCCGCCACATCCAGCAGCAGGCGCAAGGTGCCAGGGATGTTGGCCACCAGCCCGCGCGAGGCCGAGATCAGGAAGGAACTCACACTGAGGGAGGCGGCCAGCAGCAGCGGCCCCAGCGTGATGACCGCCCAGTACATCAGCACCCGCTGCGCCAGGGGCCGGGGCCGGCGCACGCGCCAGATGCCATTGAGCGTGCGGTCGATGGTCAGGACCAGGGACAGCGCGGTGAGGAACAGGAACACCAGGCTCAGCGCGCCCAGGCGGCTGGCCTTGCCCGCAAACTGCGTGAGGTACCCCAGCACCTGGCGCGAGATGGCGTCGGGCACCAGGCTTTGCACCAGCCAGGCCTGCACGGCGCCCTGCAGCTTGCCGAACACCGGGAACGCCGTGAACAAGGCCAGGACCACGGTGAAGAAAGGCACCAGCGCGATGATGGTGGTGAAGGTCAGGCTGCCCGCCGACAGCCCCAGACGGTCCTCGCGCAGGCGTTCCCCGAGGGTGCGGGCAGCAGACCGCCAAGGGAAATGGGCAATCTGGACAAGCAGGGGCCGGACATTCATCGGCCGCTATGATGCCACCGCCCATGTCCAC
>JACCDO010533759.1_pt1 | contig 10164 bp, 10 predicted proteins | sample 7446101 | NCBI WGS metagenome assembly JACCDO01 (sample SAMN15323440, study PRJNA562643) | freshwater metagenome | isolation source: river surface water | place: USA:Blue River Watershed | collected 2017-08-16
ACGCTTCCGTCACATCGACGGCTCATTCAGACGCGCGGTGTTCAAGTTTAAAAAAGTGCTAACCGCATCAAAAGCCAAAATACCAGCAAAAGTTGAAAAAGAGAGCGCAAAGTACCTAAATATTGCATTCAAAGTCATGGAACCGGATGAGATCCGAGGTGGTGATTTCGTAGCTAGAATAATGCCGACCGATGCCGAACAAGCGAAAGAAAACGCACGCATTGAAAGCAATATCAACACATACTACGAAAATACAAAAACATATTTTGGCGCGCTAGATATCTTGAACGCCTCATTTATGAGGATCGCCAACGAGCTCAAAGAAAAGAGCAAAAAAGATGTCGGGTTCACCGTCAAAAAGAATAAAAGCAGCCCAACGGTGGCAGTCTTTCCTATTATCCAGACAACAATGAAAGACGAAGAATCGGAGGAAGAATTCGAAATTGAGCCGATCGCGCGAATCAAACTCCCCAGTGGCTCCAATACGCGCAAAATCGGAATTGACATGTACAATTATGAATCAAAATCACGTACATTCAAACCGATCGTGTACGATGCTAGAAAGATGAATTCAAAGAATGATCATGAACCAGTTTTTGCCAAAGTTAGAGTTGGATCAAGATTGGTTCACCTTGACATTGACAACGCGGGTTCGTTCATCACATACAAGTCGATCATCGGAGGAACATTTGAGATCACCGAGATCATCGTAAGTACATTCGGTATCTCGATGGCAACCCGCTTTAGGGAACTCTTTGTTAGACGCCACAAGACCAAGTTGATCGAGCCACCTTTCACCAAGAAAGACATCATTGATCTAAATGATGGAGAAATCTCCGATGAGGATGACGAAGATGCCGTCCTCGACGACGATGCTGATGTGGGCGATGACGATGAAGACGACCAAGACGTCGACGATGATGGTCAAAAAACAAATATGAACGAAAGTGACGAGGATTCCGATTAGGATCCTTTATCTAAAACGAGATCCTTTATCCAAAACAAGATCGAACATATTCAATATCTTTGATTATTTTTTTGATGGCGGTCCTCATTATCTTCAAATAATCAGTATGTGAGATCTTGACCATACCTACATACTTTGTAGGATGAAGTATCGCCGGGCATACGAATTTTATGTCCTCGTCCTCCAGGTAACAATATTTTGAAACGATGTTTGCGATCGTCCAATACTCGTTCTTCATTGTGATGACGCGCACATTGCCTTCGGTTTCCAGTTCAACCAAATCCGAGAAGTACTGGTCGTCATCCGGCGAAATGTTGTCAATTTCAAATAATATTTTACCGAGTCTTGTCGTCAGTGAGTCACAGCACCACAGCATTATTTTTTTTGGCTCGGCAACATTGCGATGCGTCGAGTACGACATCTTGAACGCGCGGTAATTGGATACAAGGGAACTCTTGCCGCGCTTATAATCTTTTTCGTACTCAAGCGGCTGACCATCCATGATCTTGTACGAGATGTTGGACACCATACTAAATTTGCCAGAATTTTGTATACCCGTGCCTCGGCATACATATATATTGTCTATTTTGATCTGGGTATCGGGTCGTAACTTACACAATAGTATTCGTGACGTTATGATGTCCGATACCTCGTGTTGTGATGTTGTAACCATATCCGTGCTATATACGTCGATCACGTCGTCGGTGTTGTTGGTCTTGTGGAGCTGTAGTTTAATTTTTTTATATTCGTCTACACCGATGTCTTGCGAGATTGGTACGTATTCGATCTGGTTCTTCATGAAGTCGTTCAAAATGAACATGTCCGTCGTCGTAAAGTGCTTGAACTCGTCAAAGTCCAAACTATACACCGGCATCTCGCTCATCAAGCAACGGCGCAGCGCATTTGCGAGTTCGACCGAGGCGTCTGTAAGTTCGAACGAAACAGTAAATTTATTGTTAATTGGGAGCAATTTCATCTGCTCTGCGGGAGTATCAAATTCTGGCAAATTTTCCAAATATCTTCGACACTTTGCCATATTTTTATTGGCGGCGCTATTGAACTCCTTGGTCAGATCTAGCTCGGTGATTTTGATGTTCGATACCTTTACCATATTGATCGTATATATTGACGTATTATATTTATATTCATATAATATAATTCATTTTTTGACGACCGGCGGCCTCCATATTCTATATAGGCAAATCATGGGACCCGCGGCGACTGCGACAAAAAGTTTATCCGATCCATTAGTTCGCGCTCATTTGTCGCCGGATCATAGCGACCCAACATAATGCCCATTACGACGTTCATTGCGAGCGAGATAAACAGCAGTAGTTTGAGAAATGGTTCTGATGCCATTGCGGTGTCATCATCGAACCATCCATGAAACCCTTCGGCGTCCCCGTATAAGTTAGGCATCGCCGGTACATTGATGATATTTTTACGCCCCGCGTCATTTTGTCGAAGCATTGAACTGTATATTAATATAAAGATTTAAGCACATAATTATATAATTATGCTTGCTGTATCGCCACCAAATAACCCAAAAGTGACCGACCTCGACGGCAAAATCGCCAACGCCAAACGACTATACAAACGCAAACAATACGATGAACTAGTGCGCGAATACCTCGATATCATCGACATCAAACTCGGCGCATCGGACAAGTCCTTGCGTGACGATATCCATAAATTTTACTCAAATCTATCTTACATTTGCTACTTGAAGCGAGATTTCGCCGGCGGGTTCGACGCCGCGACTCGATGCATAGAAGCCAACCAAGACTGGTACAAGGGATACTATAGACTTGCAAAGATGTTCGAATCGACACAAGACTACGACAAAGCCACCACCGCATACGGTGATATGTGTGCTTGTATTGATCGCATGGATGCCACACAGTTTACGGAACAGCTAAAAAAAGACATCGCTTTGTGTGTCAACGACTCAAATAACGTCAACATTAACATACTCCGTGAATGGATCATCACAAACGGGGGCATTATTGATCGGGACGCCGTCCATATTGAGTACTATGATGTTGACTACAGAGGTATGGTTATCAACTCGAATGTACCAAAGAACCGCGACCTTATCCAAATCCCGATCAAATGTGCGGTCTCACTCGAGGAGTCGAAAAGTCGCGGGTTCAACAAGATTCTCATCGAAAAGGGACACAAATTTAATTCCCCGCATACATACATAGCGTTGGAGCTGCTCGACATCAAGTACGATCCTACGCACTTCAAACAGCCATACATCGAGTGTCTGCCAAAGTACTTTGACAACGTTCCGATCAACTTTGGTGACGACGAGCGGGCCTTCCTGAAGGGGTCGTACGCATTGGTTAAAATTCAACAAAAACATCAACATTTGCGCCTAGAATATGCCGGAATCAAGGAACTCGTGCCTAATTTCCCGTATACATTGGAAGACTTTATATGGGCCCGCACGGCCATCATTACTCGTGTATACGCCGTCGAACGATCCATTGATGGTGTTCCCGTAAAGGACACGCTACTTTCCCCATTTGCTGACATGGCGAACCACCAAATTCCGGCGAACACGCATTGGTGGTTCAATACAGAAACTGATATGTTTACTGTCCGAAGCATGCAGTATCTCCGAAAAGGCGACATTATGTACGAGTCGTATGGTCAAAAGTGCAACTATAGATACTTTGTGAACTATGGCTTCACCATTGACAACAACCCCTTCGAAGAGGCATGTATTATCTTTCAGCCGTTGCTACATTCGATCATCAATACAAAATTATACGAACTTGCTGATGGTGAGTACAAGAACACATACCTCGACTACTTTAGTACATCGGCGGATACATTCCAGGTCGGGTACGAGTACAACAACCAAGTTAAAAAAATGTTCGAGTACTGTCGTAACAAGATACTCAAATTAGAAGAACACAAAGATAGCGCGGGCACCGCGGCACTTGAGCGCAATGTTTTGTTGATGTTGTCGAACACATGTCAGCTACAATTGGGGAACTTCGAGACCACCGCCGAAGAAGACGAACAGATGCTGTCGATGATGGACTACAGTTTCAATGTGCGCAATTGCTTGGTCCAACGCAAGGAGGAAAAAAAAGTATTTGTGTTCTTTATAAATTTGGCCAAACATTGCCAACTACTTCTTGACAAGAAGACCACGGTCAAAAAAATATTCAAGAAATTTCTTGATGACAAGACCAAGGGATACAAAGAATACATTTCCTATATCAAATCTTTAATATAGAGTGTGATATATAGTGACGACGACCATGTCGACCACAACGCGAGCAATCAAAATACGTTCGGCCAAGTACGCATATTTGCTATCGATCTGTCGTACGTTCTCGAACCGGGCATTCATAACATTGATCCAGGAGTTCGAACGAGATGCGACAGTCGCAGCAAAGTACCAGTATGAGATGCATCTTAGGCTCGATTTTGCAAACGAGACACACTTTGCCCTGCGAAGCGCCGGGAGTCATTTTTTGTCGGCGTTCGGCAATGATGCGCTCAATATGCGCATACTCGGGCGCCTAAGCACGCTATCTGACGCGGCCCGATCCGGCATATACCAAAAGTACATCGCATTGATAGGAACAAAACAAACCCCCGCTGGGGGCGATGCTGCTGTTGCCACTGTCGAACATGCCGCCACATGTGGCGTGCTTGCGCCGCTCGATCTTGTGCGGATGTATGAGTCGTACAAATATGTGTTCATTTCATTTATATTGGACTATGGGCAGGATGCCGGGTACGTTCATCAGTGTGGGTTACTCGTTGATAACGTTGTCGGCGAGTTCCTGTTCTATGAACCATACGGAACATATATCAAGTATGGGCGTGACTATGCGCGCGCGGTTGGTGAGTTCTTGCAAATTTATTACGATGAGCTGCCAGCCGCGTTCAAAACTGCTGATGGTCGTGTGCGGTGCACTACATTTCATACAAAGTATGGCATCGAAGGCATACAAAACATTATTCTGACTACGAACAACGCGGCAGCCGCCGAGTTTGAAACAAGGTATCGAACCGCACTCGATGGCATTGCGCACGACTACCCGAAGCTTCATGCGGCAATTCAGGCGATCCGTACGTCGGATCCCATATACGCGAGCGATAAGACGCTCGTGATCCTCGACGTCGTTTCTTTGTTCAACCGATGGGCGACACCACCAGGGGATGAAAAATATTTAGAGTATTGGACGACGATGCTCGAGTTGTATTATGATTTTAATTCAAAGACGTGTGTGTCCATCACGCTCGTCGAGCTGTTCAACTTCTTCACGGAGGTGCGGCGGGGAGCAGAGTTCATTGACTTGAGGGGGTTTACCGCAGAGTTCAAAATTGGGCGACCAAATGATGTTTTGTTCCCGAAATTGGTTAAGTTTATTGAGACATATGTTGCGCCGGATATTGAGTCGGTTGAGCTTAACATACAAAAAATATGTTCTACTCTGGGCTAGCCGGACATCAAAATTGAATTTAATTTGATGACATATACAATGTCAGGAAAACAATACGCGTGCCCATACCTTCAAAGAGCACTCGAGCATGCATCAGGTTTGACGATCAGCGAGTTCATCCAAATTAGTGGGTTTCCGATCGACAACTTCATGGTCGATAACTTCTTCGATAATTTGAATGATAATGTCCCCATCTATGTGACGAACGAACTGATCGAATGGTGTGGGTTTGGCTCTAAATCATTCATCCATAAAAAACGAGATTTTAATTTGATTCTCAAAAATTTTGAAAAAAATACTGACTATTGGGCGTATTCGAACAAAGAATATGCTAAATATTATGAAACGCACGAGTACACAAAGTTTCCGCATCCCGCCTCCTTTCGTGGCGAAAATAAGACAAAGCACTTGATCCTGACGGTCGATTGCTTCAAAGAGCTAATAATGATGTTAAATACACCAAGGTCCCCAACAATACGCAAACATTATATTCAGATCGAGCGATTGATACATATTTACATGCGATACCAATGCGCGTGCATGAACCTGAGCTATACTGCCGAGATCGATCAACTTAAGCGCCTAAGTCATGTCGAACAATATAGTCGACTTCAACGTATAAATGAACTCGAACGTACATTATACGAGCGATGGCGTGTTGGTGTCATATACTTCATCACCGACGGCGTGTACACAAAGATTGGATACACATTCAATCTACCGCAGCGACTTGCTGTGTTACAGACGGCCAACCCGAAGCAGCTCGTGGTTGCCAACTATTATTATGCTCAATTTCCCCATGTTGAGGAACAAAGGCTTCATTTGGAGCACAGTGATGCGTTGGTCAGAGGTGAATGGTTTCGTCTGAAAGACGTTAAAAATTGAATTTTATTTTTTTGATATAAAGACAAACTCATCCGACCGCACACCGAACAACGCTTCATCCAAGACGTCCAAGACATTGATATGTCAAAACGGGATGTTGGTCCGGACGACGATGACATGTAAACATGTAATATTTTTTTATGATAACCTAAAAATCTTTGACAGTATATACTTCCACCAATCCATGCAACGGTCGAGCATTATAATAATTGTCATCCTGCTGTTGACGTACTGTATGTGCGCCAACAAGCAAAGCACGTCGTACTTCAGTCATCCATCTCAAGACACCCAATTGTATTACTTTTATATGCCAACCTGCCCACATTGTATAAGATTCTCGCCGGAGTGGGACCGCGTCGAAGAGTACTCTACGTTCAAATCAAATGTATCGACATCGCGTGTCGATGTCAACAAAAGCCCGGTCCTCGCAAACAAATTCAACGTCCGAACCGTTCCCGCGGTAGTCAAGACAACCGGCGCAGCAAGCACGGTATATACGGGTAATATGACAGCATCGGACATTATTGCTTGGATTTGATCCCACGGCGGTCATGTTCTATGTGGCGTAAACATATCGGCTGGTCTACAAAAGCTTCAAAATTATCGCGACGGCGCCAATGGTCTTCAGCGGATGGAACGCGGCAACTTCAGAGCACGTGTACAATATATTTTTTGCCGCAGACCTAAGCGTTTGCTTAACACCGGTCCTGCCTCTAGCATTGACCTTTTTGATGGTTATCTCGATGGTTTTGTACCTTATATCGATGTCCATTCCACGCACCGCGGCTTCGACGTCGTCCGATCGTCGAGCATATTCGGCATACAATGTATCCTTGATTATCCCATAAATATACGTCAGTTGTTGACGCTCCATTTCTTTTTTGTCGATAATGTCCCATTCGTCTTCATCGAGTTCGGTGGGGCATGACGCCAGTTCAATGGGACACGGCGCAAGTTCACCTGAGCCATATTCGAATTGATACCGCGTGGGTTGTTCGTTCACACTACACTTGATCACGCGCTGCGCTGGCCCGGGCTCGACACTATTATACATATAGTCAGGCAGGGGGTCCATTGAAATAATTATATTATTCTCGATACAATTATAATTTAAAGTATAATATATAATACCATATACCGCGTCGACACATTATGGTCAAAAAAAATCGCGTCATTGTGACCAGCAAAAATAACGACAACAATCGCCAGTTGCTTCAATTTTTTGAATCGAATATCCGCAACCTAAACAATTCGGGGATCTACTTTAAGTTCATAGTAGCATATCCGGAGGAGCGCAACATGTATGCTGAGCAGAACATTACCAAGTTTCCGGTCCTAATCCCGGACGGTGAAGCCAATCCGTACAACTACAAGGTCGGCAAGGATAGCATCATCACATATGTCCGAAACCTTTACAATTCTCTAAATAGAGCCCCGACGGCGTCTTCGTTCGAGAGTAATGGCGAATTTGACATGAATGGGTACATCCTTCAGCAGATCCACAACGAAGGGGCCGATGATGATATTGATGACACGGAAAATTTTAAAAACAACGTCCACAATCACTTCGCCGAGATGGCAAAACGGCGGTCTATAATGGGTCAGCATGCCTCGACAATGTCCAACCCCGAAGTACATGAATACAATGCCCAGGTCGCCTCACGCTCCGAAAAGTTCAACTTTGGTCAGCCGGGCAACATGGGTGCCGATACTCCAACCACAGCGGTCGACGTCATAAAGCAGACCAAGGCGGCCGGGCGGTCTGATGACAACATCGATAACGACCTTCTCGAGAAGTTCTATAGTAACATGGAATCGACAATAATGTAACGGCGGGTGCCATATTATATATAGGTGGATTATGGGGTCCAAAAAAATTGATTTTTTTGGACATTAAGTATATATTACGTATAACCGTATTCTGACTATGTTTGCACCAATTCGAAAAGTGAAGTTTAGCATGCTCGATCGCGCCGATGATCTCATCGACGAAATCGCTTTAAATGCTGATAATATGATTACAGACTTATTTGATCGTTACATTGCACCAAATTTATATTTGGTATATTTGTGCGTGATTATGGTATTATTGTCTGTTGTTGTAGCTTTCATTACGTTGGTCGTATGTTTAGTCAAAAATATGGTTCTTACCCTATTTACTATGCTCTTAGTGCTTTTTGGTACTGTTGCTGTATACAGTGTCCATTTGCTTCCACGTGCTGTAGAATACAAGGAAAAAGTTAAATTATTAATCATTATTAAATTATCTAATTTGGTCGAAGAATGCCTACGAAGAGTACATATTGACTTTGTGGCACGAGCAAACCGTGATAATATTGATAATAGTGATCAATACTTTAGCGAGTATTTTACGCAAAATGATGCAAAAAATGTTGTGAAGGATGACGTTGCGAAGGAGGACGTGAAGGAGGACGTTGCGAAGGGGGACGTTGCGGATGAGGACGTGAAGGATGAAGTTGTGAAGGAAGACGTGAAGGAAGACGTGAAGGAGGACGTTGCGAAGGAGGACGTGAAGGAAGACGTGAAGGAAGACGTGAAAGATGAGGACATTACTCCGGCAGTCAAATGTCAGGGTATTGAAGGCATCGATTGCTTGGATGATTATTTTAAACATTCGTCAGTCAGTTCAGATGTTTCTGACCACTTTAGTGATCAGATGCAGGGGATGATGTTTGAAATGGAATCGGATGATGGAGGTGATTATTGTGCCGACGGAATCTTTGATGACTTTGAATATGTTCAGCGATGAGTATATTCGAGTTATTAATCCAATCGTTCATGTAAAGCTAGCTAGGGAGAGCTGAAATGCCCTAGATGACATCTTGGAATAGACAAGAAAACCTGATAACGGTAGTAGGTATAAATGCCCGTTAAACTCCTTAAACATGAATTCGAGTATAAACCATGTGACACCTGGAAAGACAGGAAAAAAAACAAAAAAAAAACAAAAAAAAACTTTTTTGTCTGGCAGTGATTTACTTTCTTTTTTCTGGCACCACGTACGACATATCAACCATCGCAAATAATCTTTGCTCTGTATCGCTCGGTGTGTTGATCTGTTCGCCATCCTTGAACAACCCACGCTGGTTTAGTAACAAACCTTTGGCTTTAGCCCGCCGCCGCATGCGAATATTGACTGCCTTCGATCCGGTGCTATACAATAACATCGCATGGCGATCTGCAACCGACGTCCGAAAGACATCAACCTTGTACTTGTGCTCGCTTGTGGATGGTTGTATTATTAGCGACATTTTGTCATTACCATGACTGTATACATATACTTTTTTGTTAAATTTTTTAAACAAGTAACCGATGTACAGGTCCAACACATTAAGCTTGTCAGATACAACCATAACATCGATATCTCGCATGAACTCCTTCTTCCGGCGAAAACTTCCGACTAGCAATACTTCTGCACCACGGAACCCGGTTAGCTTCGGTTTTAGCTGTTTCACACACTCATACGGCACGCGTCGAAGTGGTCGATGTATGAGCATCAATTGGGTGTCGGCGCCGAGCATATCGAACCATTTGCGGAGCCGCAACTGCCGTATACTTGTTAGCCCGAGATCGATCAATTTGCGCGCCTTTGATGGCCCGATGCCTAAAAACTTGTCGAGGTCGGTCAAAAGTTTGTGCGCAGCGCGGCGCTTCTTCATCGCGTCCGTAAGTGTCTTTTTTGATAGTGTGGCAAGGTTGTCTCTCATATGCCGAGTGATATCAAGTCGCTGTATCTTTGCGTTGGTCATGACTTCGGTGGGTCGATGCGCTTCTTCGATTTTTTTGATCACTTGGAGGTATGCGTTTACTTTGAATGGC
>JACCDO011008906.1_pt1 | contig 10164 bp, 2 predicted proteins | sample 7446101 | NCBI WGS metagenome assembly JACCDO01 (sample SAMN15323440, study PRJNA562643) | freshwater metagenome | isolation source: river surface water | place: USA:Blue River Watershed | collected 2017-08-16
ACAGGTCGCTAGGCGCAAGGCGTGCGAGGGCAGGAACTGCTCTGGCAGGAAGCGAAGTGCGCAGGAAGCGTACAGGTCGCTAGGCGCGAGGCGTGCGAGGGCAGGAACTGTTCTGGCATTAGGAGCGAAGTGCGCAGGAAGCGTACAGGCAAAGAACGCGGCAACTTCCGGCGATAGTGCCGCAGTTGACGCGGAAAAAGGAGTTTTAGATCACCCTTGACAAGAACAGTCTTTCAGTCGGCAGCTGGGACTTGTGTCTTTCAAGGGAGCAGTTACGTTTTGTCGCCAGGAAATTGCCCATTCTTGGTACCAGCGTCAGAACGGCACGGGAAGTGTAACGTAATTGTGGAAGATCAATCACAGATATGATGAATACGGCTGAGGCAGAAAGTCTTGCGCCGGAAGATAATGGTCAAGTCGCGGATGCAGAAGTTGCAGACGGGGCTGACGAAGATGGCGGTTTGGTACGTGCGGAGAAGCTGGACTTCACGCATTTCTTCCGTGCGGCAGATGCTGGTGAAGAGCAGCCTGCCGAAGACCGCGGAACAGCAGCTGTTAAAGGACGGTTTGCTGGGGAGCGTACAGCAGAAGCTGTTAATGGACAGCTTGATGAGAACCGCGCAGCAGAGGCTGATGCGGGTGATGCGAAGGCACATGAAGAGGTGTTAGATGTCGTCGGTCGGGGGATAAGTGCACTGGATGGTATCGCCAATGCAATCCCGCTGAATGAAATGGGGGTATTATCTCCTGCTTCCATTGTGCAACTGTACGAGGCGCTGCGTGAGTTTGACCTACAGACGTTGTCGGCGATGGCGATGGCGGGTTTGCAGCGTACATATGAGTCACAAATTCTGGGACGAAAGATGCTAGAACTACGAGTGGCCTATAATGACGTAAATAATCAACTTGAAGAAGAACGTCAGAATGTCGTTGAAATGTGCGCGGAGTCTGCAGAGGCGCAAGAACAATTGCAAGCTCAACTGCGCGAGGCCCAGGAGGCAGTGGAAGAGTATGGCAAGAAGCTTGAGGATGCTGAGGATCAAAAGGCGGGTTATCGAGAGTCGTGGGAGACTGCTGAGAAAGAACGAGATGCTGTTCTGACGGATTATCGCGCGCTCCAGGAAGAGCTAGAGAAATTGCGCGGGAGTTCGGATGCATTCACACGCGACGCTCGCCGACGTACCTTGTTTGACAAACTTCCAGAGGCGGTGCCTGATGTGTTCGGGATGCGCCGCAAGTCGACCATGCTGAAACAAGAGGCTGACGGCACACGCACACTTATGAATGGAGGAGAGTTACTCACGACTTTTCTCAGTGAAATGAAGGAATCCCTCCCAAACAATAAGGGTATAATTGTGGACAAAATTACCGAGTTGGGAAAGTATATCGCGAAAGGAGATGAAGAGTTTGCAGAGTTGGCGCGTGCTAGTGGTGTCATAGTGGGGTCGAGGGGCGTATTGGACGCCGTCCTCACACCCGTGGACCTGAAGAAGGCCATCACTGCAGTGCAGACGGCAATTAAGCAGGATCCGTACAAATCTCGTAAAGATTGGAATGATATGCGTGACGTGAATCGTAAGCTCGCTGAACTCTTTAATCAGGCTACGCTCAAACGCACAGTGTTGTGTGAGGCGCTGCGCTCGGAGGAGCCGCAGATGGTGATGGAGCACTGGAATGCCAGGTACAGTGAGGCTATAAAGCAATTACCGCACGATCAGAGGCGTATGGAACGGGCCAAGAACATTGAACTAGTTAGGCAGCAAGATCAAGAGCTACTTGCCGTAGCTCTCGAGGCTCTTCTGGCTGAGCACAATGTTCAATTCAGCGACACTTGCAAGTCCAAGCGTGGAGCAGTGCACATTGACGATATAACTTCAAAAGGGTTTGTGCTCATGCTCGCAGCTGTGTCTAACTTCGATACAGAACACGTAGAGAAGCACGTCAAGGCGCTCTTTGACATCATGAGTTTCCCGGCTTCCTTCAAGGATAGATTTCACGGAAATCTTGCCAATTTCAACGCTGAGCTGGGTACGGCATTGGACCTATTCGAGCAGCACACTGGGGTAATTAACCGACATCTCATCCACCAGCTCCTGGTCATGGACGTCATGCTAATGTCAGATGTCAAGACGATCAGTTCCTGGAGGAAGCAAGTCAAAGACCACGACAAGTTCGTTGCTGAATTGCAATCTCTGCAGATACTGCAGGCGAATTTCACTGTTGTGTTCAAAAATGCCTGCGAATATCAGCGAAACAATACCACCGACGCCGATGGTTGGCATAAGAAGCCGTTGACGTTGCTCGAATACGAAAAATTGTGTCCCAAACGTTCCGAGCGTGCTCATTTTGTTCGGGGTGATACTGCGCCGGTGTGTGGCCTCTGCGGGAAACAACACGCACAGGGAGGTTGCTTGTTGGACGTCAATTTCAAACGTGTTGCCGATGAATCAAGCACTGTCCTACGCGGTGTGTCGGAACTTATGACGCTGGGGCAGAAATTGTTGACTGAGGTCAGCAAAAATAAAGATGCGGGGGTTAATACGAGTAGGCTGACCGCCTTCGTCGAGAAGAGCGATGAACTTGTAACCCGGTTCAAAGCTGCCATGGCCTTTCAAAGGAAACGCTTCCCCAAAGCCAACAATTCTTCCAAGCAGACCAAGGCTCTGGTGGCGCAGGAGGATGTTGATGATACGGCACAAGTCGCCGGCACTACAATTCGGGAAACTGTTCAGAAAGCCATGGAAGCGTATGCCTTGAAGCCCCAGGAGCTCGCGAAGCAAATCGCTGGTGCCATGCTGCGGGCAGATAAACCATCTCGCACATGCTACAGGTGGCTTAACAAAGGTGAATGTGATAACAAGGAAAAAGGCGAGTGCAAATTCGACCACCCTGATGAGTTGAAGGGCAAAGGCATGCAGGCTAAAACTTCCCGTGACACGGCAGCAGCAGTCCAAGGAAAGTCAACAAAGGGATCCGCTGCATCTGATGGGCAGGTCCCGGGGACTCTCTGTGCGCAATGCAAGAAGTATCCATGCTTCCAAGAAGACGGTCGGCAGCACAAGTACTGTAGCAAGACATGTGCGCAAGCAGCAGGCGCATATCCAGGGAAGGCAGCAGCAACCAAGCAAGCTGCGCACGTGGGCATGCACGGAGCCGAGCAGGCGAACGACGTGACAGATCCTGCTGCGGCACTCATGATTAGGGCGGGAGTGATGCCCATGGAATCTTCTTTTGACCATATCCCCTTGTCATTCAGTGCTATGTGCTTCACAATCTTGTCTGGTAATGATGCAATCGTACAGGGCAATGCTGACCACAATTTGGTTTCCCTGTCCCAGCCTGTGGCAGGCACGGATACTAATCCTTCTTCCTCCCTGCCAGCTACCCAGATCACTCACATCGGGCCTGGGCTACTGTCAGCATTGGGGGGAGACTTTCCTACGATAGACCACAAGCTTTCGCCGGTAAATGATTCATGTTTTGTTTTGCCTTACCTCAACAGTTTTGCAATTCTGGAGCCGGAGGTCGATTGCGGCAGCATTATACAAGCTGTGGTTGCCAAAATTCATTATCGTATTTGGGCGGAAGAGCACAAATGGAAGTTCTGGAACAAGCGCAAAGTCTTCATGGCGTGGAAGCGCGAGGGACAGGCGGCACGAGCCTCTCTCGATCGCGACTACTGGAAGCTGCGCAAGCTCAAGTGGAGAGCCAGAAAAGCGAAGAAACCTGGGAAAAGTACGGTGAACGTTGACGAATTCGGAAGTATGCTCAGCAAGTCAGAGATTGTGGTCGAAGACAGTGGCAATGTTGATGCGTGCAAAGGAGCTCGGAAGCATTGGCCGCGGAGAATACAACCTGCAGCAATTGTGGAGTCCGTACGCCGTGGTGAAGAAACAGAATATCCTCATTTAGCTCAAGAAGGGAAGCAAGGTGCACGTACGAAAACAGCTTTACGTGTGGCGCAAACGGGTGGACACGGAGAAATGCTTAAGCTTTCCGTGCGGTGGACGACATTCTTGAGAGCGCGGAGAAGGCGAGCCATCAGGAGGCTTCATCAACGGCGTGAAAAGATGCTTGTGATACTTCGACAGAAAGAGCAGCTGACGTTAAGGAAGGAGCGGCAATGTGAGGCAGAAATGGAGTTGAGCAATTCAGCTTGGTCTCGCTTGTCAAATGGCGAAGATGTCGGCTTTCATTGGTACGATGACGATGAAATTTGGGCAGCTAGTTTTTGGGACGCTCATGACAAGACCGCATTCAGCAGGAGCATCTGGATCGGTTCGCTGCTTTGCTGGAGGATGCCGAGGCGGCTGCGGAGGCAGCCACTGTGCCTGATGATGTTTGGGAACAGCTGCAGTTGGATACGGTTGGGCCGGAAAGATGGAAGCAGGCTGTGGGCAATATGTCATTGCAGACTGCTTACAATGAGAGTCGCGTCAAAGAACAAGCTGTCATGCCCCGAAAAGATCAGAGACCGGCGCAGACTGAATTGGATGCGCGCCGTTTTCGGGAATGGTGGCCGCTGTCGGCGGCAAGTAAAGTCAGGGGTATGAATCTGTACGAAGTGGTTCAAGCCGAAAGATGCCATGGGCAGATGGACAGCAATCCCGCGTGTGAAATACTTCAAAAAGTCCTGAAGTGCTTCAAGATCAATAGACCGGCGGGCATTGCCTTGTCACTTGTCGATAGTGGGTCAACCTGCTTTCTCACCCCTTTGGACGAGCACCTCATTGTACGATATGCTTGCGCGACTCCTATTACGGGAATCGGGAATTCCACGGCGACAAATTACTCGCCGATGATCATGGGAGCTGTCACGGCGACAGGACAATATCACATCATGCATTATCCTCGAATTTACGAAATGAAGTCACTGGATTTTACTATCGTGAGCACGCCGGCGCTCGAGCGTTGTGGATATGAATTTCGGTTGAATGCCAATTCGTCGCGTATGATCACTCCTGGGGGAGAGGTCGTGCCCCTGGTACGGGATTCGGGGACCGGGTTTCACTTTCTGGTGGACCATCTCCAAGCAAAACCGGTGCTTGAGCGCAAGCGATTGTTGCTGGCTGAATTTGCGCGAGAGAAAGGGCACGTGTTGGACGATCGTTTCAAACTCGAAGATGCTGAAGAGTTACCTTCCGGACCTGACACTGCAGAGGGGATTAACGAACTGTTGTCTACGAACTTTGGTGCTGAGTTTACGTGGGCTACTAATGGCGTTGCTAGGAATGGGACATTGGCCGATCTTTCGCCTGGGACTGTTGTCTGGGCCCATCTTAGTAAGATCAAGTGGTGGCCGGCGCGCATTCAGGATCCAAAGGATGCTCCAGAGTTAATTCGAAGTGTGAAGAAGGCTGATACAATTTTGGTTAGTTTCTTTGATAATTGGGACAAGGCAGTGAAAGACCCTACGAAGCGATCTTATCGTTGGATGAAGGCAGCTTCAATTCGAGATTTCCAAGCAGACTTTGGCTCGAAGAGTAAGGCCATGAAGACTGCGATGTTCAAACAGCATGTACGGATTGCATTGAGTTACTGTAAAGGTTTCAGTCCGGATGCGTGGGAGGCGCTGTCATTGGAGCCCGGTGCGGCTGTCAGTCCTTCTTACACCGATTCGTCGAGGGTGGGGGGAGCGACACCGACGGTGCCGGCCGTGGATATTGATTTGCCTGGGCCAAGAATGACGGCTGAGCCGGTCGTGGATCGAAAGGGACCTCGAGTGGACGCAGATCGCTGTGCTCCTGTTGCCTTCGACACACCACCAGAAGGGCTGGAGTCGGCTGCAGCGACGGGTGAAGGTCCGAGACTAGGGACACTCACTAATGACGAGCATTATTTCCGGGAGCAGCAGGGCTACAGTGAAAAGCATGCACGGAAACCGATCAGATTGAAGTTGCCGGCTATTCGTTTGGTAGATACCGGCGTTCCTGAGGAGGTGGCCAAACTACAAAAGTATCTTCATGAGTTGCTAGGGCACTTCGGTTGGGCTTTGATAAAGGAGGCTTTGCCTTTCCTTGTTGATGAAGACTTGGTTAAGTACTTGAGGAAGGTGAGCGCGCAGCCTTCAGGGGCGTGCGCGGGATGTATCGAAGGCAAGTCGAAGAGCGAACCTCTTCCGCCAGGGAAGACCTCTCGGCCCAAAGCCATTTTGCGGGATGAAAAAGTTTATCTCGATTTGAGTGGGCGGATCGAAGAACCGTCTGCGGGACACAATTATCACTACTACATGTCTGCAATCAAGTCTAGTGGGTTTGCCGTGGTGACGGGTTTGACATTCAAAAGCCAAGCTCTGCTTGGTGCGGCAAAGATCTTCTCCAAATTGGGGGGAGCGCCAAAAAGGTTGCAGATTGACGGCGAGGGCAATTTAAACACTTCCCTTGCCTTGAACTATTTCGAGGGCGCTCGGGAGTGTGAGGTAATCACTACGGCTGCCGGGTCCCATTTTCGGAATGGAAAAGTTGAACGGTTACACCAAACATTGAAAGGCTGTGTGCGAGCTATGTTACTTCAGTCCGGTTTGAGTGTGCGGTTCTGGTATCATGCGCTGCAGCATGCCGTGCTCATTTACAATCTTCTCTCTGTCGCCAGGGATGAGAATGACGAGAAGCTCAACTGTACAGTTTGGGAATATCATTACGGCACGAAGCCAGTCCTGCAAAATTTACTTCTTGGGCCTTTTGGATGTCTTGCATACCTTGTACTCAGTGAAGAGCAACGACGGGCACGCGGGCTCAGTGGTCATTTTGGCATTCGAGCGTTAGCTGGTGTTTATCTTGGTTGCGTTTTTAACCCAAATACCGGGGTTTTCGATCATCTGATTACGGACGGTCGTTCTATCTTCAGCAGTCCTAATCAAGTGAAATGCATTCCAGATGTGTATCCGATGAAGTTTTCATCCTCACGCGCACAGTCGTTGATACCTCATCATGCCGAAGATTTTATGCTTAGTCATGAGGGGGAGGGGATATCACATGCGCAGATTTTTGAGAAATGTTGGGTAGCGGCAAAGAAGGCTAAAGTCGCGCAAACGCAAGCAGAAAATGAAGCAAAGCCAAAAGGGATGAAAACAAAGTTGAAAGGCGATGAAAGGGTCTACGGCAAGAACAAGAAAAAGCCATTGAAGATCGTGTCAGAAGTAGAAGGTGGCGACGCAGTCGTCTCTGAGGCGCTTAAGCAAGTAGACGAGATAGATGATGACATCAATCTTGAAGACCCGCGGGACTACATGGTTGAACCGTTGCGTGATGATTTTTGCTTTGAAGAACCCTACGAAGGAGCCAAATACAGTCTGGTTGTTCCAGTGGATTTCAGCGATCAGAAACTCGTGCCGACGGAGACGGAGCACCCACATAAACGTTTTGTGGGCAGGAAGATCAGGAAGATGTTTGAGGTGGATGATATCACCAGAAAGCGGATGGCGAAAAGCTTTGCTGGTGTGGTATTGTCATACTCCCCAGAAAGACAGTTATTCAAAGTCATGTACGATGATGACAATGACAAAGAGGATCTGGACTTTTATGAGCTGACTCAAGTGCTAGTGATGGGAAAGCAATGGGGTGATCCGCCGGAATGTGAAGGTTACACTAGAGCTGAGCGCATCCAGATACTGAAACAACAAGTGCTGATGCGTGAAGTAAAAGAAGAAATCAATTGTGTGTTCGAAAGTCGTATTGACAGGGCGTATGAAGCTTGGTACGCGAGCGAAAAGGAGCAAATGTTTCGGGCCGTCGATGAGGTTGTCGGAGATGGTACACTTGAAGTCCCGGTACCTGACATGAGTCGGGAGACGATCTACGATGACGAGCCGAAAACAGAGAAGGAAGTCGAAGCGCACAAAGAGTGTGCGGAGATTCGAAAGGCAGCTTGGAAGGAAATTCAGCAGCTGATCGAGATGTCGGTGGGTGTGCTGCTTGATGGACAGCAGGCACAAGCCGTCGAGAAAGACAAGAAGGTGCAAGTTTTGCGGAGCAAGATGGTGTACAAGAGGAAATATGAAATTTCGCCGACTGACGGGAAGGAATACTTCTTGAAGTGGAAGGCGAGGTTGGCGGCCGTGGGCTGCACTCAGGAGCCAGGTGTAGATACTGTATGGAATACGTTCTCGCCTACGATAGGTTTTACAGCCATTCGGACGTTGATAGCGACAATGTGCCACCCCAAGTGGTACGTTGACAGCTATGACCTCTCAGGGGCATTTCTGGGCACTAGGCTTGAGGATCAAGCAGTGTATATGAGGTTGCCGTCGGGGGCTGGAGAGTATTCGAACAAGATCCTCCGGTCGACACGTTCTATATATGGGCTGCGGGGGGCGAGCAAGGCGTTCATGAAACAGCTCGGGTCCGAAGTAGAAGGTTTCTCTGAGAAGGTGGAATACAAAGACGCTGACGGGAAGACGAAGGTCGAGTATGCTCGCTTTGAGAGGCTGGTAACGGACCAGTGCATGTTTAGGTACAAGGATGCTCGGGGAAGAGAGATGATCTTCGCGAGCTATGTTGATGACATTATATGCTGTACTACGGATTTGGAGTTGCGTGAGCGTTTTTTCGAACATCTGCGGAAGACGTGGAAAATCACGCACGAAGGGACTCTCGATAGGTTCTTGGGAATTCACTTTGAGAGAAGCATGGATAAGTGGTCTTGGTCGGCAACAATGGGGACCTATATCGATAAGATTGTGAAACGGTTCGGATTGGAAGAAAGTCGTGGAATCAAGACACCGATGGAGCCGGGCTTTGTGCTCACGGAAGAGGATTTTGCCGAAGAGCCTACGGAGTCCATGGTTTCGGAAATGAGAAGCTTGATTGGCAGCATCGGATACTGCGCTACCGCCGTACGTTTCGACATTAGTCACGCGGTTAGTGTGCTTAGTAGACACCTAGCGAGGCCGTGTGTCAAGGTCATAGAGGCGGCAAAACGTATTATCAAGTATCTTGCGGGAACGCGGGATTTTGCCGTCAAGTGGACGTCCTCTGCTCTGGAAGAGGAGCAGGGATCTGCCAATGTGATCATAGGAGCAGTAGATGCCTCTTTTGCCATGGATGCTATGACACGCAAGTCTCATGGGGGGTTCATCAACTTCGTGAATAACGGAGCAGTCAGCTGGAAAAGCGGGCTGCAAAGCATCGTTACTCTGAGTAGTTGTGAGGCTGAATACGTGGCGTTGTGCTCGGAGGTCTGTGAAGTGAAGTATCTGCGTTCGCTCATGAGGGAGCTCGGACACAAGCAAGCTGAGTCGACTCTTATTTGGGAAGACAACAAAGCGGCAATTCTCATTGCGGAGAATGAGTGCAGCTCGGCGGGACGCAGTAAGCACATTGATGTGCGGTATAAGTTCGTGGCACAGGCTATTACGGAAGGATCAGTCAGGGTGAGGTACACTCCTACTGACATGAATTTGGCGGATGTGCTGACAAAGGCGGTGCCTTTGACTACATTCGAGAGGCTTGTTAGGTTGTGTCTTGAAAGCAAAAGAGGAGAATACCATGTCAGATTGGCGGATGAGAAGATGAGCTATGTTTCGGATGAGAAAACCTGGATGGTGACTGACATGTGGTGAGAAAGAGAGCAAGTACACCTCTCAATTCACACGAGGGGGGAGTGTTAGAATATGCCAAAGGTCATAGATTGAATAGCTCGTGAGAGTTGAGGGTCTGTCACGGATCAGTCAATTATCCGTACAAATTGGAGAATATGTTCTTTAATAAATACCCTTTCCACACGAGAGATGGCCTGAGGGCAACGCCGGCGGCCCGGTCCAAGGAGCAGGGCGCCGACGGTGAACAAGGTGCAGCGGCTGGACGCAAGATCCAGGCCGCAAGGGTGACACGATACATCGAGTTCCACAGCAGTGCGAGGTAGCTACACGTATATCTCCCGGCGTGCGACGCTTGTGCTCCGAGGACTCCGACACGGAGATTCACGGGGAAGCGGCTACGGCAGCTGGTGCACATTCAAATAGGTGATGAGTCCCTGAGAGGCTCTTCACACTGCTGGAACTCGCAGTAGTTCAGCGCGAGAGGTCATTTTTTGGCCGGGCGCGAGGCGTGCGAGGGCAGGAACTGCTCTGGCAGGAAGCGAAGTGCGAAGGAAGCGTACAGGTCGCCAGACGCGAGGCGTGCGAGGGCAGGAACTGCTCTGGCATCAAGCGAAGTGCGCAGGAAG
>JACCDO011130960.1_pt1 | contig 10164 bp, 5 predicted proteins | sample 7446101 | NCBI WGS metagenome assembly JACCDO01 (sample SAMN15323440, study PRJNA562643) | freshwater metagenome | isolation source: river surface water | place: USA:Blue River Watershed | collected 2017-08-16
GAAGAAGTTGAATCGACCGAAGAGTTAGTTGAAGACTGCATTTCGTGGGTGGCAATCCCATCTCTGAAGGAATTATGTGAAAGAAGTTTAGCGAAACTGATAAGTTATAAAACTCTTGTTCCAATTCTATCAGTTGCTGATTCATTGGAATGCAAATCTTTACTTACTTTCTGTTACAAATTTGTGCAACGAAACTTGGATGCAATTATGGTACAAAGTAGGCAGTGTGATATAGAAACTTTACTTGAAAAATTAGATTGTTCATCCAACAGTTCTTTGCAACTGAAAAGTTCATTCATTAATCGGACTATTAGATCTGAGTCGTTTGATCATTTATTCGGTGAACTTGCTCTTCAGCGTAGTAATAGTGTTGGTAGTGATAGTGGTAATGAATACAATAGATATAAGTGTGGTAGTGTTGGAAGTGAAGATGGTTTAGGGACTCCTCGTTTCATGAGGAGAAAATCATTCAATTCTACCAGTAGCCTCGATGAGTTGAATAATCAACAAATTCCTGAAACACTACCGCCTCCACTTGCTCCCTCGCTTGATACGTGTGATTCAGTAAGTAAGCGAATTCGTTCTATTAAAAAAAAATTATCATGTATCTCTGATCTGCAATCTAAATTTGATGAATCTGTTGTAATTACTCCGGAGCAAAAGGAAAAACTAGCAAAGAAAAGTACTTTGGAGCATGAATTGAATAAGTTGACAATATTATACAAAACTTTAGAAGGGAAAGAAAATATTATGAAAAATGCGGAGAATATGAGACGCGGCATCGCCACAATTTCACCTCCCAAGTCATTGGCTGAATGGGAAAAGATTGTCAAATCCGCGTCGACCGAATCGGTAAGTAAGCAAGAAATTGTCACTAGTCTTACCGAGACTCCTCGGAAAGAATCAAAAGCTGTCAAGGAAACTGTTAATATTTGGAATAAAGATGAGAATAAAAGTGTGAATAAAGTATCGCTTGATTCGATCATGAATGAGCAATCTCAAAGCCGAACATTACCAGTTAATCGCTCGCCATCAACAACAATTAGCGCATGGAATAACAACAACTCTGGTTCATCTAGTGGTACTAAAGTATCACTTAATACTATTATCACAGAACAAATGCAAGCGCAAAAGGACATACCTAGCCAAAGCGCAAAACAAAGTAAACCAAGTACGTCGAAGTCCAGTATGTGTGTCCAAGGACCGTCATTGGATCAGTTTATTGTAAAAAGTAAGACTGGAAAAGATGTTGCTTTGACTAATCCTTGTCCTTGGAATACAGCGAAAATAACGCCAGAAAAGAGTAATAATAACAATAATAGCAGCGATAATAAACGTAAATCCTTTCTAGAAATCCAAAACGAAGAGGAAGAAGCTAGACTTAAGTCAAATCTAGTGCGCTTTAATAATGATAGTCCGTGGTTCGTTGATAGGAGAATGCGCGCTGATTCTCTTGAAGAAGTTATGAAGTTGCAAGAAATAGAGAAACTATCTGAAGAAGAAATACAGATACCGCGATGTAATAAAACTGGAAAAAACAATAAAACTTATTCGCAATCGAAGAAAAAACAACAATCAAGTCACTAAAAATTTTGATATGTACATTATTTTACAGCTTTTCCCAATCATTTACAGTCGATTTTTCTTCTAATTGTTGAATTCTCTCTTCATATAGCAGTATCTGTTCCATTCGCTTTTCTAACTCGTGTTTGGCAAGAAAAATCTCTTCTCTCTGTGCTAATATTAATCTATTTTGTAAAACAATCTTATTATTAAGATCAGAACGAACTTTTTTATCAAAAGTAAATTTTTCTCTCAATGATGATTGAGCTTCGCTCAATTGTAGTTTTGACTGCTCTATTACTGTTACGTATCTATTATCTTTTGATGACACTTTATTGGTGCTACCAATATTTGTCTCATGAACACTAGAAATAGTCGAATCCTCCATTAAAACAACAGACAAATTATGCTGCACCTCGTTTAATATATGAGTCACTGTATTTATAATTCGCTGTAACCGATTACTTTCTATCCAATTGTCGTTCTGTGTCGCAAGAATATCCCTGAAAGGTGCAGCTTCTACTTTATTGCGAGTCAGTAATTTCTTTAAACACTTTGATTTCCAATGATCCCCAGTTTCCATATCCGACATGTCGTAAGTATGACTCAGATCAACAACAGAATTTCTTGTCTTCTTCTGTAAGTTCTTGTCTTCTCTTTGTAGAAGACTCTACCTTGTACTAGTAGTAGGAAAAGTACAAACGAGATTTAAGTTAATTGAATTGATTGGACCAAGATTTTGTATTTGAGGGAATATAACCATTTCTAAAGTAATGAAAGGTAGAAACGAAGGTCCTTCTTCCACACCATTTTCATTAGCGGAACCGTGTATGTGATTTTACTTAAACTGAACAGTCTGAACGACTTATTTAGTCTTCAATTGTGGCAGTTCGAGTGGAATACCCTCGTTTTGCAAAAATTATCAGCTGTTCTCTTGTCTGGTTGTTGCGGGTTTAAAGCTATGATGCTTTGGTTGCTGTTATTATGGACTGGTCTAACTGTGTCCCTTAAGTTGGATTTGGATCTTGATACACTTAATTCTTGGGTTTATACCAGTAAATTCGCGTTATTGAATATTCCCTCGTCAAATTTATTGCAATTATATGCTGATACTGCTAATACAGTGAGTACTATGTATGGATCTGTTACTGATTCTAGATATGATGGTATATTATTAGGTAAATTAAATTATGAATATGGAATATTGCATTATAATATTGATAAAATTGCTAGTAATTCCAAGAAAACAATTCTTATTTATGATGATTATAAAGAATGGGAATCCATTTATTTAAGCGGTGATTCATGTTATGAAAAAAGTAAAAAAGCAAGTATTAAAATTAGTTTAAGTACAGATACAAGATTTGCAGCACCAAATCAATATTATAATTATTACGACAGCGTCAAAGAAACTGCAACTGGTAGAATTGTAGCTACAAGTCTGAGTGATACGGCTACATTTTGGTTCGTTGTAATCGCTAATTGTGATATTCTTCAGCAATGTGATAACAATTACAATTGCCAAGGCTCTATCGTAAGTAAAGGAGCATTAGAGTACACAAATGGTAAAAATAAAGCTACACAACAGCTTTCCTATGATGAATCTACCCTCGTCATGCTTGCAATAATATTTTTTGTTTTAGAGTGCTTCCTTTTAGTAGTCGCGTTGCGTGTAGTGAGAGCATTGAGGCGGTCTAAAAGCATGCATCCTATCGTAGGAATCGTTGTACTTAGTGTTTGCTCTCATTTACTTTCCAAAATTTTCTTGCTTTCATTTTTTGGAAGTTATTCTTCCAGTGGTTACTGTTACTTTGGATTACTATTTGCTGGTTTAGTATTCTCCATTATTTCAGTTTTTCTGATAATTATAGATATGATTTTGCTTGCCAAAGGATGGGTCATAGTCAGGCCGCAACTCTCGCCTCATGGTGTGGTTAAAATCGTTGCATACGGTACAATTCTACTATATTTTATGCTTATTGCACAGATTTTCGTAGTAAGGGACTATTCTCAGTCGGTAACAGTTGTAAAATTCAATTATATCTCACATATTGTTTTAATATTGTTGAGGGTCGTCTTTGCGCCGATTTGGTTTGCCTATGCGGGGTATACCACAATGAAGAATTTTAATAAAAAAATGCGTTTTTATCGTAAATTTATGATGGCTTGTCTCTTGTGGTTGCTTTTTCCCATCATCGGCATTTCAATTGAAGTTAGCATATCTGTATATGACGTCAAGTTTGTTTACTTCTTTTGGGATTCGTTCTTGGTGTTTGTCGCGCAACTTGTATTGCTACTAATGTACCATCCAAACCTAACTTTATCGGTAGATTTCCCATTCCATAGTGTAAAGTTGAATGCAGATGGCACACCAGTTACGGAACTCGATACTTCGATGTATCCTCAGGTAAATAGTGATAACATGAGCGCCGATCCGAACTACAATAATGCATCTAACAAAACAGAAGCCGTGGGAGGAACTAAAGTCATCGAGGTAGCCAGTAAAAAGAAACAATTTATCACTTTGTCTGATGTTTACAGCGACATCAAAGGCAACAGCCAGTCGATCAAGACTTCAATGGTAGAAGTTACGTCCTATCTTAATGCTTTTATTGCCATTTTTGACGATTGGGACGTGGAAGTCGATGATAAAGATTGACATGCAGCATCATTATTAACATGTATATACACTATATCTCCTAAGCTTCGGCCTGCGCGGTGTTCTCTTCAAATTTCTTTTGCGCTTCTTTAATTTTTTTAGCTTTTTTCTTCTCGGTTGCTTTTACCTTTTCTTCTTCCGCCTTCATGCCAGCCGCCTTCTTCGCTTTCTTCTCTTGGTCAACTCGGAGCTTCCTAAATATTATTCGCAGACCATTTAATGAATCGTCATAGAAATGTGTGTGTTCATATTTCCCTTGCCGTAGATTTGCTATCAGCTTGTTTGTATCCTCATTAAATGGTGGTTTCTCAGGACGCGCTGGACCATCTACTTTTGGATCTCTCTTCTTTCTTTGGGCAATGAGCGTCAGGCGTTTATCGGCGTCTTCTTTAGCCTTCAATTCGTCTTCTTTTTGCTTTTTTTTTGCTAACTTTTCTTTTCTTTTTTTCTCTTTAATAGCAGCATCTTTAGCCCGTTGTGCAGGCGACATGGTCAGTGAAGATAGGTTCATTAATGTTGCGGCTGCTCCGTCCTTTTGAACACTTTCAATAACTGTAGTCATTTTAGACATCCAACTACTTGTGGATGATGCATCATTTTCGTTACCGACTGTTTTTACTACTCTCATCTCATCATCTGCAGAAGCTTTATCTTTGGACGCTACAGGAAGTACACTCCTTAGTTTATCTTGCCATTTAGTTCTATCAACAAGCAGTAACAAGTTACGCAAATCGTTGTTATTAGGAACCAAAGTAAAAGCTTTCTCTGCCATTTTTGCTGCGCGTTCTTTTTCCCCTAATATATAGTATATTTCTGCCAATAAATGGTGGAGTTTTCCTTTTGTTGGAGCCTTTTCTACAGCTACAAGCATTATTTCTGAAGCAAAAATGTACTCACAGCGCTCTATGCATTGTAGTCCAAGCATTTCCCATATTTCTGAAGCTTTACTCATTGATTTTTTCGCCAACATTCCTTCTATTTTCTTCTGGTTTGTTAGAGGCTTCTTTCCGGCAGATAATTCCTTGCTATATGTGTCCAATAATTCGTCATATGTGCGCTCTAAAATAACATTATAATGCTCTCCAGCACGTTCATAAACTGCAGCTAAAAACGCTAGTACATGTGTTTTCGTGTATCCTTCGCTTAGCGGTGGCTCATCTGTGAGATACTGAAGGTATTCAATTGCTTGTGGATAACTTCCAATATGAAGAAGTAATACCGATGCCCTTAAAATTACGAAAGTCAAATCAATATCATGATTTGGGGCAGTAATTATATCACTAAGTAATGCTAGCGCATCCTGATACTGCCCTAAACATTCCTTGACATATGCCATATATAATGATATTTTTTGCCCTAATGCCTGATCTCTCATCTTAACAAGTACAATTAGCACTTGATGCAAATCGTTCAAAAACTTACTGCGCTCTAGAGTAATATTGATTCTTAGTTCTCCCTTATCTTTTGCGGACGATACATATTTTAACCCTTTATAATGTTTTAAACCTGCCTCTGCTACTAGTAGCCCCTGACTGGCTGATAGTTGCGTCTCCATGAAGAGTTTTATAGCGCGTTCAACATGAACAGCTGCTCGTGCGCTACGTTCTATAGTGTTGTAAAGGATTGATATGCGACATAGCGTGTCGATATTATCTGGATCATGAACCAATGATGGTTCGTAAACATTTATCTCCTTAAGAACTTCATCCTCGCTCCTTCGCGGGCTTGTCTCCATCTCGTTCTGTAACAGACTTAGTGAGACATCCGTCAAATTTTTGGCAAAAAAATACCGGTTAAAACCGGTTTTAAAAAGGATAAAGTCTAGAGACGTATGCGCTTATTTACACTAATAATATATACCTTACTAAGTGCTCATAGATTACAGCACTTAAGCATAGAATGTCGCTAAATCTAGCATCGGAGGACAGTGATCATCAATACCGGCGTGGTGGAAGCACATGAGATGATACAATGTATATGCAACTGCTGATCCAAAATGCGCAACAAGACCTTCACATTGTTGGGCTAATTTAAAGTTTGCGAAAAGATAAGTGCCAGCTTTTGTGCCATCTCTTCTCACTTTATAATAATTTGAGTAAATATTAAGTCTTCTGGAACTAGTTGGTGGCTGAATGAAGTGAATGTTCCATGAAGAATCGTTAAGCTCGACTGATCGCCGTTCGTTTTCTATCCACTCAGGATCATCTGTAAGAACCACTAAATCTCGGATGCCCGTATCCCCGAGCTGCTTTGCAGTATGAATAATTTCGGATAAACTGATGGATCCGAAAGGTTTGTAACCAGGCTCATCTGAACAACCGCGATCGTAATCGTGCTCTGGACAGTCCGAATATTCTGAATTTTCATTCAAACATTTCTTGCGCGACCCATCTGCATTTGGATGCGTGATATTATAGCAATATTCCGTCATATTAATAGGTTTTTGGTCTTTCCCAAATATCACTCGATCTCCGCGGCGCATGTGAACAGCAATACACCGCTTATTAGGTAAGAACTTGGATTTAAGTCTGTATTCATTGATCATATTTGCAATGAACTCCCGGTATAGGTATGCCTGACGGAACAGAAATAACTCGCCGTACATGAATTGCCGCACATTGGTTTCGTAGGGCATGTACTTCGCAAGTAACTTCTTCGATTTTGGCAGTATATATTTAAATTTCATTTCTTGATTCGTATATTTTTTATTCAGAATATCTTGCAAGCTATTCTTTGGTGTAGACGTAAACACTAAATCCTTTTCATTTGTAGTTACCAATTGTCCATCTGAAGCAGCTTTGTTGAGTAAGGTATGCCCAGAAATAGTTTCAAATTTAAAGCAGTTAGTCTCGTCACTCTTACAAGAGTATACTCGTTGATCTTTGGTTATTACAGTCGGTAAAGTGCAATTAGTCGATTGCAAAAATGCACAATTCCATATATTGTCGTGCTCTGTGCAGTCATTAGGTGATATAACAGCATTGCTGTAGTCTGAAGTAAATGGATCCGGTGGTAGATATGACGCATATATATCAAATTTGAATCTTTCTGCTACTTTCCCTGCTGTATCTAGCACAGATCCCCAACCAGGATGAATATAGGTTTGTCGGTTTACAACTATATAACTGTTATTACATATATCTGACGATGGATATTGTACACTACTAATGAACTTTAAATAGTCAGACCACTGCGACAACCTTCTTATTATAATGACATGTCTTTTATGAAAATTCATGTGCGTAGGTTCATGATTCAATCTATACCATGGACGAGGTATTAAGAACTTATCCAGTAGTTTTCCTATACTACGAAAATAGCTAGTATTCAAACTTTGATCGTCAGATTTAGTAATGGATATAAAAATATCTCTAAAACTATTGTCATTGTCGTATAATCTGCCTAAATCTTGAAATGCTGCCTCTAACTCGTTCAATGTTGTATTCATTTTTACAGTATCAAAGGGATTCACACATGGAAATATGGGTATGGAACTGCACTCAAAATTATGATTCTTTATATTAGAATAGGTTGTTGTGCATGATTCTTTGTTCAGCCGATTCTCGTGTTCTGTGCATTCATCTTTTACTTTGATTATATTATAAGGAAGAACCGATGGGAGGAGCAAAGACAATAAGGCATACAGAAGAAATCGCATTACCATATAAATCAGCAGTATAATGGTGAGATAATTGACTTATTGTTTTAAATAGTAGAATATAGAAACGTGCGAAGTCGTTAGTACAAGCTCTGGTTCAGCGGCATGAGCGCATGACGAAACCTGTCTCGATTGATTTTCTGAGTGAAAACTTCGAACTTCGCGAACTTCGCCTTCTTCGCGTGGATTCGTGGTACCGGTCTAATTTAAATTCAAATTAAACTGTGTAAATAAATGTTGTGCTATCGAGTCATCAATGAGGTATTACCGAAAACTTTATGAACCGACACAATAAGCGAGATACGCCTTTTTCTTTTTAAGAAGCCTTAAAGAAGGACTTACCGGTACCTGACTTTTACCATGGTCATGCTGATGACTCCGTGTGTAAAATCTGAAGTGTGAATGAGTGAGTAGTTGTGTGATGAGTGATGAAAAATTGCGTTATCGCGGAAACACGAAGGTTGATGGTTGCATAGAAGTGATAAATATGGATAATGTAATCCGTATTGAAGCTGGATATACCCCGCATCCCGATGATAAACAGTTTTACTCGACATCGACAAAGATAAGCAATGAAGATAAAGCAAGCATGGTCTTGCTGTTACTGTTGTATATGCTGCAAGGTATACCCATGGGTTTAGCATCTAGTTTGCCATTGCTTCTGAAGGAAAAAGGAGCCAGCTATGAAGATTTATCGCTATTTGCACTGGTCTCTTTACCATTTTCGCTAAAATTGTTATGGGCACCTATTGTTGATACATGTTATATCACAGCATTTGGTCGAAGGAAGACATGGCTTGTGCCTATACAAGTAATAACTGGATTCGCGATGATAATTGGTTCATACTACATAGATACATGGTTAAATGGCAATGGTACTTCTATGAATATTAGGACTCTCACCACTTATTTCTTTTGTTTGTACTTTTTAATGGCATCCCAAGATATTGCTGTTGATGGATGGGCATTGACTATGTTATCTAAGGAAAACGTTGGTTATGCATCTATATGTAATACGTTGGGTCAATCCGTTGGATATTTTTTAGCCAATCAAGGATTTATAGCTCTAGCAGATCCATTATGGTCGCATCGATATTTAGGTTATCAAAACAATGAAACTGTTATAACTTTGTCGTCATTTATGAATTTTTGGGGTTATGTATTTATAGTTATAACTGTAATTGTATGTGCCATAAAAACTGAAAAACCATGTGATAAAGTTGATGAACCGGGTACATTTGTGGAGGTTTACAGGCAAATCTTGTCCATCATAAAGCTAAAGCCTGTGAAACTGTTGATTTTGATATTGTTGACTTGTAAAATGGCGTATGCACCAGCAGATGCCGCCATGAACTACAAATTACAAGAATATGGTATGCCCAAGGCCGATATTGCCTTATATTCACCAATTCTGTTCATTGTGGGACTGCTTCTGCCTGTTGTCTCTAGTAACTTAGTATCTACGCGACCTATGGATACTTTTTTGTACTCTATTCCTTTAAAAATGATTACGGCGCTTTTGATCTGGGTAATAATTCAAGTTACTCCTCATTTCTACAATGCAAAAGCTGCAGATGGTTCAGGGCCGAATATGGTCTTCTTTGTTCCGCTAGTTATTGTCGCAACACTGCACGAAGTTGCTGGTAAATTCATATTTACGTCATGTATGTCATTCTTTTCCAAAGTTTCAGACCCGACAATAGGTGGTACTTACATGACTCTGTTAAATACTATAGCCAATATCGGCTATCTTTGGCCCAACTCGTTAACGCTGTGGTTGTTACCCAAAGTTACGTATCATGCGTGTTACAGTTCGGTTGAGACACAGATTTATCTAGGCGACTCAGTATATGGGGTGTGTAACGAAATGAAATGCAATATGGCTGGTGGTGTATGTGGTAAATTAATCGATGGATTTACCGTGCAGACTTTTGCTGCTACTGTCATAGGAATTGTGTGGTTAACATTATCGTTAAGCACTTTACGCTCTATTCAACAGTATAGCATCTCAGAATGGCGCATTAATAACATAGAAAACGAAACAAAATCAAACTAAAGAATTATTATATAAATGTATTTTAAATATAAGAACAAAGTTTTAACAATAATTAGTTTACTCTAAAAGAAGTGACTTATAACAACAATCTTACACCAGTCGGATCATTTCATTCTCTACTCGAGTCTCGCTCTCCCCGTCATTGTATAATATATCATACGTGCCGTCCCCACGATCTCGTGTGACCTTGCCTGGGTACCACTTGCCTCGGCCTCGGTAGTTACCTTC
>JACCDO011680311.1_pt1 | contig 10164 bp, 6 predicted proteins | sample 7446101 | NCBI WGS metagenome assembly JACCDO01 (sample SAMN15323440, study PRJNA562643) | freshwater metagenome | isolation source: river surface water | place: USA:Blue River Watershed | collected 2017-08-16
AGCGTTATTATATAATTACAGTATGAAAAATAACAAGAAGATATTATGGAAGCTTTATTGGTTCAATCCCATCATCATACTTGGAGGTTGCAATTCATTCTTGCTATGTCTGCATCATTTTCTTGTAATACTATTGTTGACAAGTTTGGAGAAAGTATGGACTGTTGCAGCGATTATATCACTAACATTACTTTCTTCATGGTTTGACTTTGCATACATTGGCGCCGTCTTTATTGCGTCTTATTCACTAATTGCAACCACCATTACAAACGATAGGAAGCTAGGTACAAGAATGGTTTACTTTTTATACACTATCTTGCTCTTAATTATTACCGGCTTCATCGTTTTGTATTACCTTAGGTATAATACTGATATATTGGACAGTTGGTACGAGCAAGTTTATACCTATTTGTTCATACCAAAGCCATCGCAGCAATACTATTACCCTTCCGCGGGAGTCCTGTGGTACCTAGAGGCACTAACCTTTAAGTCTCACCAAGTATATTTTCGTTACTTCATTCTGTTGCAACCACTGTTGTTTGCACCACCCATATTTGTTCGGTTCTATGGGATCCTGAAGAACGAAGTCGTTGCTATTGCCACTGTTATGTTGGTGCTGTTCTTGCGGCGAGCCAATAACTACATGGACATCATGCTGCTGTTGTTATTGCCGTTAAGAACTGTCAACATACTGACCCAAATGCGCTTCCTTCCACTGATTCTACTCAGCGTTGCGGTCACAGCCGTGATGAGCCCGTTGATGCTGTCATTATGGGTACAAAACGGCAATGGTAATGCAAATTACCTGTTCTTCCAAGGATGGACGATGTGCGTCTTCATCGCCTTGTACATCACCGAATATCTGAACACGGCTGTTCGCATGCTGTCGGCAGCCGCGGAGAAGGACAAAGATGTGTAGTTATTGTTGCATTGTGTACAATTGTATAGAAATATAGTACTATTTGGTCGCTTGCAGCTCGATTCGCACGAAGCGAAGCTTCTTACTTAAATCTTGAATGATATGACACTTATATTGGGGATATTGCGCCTTGATGTACTCATCGATGACGAGTGGGTGGTGATGCGACACTTCTAGCCACACCTCTTGCGTCCCAGCTGGGGAAAGCAGCGCTGCCGCATAGTTGATGATATCTTTGATTATATTCAAGCCATCTGCGCCACCATCCAGCGCACCATGATCTTCGTATAATCTAACCTCTGGGTCCAGCCCTTGCACTTCATACGACGGAATGTAGGGCGGATTGCTGACAATAATGTCGTATTGCTGATGGTTCTTGACATCGGTCGCGTGGTCAAGGAAACTTTGGTGCTTACAACTATATCTAGAATCATTTAATAGTCGCTTAGCATTTAGATTAGCTAGTTTCACGGCTGTTTCACTGACGTCCAACGATGTACAGACTGCGTTTTTGATTTGAGACAGCAATGTAATGCCTATAACACCTGTGCCAGCACCAATATCTAATATTCTTGCTGCTTTCATCTTCTCTAAATTTGGTTTATGCTCATTTAGTATATATTCCACCAATTCCTCTGTTTCTGGTCGAGGAATCAGTACTGGAGGCTCACACAAGTATGTCATTCCATAGAAATCCCAGTTTCCTATAATATACTGCACTGGTTTGTGCTTTATTCTTTCTTGTAAGTGAGAATTTAATTTATTTACTTGTTCATCTGTGAGATATAGTGTGTTTAGATTCTTATTAAAGTCTGATAATCGATATCCTATATTCGTGACATCGCACAATAGATACCTTGCCGACGCCTCGGGATCAGACGCATTACCTTGTCTCAATACCTGTATTGCTGTATCAAAAGCATTTTTCAGCGATAATTTAGAGTTTAAGCCATTTGAAATAGATGCAATTCGTGTTGCCATCACTACAGCACCACGAGGGCGCATTAGTCTTGCAGTGACCAGGTGGAGCATGACAAACAAGCTCCAGAGTAACATGCATCCGACAACCAACTAATTTTTACTAGAACTTTGGCCTTGATTCCTTCCTCAGCACCTCATTGAAGTACCGTCGGCCCGAATTATAGTCGTTTTATTTATCGACGTAAAGTGGGCGCTGGCAGCGGCGAAGTACTGATGAAGTGCGTCGCTTCTATCATCAACCCCGCACTAAACTACTTAATTTTGAAAGTCGAGGGTGTAACTGTTGACGGACCGGAACTTCACGACATCAACTTAGTTGACCTTCAGGTTGGTAGTGAAGGAGAAAACCTCCTTTGTCTTTTGTTGAATTAGATCAACAATGAGTGAAGCCAAGGGTGGCGACAGTGACAGCGAGAGTGTCGTGGACAAGGTACAAGAGTTCTGTTTATCTATACACATCGAGGAGGAGTTCGAAGCCTTTTGTAAAGAGTATCAAGAAATATTCAATAATCAAGATCACAAAGACAGCTCCGACGAGCACCCAATGGTATATTACGACGTGTACAAGGCCTACTTGGACAGATTTGAAGGGAAGATTGAGAAGTTCATCCTCGACCAAGGGTATAATGTTACTGACTTCTATTTAGAGTGTCAAAAAATATTGAGTGCTGACGATGTCTACAGTAGTAAAAGATTCTTCGTGGAGGCAATATTGGCCACTAGTGAGTATGAAAATTTTTATATGCTGATAAGGAATGAAGTGCGTAAATATAATAGAAAATAACTTGCCATGATGATGGAAAAGCTGTACTATAAAATAATTTTTGTATTATAAAGCTGTAGAATGCGCACAACCCTCATGCTACTTGCACCAATTATATAACAAAAGGGAGCATGTTGTTGTAATTTAAGTAGTATTACATTGTTTTATTTACATATTCTCACAATTATGGTAGTAAAATATATGCTATCATTATTCTTTTCTCTGAAACTGGCACAACAGTCAGCACATAGTCACCTGGTTTGATGGGCTCGGTGAAGTCAACACAGATAGTCTGCGTGTCGTCGGGTTTGCGGTGAACATATTTAAATAGCTTGGCTTTTTCTTTGTCGAAGACGAAGTTACTGCTGGACGGTGACAGGTAAAATTCGGTGTTTACCTCCCAAAATTGTTGGTAGCCGTTTGGGAACTTGCCCCATACACCGGCAGGACCGCACATCCATATATTCCCTTCATTGACTATCTTGATCTTCAGTGACAACGGATCGTTTTCGTTATTTCCGTGGTACACAATTTTGTAATCTTTGTATCCACGTTGCCTAGCTTGTTGGATCGTACCCGCATGATCCACCTCGTCGATATTCGCATGAGTGAATGCAGGCTTATTGGTGCCGGAGGGTATTACTAACGTATCTAACTTCAAGGAGAGGTCGGCTACTGGATCAAAAGTTGTATAACAGCGTAATTTATCACTAATTGGAGGAAATGGTGCACCCATAGTATGCACAGGCGAATGAGGGATATATTTGTGCTCCTGATCAATGTGCTTCAACTCCTTTGCGTGCAGCACAGTGAGACTCTCTGTAGTGGAAGCTGTGCCAGCTAATTCTTCTATTATTGTTTCGATTGCGTCTTTATATATTAGTAACCAAAAATACGAAAAATGAGCAGCTCTTATCTCGTGACCAGGCACTGAAGGATGCCACGACGCCGCCCCTTCACCCCAATTTGGAATGTATGGTCCCATACACTTATAAGGCGCATAATATTCATGATTCCACAGCTGTATCCCTGCCGTTTTGTATTTCTGTAATAGTGAGTGGAATTGGTTGAAGCCCTGGTCAACGATGAATTTGTTGTTCTCACTAACTAGCTTAATCGGATCACTCTTCAGCAAGGTCAAAAGGTTCTTCTCTTCACCATTAACCTCGTGATGGCGGTCTTTTGGACAATCTTTTTCGTGCCAATTTGGTGTGCTTGAACCAGTAAATACAACAATAGGACGGGAAGTTAATGCTAACGATTGGCGCACAAATTGCTCAAACACTGCAATATATCTGTTGTCAGAAGGAAAACAATTATACATTTGTTCCCAATGTACTATATCAGCATCAGCACCAGCAAAAGTTTGTATACAAAAATCATAAGGCATACATGGATTATTACCTAACGCGGCATTTCTACTATCTAACTCGATTCCTAGGGCGCCCAATGGACCAGACATCAACTCCTGTGTCTTCACTGTTAAAGATTGGTTGAATAAGGAGTCGTGGCCAGCCGTAACAGAGCTGCCCATAAAACCAATTACAAATTTTTCTTTTTTACCCATTAATGAACCATATATTTTTTCCTTGTACTTTACTTTCAGCACCTCCCAAGATGTGTGTGACATTGTAACTGACTTCAAGAAGTTGGGATACTGATCAATAGCCCATCGAGCATGTATCTTTCCTATCATTGACACAGTCTGATCTAACGCATTCTTTAATTTCTCTTTGAAATCTGTTGCTGCAAGTGCTTGAGCAGCAAACAAGACTGTGCATAAGGCACACCACATTGATAACGTACGCATATTCCAGTCAAAATCACTAAGAAGAGTCGCGTGATCTCGATATCTCACTTCACGACCTCGGAGGTCGGACCTCCGCGGAATCCGAGCCTCGTTCGGTTCCTCTGCTACCAGTGCAGTAGCCAGTTTAGTGAGATTCATATATAGATACATACATGCATATACACATGCTTGCATATAGATTCAAGTACTAGAATGTCGTAATTACTGAAGGGACTAATTTTGTTCTTCAACTGTGTTACCGCAGTAATAGGATAATTGTGTTGAGCGAGAAGCAATCCTAAAAGCAATCTACTTATTTACACGCTATCCTGTAACTAACTAGGCTCTTATTACTAGAATCTTGCTTCAATTGCGGACCCGGCCTTTCATCAAGTTGACATACGTGGGTGGTAGTCCATTAGCGAGTGAAACGTCTGTTCTAAGGCTCACCGTTGCATTGGGACCAGGGAAAGCAACGTGCATTTGATCACGACACATTTATCATGAAGTATTCATTACTTATTGCATTAGTAGTGGTGATAGGAACATTATCCTACATCAACTCCTCATACATAGTGAGCAAACATGCTCTAAATGCGTATATATATCACGATTTCGACGGTAGCGAAGTGAAAGATGAAGCGAACTATGGGGCAGATTCACTTCATCATGTTAGTCGTCGTTTGAATCGTTATTTTATGATAAAAGGTGGAAAAAAAGAGGGTAAAAAGAGCAGTAAGAAGAGCAGCAAAAAGGACATAAGTGTAGATATAGATGATAATAAAACGAATAAGGTTGATCTAGCTACAGCTATATTAACAAAAAAGCAGCAACCTAATATGCTACTAGCTGATGATTCGCTTACTGATGATCATTCTTCCGTTGGAATTAGCAGTGCGAAGATGAAAGAACTTGGGTTATTTAGTGGTGATACAGTATTATTAAAAGGTAAAAAGCGTAAAAGCACCGTCGCAATAGTGATCACCGATGACTCGGTCAATGATAGTAGGATCAAAATGACTAAAGTTGTCAGATCAAATTTACGCTTACGACTTGGTGATGCAGTTACTATTACTGCATTACCTGATGTGAAATACGCAAAGAATGTGCAAGTGTTGCCCTTCAAAGACACCGTTGAGGGCTTGGAAGGCAACATCTTCGACGTGTTCGTAAAGCCATATTTCAACGAGAAATTCCGTCCATTGAAGGTTGGTGATATCTTTGTAGCACGAGGAGGCATGAGAGCAGTTGAATTCAAAGTGGTCGGGATAACTCACAGCGACGAATCGGATACTAGCGACTACTGCATAGTAGGCCAAGACACCGAAGTTATATGTGAAGGAGAATCACTAGGCAGAGAAGAAGACGAACGTCTTGACGAGGTCGGTTACGATGATATTGGTGGATGTCAACGACAGCTCGCACAAATACGCGAGCTAGTAGAGCTACCATTGCGCCATCCACAGATATTTAGATCCGTTGGTATTCCGCCACCTCGCGGTGTCTTAATGTACGGTCCTCCTGGCTCAGGTAAAACAATGATCGCGAAGGCTGTTGCAGCAGAGACAGGCGCTTACTTTTTCTTATTAAACGGACCTGAAATCATGTCCAAATTAGCTGGTGAAAGCGAGTCGAATCTAAGAAAGGCATTCGAAGAGGCAGAGAAGAACTCCCCGTCCATCATATTCATTGATGAGATCGATTCCATCGCTCCTAAGCGCGACAAAGCAGGAGGTGAAGTAGAGAGACGCATTGTATCACAGCTATTGACGTTGATGGATGGCATCAAGCCCACGTCTAACGTGATTGTTATTGCGTGTACCAACCGACCTAACGTCATCGATCCCGCACTAAGACGCTTCGGTCGCTTCGATCGTGAGTTGGATATTGGTGTGCCAGATGATGCTGGACGACTTGAGATTTTACGTATCAAGACCCGCAATATGAAGGTGGCGAAGGACTGCGACTTGGAGCAAATCGCCAAGGACACGCATGGCTACGTCGGCGCGGATATCGCCCAACTGTGTATGGAAGCCGCGTTCCAGTCTATCCGAGAGAAGATGCACTTGATTGATGTAGACGCCGAGAAGATCGACGCCGAGATCCTCGACTCTATTGAAATCAACATCGATCACTTTAGACACGCATTGAGTGTCACTAATCCCTCCGCGCTGCGAGAGAATGTGGTGGAGGTACCTAACGTGTCCTGGGCTGACGTCGGTGGGTTAGAAGACGTGAAGAAGGAGTTATACGAGACAGTTCAATATCCTGTTGAACATGCAGATAAATTTGAGAAATTTGGGATGCAACCATCGAAAGGTGTCCTGTTTTACGGTCCTCCTGGGTGTGGTAAGACGCTGCTAGCAAAGGCAATCGCCAACGAATGCGGTGCCAACTTCATCTCTATTAAAGGCCCCGAGCTATTGACTATGTGGTTTGGTGAATCAGAAGCTAACGTGCGCGACCTGTTCGACAAAGCGAGAGCTGCCGCGCCTTGCATCTTGTTCTTCGATGAAATGGATTCTATCGCAAAAGCGCGCGGTGGTGGCGGTGGCGGTGGGTCAAGTGAGGCTGGGGATCGTGTCATCAATCAAATTCTTACAGAAATTGATGGCGTTGGAGCAAGGAAGAGTGTGTTCGTCATCGGTGCGACCAACAGACCAGATATCCTGGATAACGCAGTGACTCGTCCAGGGCGTCTCGATCAACTCATCTACATCCCACTACCTGATTACCTCTCTCGCTTGTCGATATTCAAAGCAAACTTGAGAAAGGCACCAGTTTCCCCAGAGGTAGACCTAGAGAAGCTAGCCAAGTCAACGGAGGGATTCTCAGGCGCAGATATCACCGAAATATGTCAACGAGCAGCTAAGAATGCTATTCGTGAAAGTGTTGCTGCTGGTGTAGAAAGAGCTAAACAAATCGCAGCAGGTGAGATCAACGAGGAAGATCCCTACGAGGACCCCGTCCCGTGCATCAGACGCGACCACTTCGAGGAAGCAATGTCGCGCGCAAGACGCTCTGTTAGTGACAAGGATATCCGACAATATGAGCAATTTATGGCTAAAATGAAAGCTGATGCATCCGCAGCTGGTGCAGGTAACTTCTCGTTTGACGAGAGTGAGAAGAAGGAGAACGATGGAGGTGACGGTGGCAATGACGACGAGAATCTTTACGGTTAGTGCAGATAGAGAAGCAGTACAAGACAGAGTTACACTTACATACATAGATACACTTGATTGTAATAAACTAAAAACTATCGAACATCTCTGTGAGGTCCTTCTTCTTGCCGATGATCCAGCTGAAATCCTTGTCTTCCGCCGTGGCTAGCGGGTCCTCCTCCTCGTAGCGCATGTCCTTGCCATAGCAGTAGACCATGCGCTCACTCAAGAACTCGTCGTATTGCTTGACGATCGTGGGACAGTCATCGAGGACCTTGCTGAAGGTGTTGACATCCAGGTAACGCAAGCAGATATTGTATGCGGGCTGTAACTGCGCCGCATTACTACCTCCTTCTTCCTCTACTTCCTTTCCTTTGGCGTTCTTCTTGTCATCCACAAATGTAACGGTCTTGTGACCTTCATTCTGACGGTTATTGTAGTCATTCTGCAGCGCCGCCTGCTCTGCGTCGTACTTACTCGTATCAAATATCGCCTTCTTATAGCACACTTGTCGAAACTCGTCTCGGTACAACCTGGCCATCACCTGTCGCTGCTCTTCATTGCCGCACGCAGAGAGGAAAGTGTGCAACGCACTCTCTAGCAGAGGTAGATCACTGTTATACTCCGCGTATATCCTGAAAATATTCTTTAACTTGGCACCTGGCGGGTCAAGAGGCTTGTCGATCACATGCCACGTCGCCAGGATCTCTGCGTAACGGATGAGGTTCTTCTTCAAGGGATCAAAGGCACTGAACAGCGCAGCTAGACTCTTGGGTGGTGTAATCTCGAAGTATGGTGTCTTGAGTAATGCCTTAATGAAGTCTGCGCGCTTGAACTGCGTCGCAATACCGTACCGCTTTGCCTCAATCTTGAGCTTAATACCCAGCTCATGCAGTGCCGACGTCATGTTCTGATCCCTCTTTAGCCTCGCTTTCATTGTCTTGAATTGGGTGGTTGAATTGCGCCAGATGGCGTCGTATAGCATGCTCACATTAGAGTGCTGCATTCGTAAACGGAACTTTAATTCATCAGTAGACTGGGTGTGGACGATGAATGCGGTAGATCCGGAATAACGCAAGGTATCACTGGCATCACTCAGTGTATGTGCCTCGTAAGGTGGAACAATTCTTTTCATGGATGACCGCAAGGTGGCATTAGCTGTGCGTGACACACGGTCGTTCCATATGTCCTCAAACAGCTGCTTCGTCGACGCCGTCAGCGATATCCGCTGCCCGGCACTCTCTAACTTGGTGTTTTCACGCAACGTTTCATTCAAACTTTTTGCTCGATCAACGTACTCATCAAGACCGTTGGATGTTGTCGGTCGGTCGTCCATACTCACTGTGGTCTCGTTGGAATACCGGTAAGAAGTTGGAGGTCGTTTGTGTCGGTAACCAGTCGCATATTCCGTGTTTTCTGGCCATAGTTTGGGGGTTTCCATTCCATTAATTGTATTAAATGTTGCTAGTTGGATAGGTGGTACCCACTCATCGATAATATCATCTCCGTTATTTAAAAACTTGGGAGTATATTCTGTTCTTGTGTTTGATGGAGGTCCATAGGGGGTTGATAAGCGTTGCTTTATACTCTTTGCGCCTTTGAAACCATATCTAGAGGCAGCACTTATAATATTATTATCTGGAGGTTCAGTCTTATTCTGCCTGCCTAAATACCAAGCTGGCTGATAAGGTGTATGTACTACACCATCACGCAGGGATGTACTCGTGTAGAACACACGATCTGGGTCATCTAAACATTTCTTGGTTTGATACTGTACCATTCTAAATTGATCGTAATGTGCACCAGGTGGTATCTTTGTATCAGTTACTTGCGACTTAGGAGGTAACGTAAGATCCTGCTCCATCAGGCGATAAGGAGACTCAATCATCTTCTTGGCCTTTTTCACCTTCGGTATCTTCGCTCTGGCGCCCGAGCCATATAAACTTGCACGCCATAATTTCTCCTTTGCTCTTCTCTCCTCATTTTGTACTTTTACTTTATGCGATTCGTCGTCTTCATCATACTCCTTTTGGTCTAAAAAATGCTGCAATTTGTCATTGGTCGAAAGCCGACGACTCGCTTTCATTTGCACACAAGCTGCAAGTGAAACAACAACACTCGCTTCTTTTTTCTACCGTTTCTCGCCGACGGCTCCTCAAAAAAGTACCGGTTATTGGAAAACTGTTTCCCGAACAAGTATAGCAAGTACAATTCAGTATTCACGTAATAGCGCAATTCCACCTCGGTAGGAAGCACGTTGTGGCTATGTCAACTCAATCAATAATTCTATTCTAACTTCCTAATCCCTGCGGTACCGGCCTGTTTAGCGAAGGAAAGAAACAGACCAAAGCGAAGAAAGAAGGAACAAGAAGAAAGCAGGATCTGCAAGTGGTTACTCATAGTATAACAGGTTATTGCAAATTATTATTCTGATTGTGCACTATGTCTCTGATTGCGTTTCCTGTTGGAGCTGGAGCTCCTCCGGTGGCGGGAGGTTTCTATCGCTACCCACGATCGAGTCGATCACTTCCCAGCATTGATATGCCACCAA
>JACCDO011068319.1_pt1 | contig 10162 bp, 6 predicted proteins | sample 7446101 | NCBI WGS metagenome assembly JACCDO01 (sample SAMN15323440, study PRJNA562643) | freshwater metagenome | isolation source: river surface water | place: USA:Blue River Watershed | collected 2017-08-16
AAGGCCTGCGTCGAGCAGGGAACCCACCCACATGTCCCCGGAGACGCCAGAACAGCAGTCGAGATAGCCGATGCGCATGGATTGGGAACGGACTTTGCCGGGGCGGGGAGGCTAACCGACCACAGCACGTCTCGTGAGCCCGATCGCGGAGCCGTTCGCCCGATGCGAATGGCGCAAGCCGCGACCTGCTGCGACCTTCCCACCAAACCCCATGCGCCGCTTCGCACCGCACGCCGCCGCTACCGCTCGCGCACTGGGCGATCTCGCTCGCGCCGGTGCGGCCATGGCGGCCCTCGCGGTCGTAGGGTGCATGGCCTCAGCCCAGGACGACCCGCGCGCGTCGCAGGCATTGCTGCGCGACGCGGAGCGGTTCCTGAGCCACCCCGACCCACGCCTGCGCGGCGAGGCCGCATTGGCGATCGCCTCGTCGAAGGACCCGCGCTACCTGCCGCAGATCCTCGCGGTCGCGAACTCGAATGAGCCCATGGCACGGACGTTCGGATTGCTCGCGCTCGGATATCTCGGCGCGCCAGGATCTGAGTCCACGCTGACTGCCGCCATGGGCAAGCCCGGCGCAAAGGCGGATGCGACGATGATCGCCGCCGCGTTTGCGCTCGGTCGGCTGCCCGCAGATCACGGCAGCGAAGCGCTGAGCCAGCGGCTCGCTGCGTTCAGCGAGGCCAGCTACAAGCGCCAACGCGACATCCTGCTCGCGATGGCCTCGGGCATTCTGGATCGCGGCGGCGACGATGCATCGGCGGCCTTGGAGCGACTCGCCAAGGACGCAGCCCTTCGCGATCCGGTGGCCAAGGCAGCCGTGCTGACCGCGTTGGCAACGCCGACGCGCGCGCTCGACCTGCGACTGTTCGAGCCCGCGCTCACCGCGTCTGCGCCGGAGGTTCGGATCGCGGCGCTGCATGCCTTCGAGCTTCACGAACAAGTAGGCCGCGAAGGCGTTGCTGGGATTGCGCGCACCGCCAATTCCGACGCGGATCCCGCAGTGCGGGCCGCAGCCTTGCGTTGCCTCTCGCAGCTGCGCCACGCGCCCGCGCTCGACATGGCTCAGAAGGCCATCCGCAGTTCGCATCCAGGCGAAGCCGAGCAAGGCGTCGCCACGATCCTCCGCCTCGGCGGGGAGCCACAGCGTCGCAACCTGGAGCGACAGTTCCCCTACATGTCTGCCCCTGCTCAGCGGCGGATCCTCGCAGCGACGACGAGCCCGGTCGGAAGCGACTTCCTCGCGGCATGCCAAGAGACCGCGCTCGATGCGCGGCGCGACATGACGACGCGCGCGTTTGCGATGGCGGCGCTCGCGCGCACGGGGCAGCACGTTCCCTCGCACACACTCGCCGAGGTCTTCGCGAGCAAGTCGTCGCATGCTGCGCGCACTGCGCTCGCCACGGCATTCGGCTCAGAGTCACACGCCGCGACGATGCTGGCTGCCTGCGTGTTGCCGTGCACTCCGGCAAACGCGCAGGACGTCGCCTCGATGCTCTCGACGCTTCTTGCCGCCGACGCACAAGGCGCGCGCAGGAAATGCGCAGAGGCGCTGCAATCCGAGATGGGCGTCGAATCGAACCTCGCCGCGCTGCGCGCACTGCGGCGCACGGCACTGCCGTCGTTGACCGCCGAGGCCCAACGGTTCGTGCCTGACTCGCTGCGTCCGATCCTGATTCCCTGAGCAGGGAACCGCTAGCCCATCAAGCGACGCGACAAGTCAGTCTGCAGCATCCCGCGCGGATCGCACCGTTCCTTGAGCGAACGGAACGTGCGCACCGCCTCGCTGCCATGCACACGCTCAAAGGCAGGCTGCGGCAGCAGGGCATCCTTCGCGTAGTAGAAGCGACCGCCTGCATCCAACACGACATCGGCAAGTCGCTGGCACATCGCCCACAACGCGGCTCGCTTGCGCGTGCTCGTCGGCACGGCGAAGTCCATCGCCATCGAGAACCCATCGACCGCATGCGTCATCAGGAACGGATCGGGCCGATGGCGCTTCAGCACGCCCAGGTACGGGATCATGCCTTCGCGATGGCACGTCTCCGTCAACTGCCGCAGAACGCGCTCTGCCGCCGCCTTCGGCACGAATGGCTGGAACTGGATCAGCCCGCCTGGCTTCGTCATCCACTGCCAGCGCGGCACGTAGTCGAGCAAGAAGTGGAACGCGCCGTGGCTCTGTAGATAAGGCGACCCTCGCTGCTCGCGCGGACCGACCGAGAACTTCAGCGCGTTGACGAGGCCAACTTGGCCGAGGTGCACAGCGGCCCACATGCCGGGCCACAGCCAACCCTTGGGCACGAGGCCAAACATCTTGGTCGGCACGTCCTGCAGGCATGGGTCGAAGAACCGCACGCCTTCGGGATCCTCGCCGGGCTTCAGTTGGTCTGCGCGATGGAGCACGCCGCGGCCGAGCGCTGCGCCCTTCGCATGCAGGTCGATCCAACTCACGAGGTAATCCGCCTCGCCTTGCAGTCGCTCGATGGTCTCCAGGTTGTCGGCGAGGTCCTTGCAGACGATGGCGCCGACGCGCAGGCGACCCGAGTGCACGCGCTTCAACTCAATGTCGAGATCGAGGAAGCAGCCCAGCATGCCGAAGCCAGAGATGGCCGCGTGGAACACGTCTGCGTTCTGCGTGCGCGAGCATTCGAGCACCGTGCCGTCTGCGACCAGCAGCGAGAACCTTCGAATGCCTTCGCCAAACGAACCTACGGCGTAGTTGTTCTTGCCGTGGATGTTCATCGACGCGGCGCCTCCGACGGACACCGCCATCGTGCCGGACACGACCTTGGGCCAGAACCCGTACTGGATCGACATCCGCCACAGATCGCGGATCGTCACGCCGGGCTCGCACTTCGCCACGCCAGCAATCGGATCGAAGTCGAGGATCTTGTTCATCCGCGACAGGTCGAGCACGTGACCGCCACTGCAGAACGCCGCGTCACCGTAGCTGCAACCCGATCCGCGCAACGCAATCGAGCCATTGCGCACGCGCACATCCGCGAACGCATCCGCGACTTGCTCCTTCGACGCAGGTCGCAAGACGCGCGCGGGACCGCCTACGGCCATGCCCCAGCCGCGCACGAATTCGTCGTTCCAAGGGATCGTCATGCGAAACGTCTGAGCCTCAGATCGACAAGCGACGGAACAACACCGAAGGGATGTTGCGGATCACGAACATGATGAGCCGCCACTTGCCCGGCACGTAGACGATCGAACGACCACGGTCGCGCGCTTGCAGCGCGAGTTGCGCGGCGCGGTCCGCAGAGATTGCGCCCTTGAGCGCGAGGCCCTGCGTCATCGGAGTCTCGACGAAACCGGGCCGGATCGTGGTCACCTGCACGCCGTGCCGCCACAGCCGATTGCGCAGGCCTTCGAGGAACGTGTCCATCGCCGCCTTGCTCGCGTTGTAGCCAGGACGTCCGCAGCGACCGCGATCCTGCGCAACGGAACTCACGCCGAGGATCAGGCCCTTCTTGCGCGGCAAGAACCTGCGCGCCGCGGCGTTGGCCCACGCCATGCAGCCGAGCGCGTTGACCTGCATCTGCGCGCGGTCTTTGCCGAGATCGAACTCATCGATCGCAACTTCTGGCATCACGCCGGCGACGTAGTGCAGTTCGTCGACCTCGCCGAGTTCTTGCTCGATGCGCGCGAACAGCGTCTCCGCGGCATCGAGATCAGAAGCGTCGTGCACATACGCATGCGCAGCCTTGCGGCCGATCGCGTCGTCGATGGCGGCAGCCATCGCTTCCAACTCGCGCGGACGTCGCGCAAGCATTGCGACCTTGCGGCCCTCAAGGCACAGACGTCGCGCAATCGCAAGCCCGATGCCCGAGCTTGCGCCCACCACCACGCACACTCCGTTACGCGAACTCATCGCGAAGAGCAGACAGGCAGGCAGGCCGAAAGCAAATGCGGCTCTCGGCTCAGCCGAAACCGACCGCTTCTTCGCCTGCGATGCGCTGCTTCTTCGCTGGGTCAGGCTTCCCGGCCGCCGAGCCGCCGCTCTGGAAGCTGTCGACTTCGCTGAGGTTGACCGCGATGCGCGAACTGACGCCGCGACGCTGCATCGTGATGCCGTAGAGCGCTTGGCAATCCGCCATCGTGCGCTTGTGGTGTGTCACGATGCAGAACTGGGTGCCGTGCGTGAAGTCGCGCAGCACGCGGAGGAAGCGTTCGACGTTGGTCTCGTCGAGCGCAGCATCCACTTCGTCGAGGATGCAGAACGGCGACGGACGCACCTTGAACAGCGCGAACAAGATCGCGACTGCAGTCAGCGAACGCTCGCCACCGGACAGCAGGTTGATCGACTGCAGTTGCTTGCCGGGCGGCTGCGCCACGATCTCGATGCCCGCTTCGAGCAGGTCATCCGTCTCGTGCAAGAACATGTCCGCCTTTCCGCCTTGGAACAGCTTGCGGAAGATGTCTTGGAAGTTCTTCCGCGCCTCCGCGAACGTCTGCTCGAACAAGGTCTTCGACTCGACCTCGAGCTTGCGCAGCGCATCCATCAACGCGCGCCGCGCTTCCTTGAGGTCTTGCACCTCTTGCTCCAGCGTGCCGAACTGGCCTTCCTCGGCATCCAACTCGGCGACTGCGTCGAGGTTGACGGCGCCGAGGCGGTCCTTCTGGCTCTGCAGAACCTGGATCTCGCGGCGCGTCTCCTGGGCGTCGAAGCCCTCGGTCTCCCACAGGCGCGACATGCCGTAGTGATGCGCAACGACGGACGGCGGCAGCGGCGGGCCCTGCAGCGTCTCGACCATGCCTTCCTTGGCGATCGGGCCGATGGCCTCGTCCACGAACTCGATGCCGAGCCCCGTGACGTCGCCGAGGCAACGCATCAGTTCGATGCCGGTCTCCTCGCGAAGGCGATCCTCGAGGCGCAAGAAGCGGTGTTCGAGGTCGACGACCTCGAGCTTCTTCTTGTTCATCGTCTCGCCCGCATTGCGCACGACATGGTCGCACTGCGACAAGTCTTGTTGCGCCTGACGATGCTGCTGGCGCGCCGACTCGTGTTGCGAGTCCGCCTCGGTGCGGCGCTCCTCCAACTCGACGAGTTGGTCATCGAGCGCATTCGCGGTCTCTTCGAAGCGCATCGCCTCGGTCTCGGCCCGCGAGGCGCCGTCCTCGTTCTTCTGCACCGAGTCAGCCAACTCTTCCAGCGCCGAATCGATCTCGCGCAGCGCTTCCTCGTGCATGCGAATCGTGCGGAGAAGGCCTTCGCGCCCCTCTTGGATCTTCGCTTGCTGCAGGCGCAGGTCTTGCTCGGCGATCGACGCATCGTTCGCGACAGACTCCGCCGCGGCGATCCGATCGCTCATGCCTGCTTCGACTTCGGCACGACGCTGTTCGCGCAACGACAACAGATGCTGATTGCAGAGCGCCTTGCCCAGGATCGCCTTCGCGCGAGCCATGGTGAACGACAACTCGTCTGCTTCGCGCTCAAGCTCGCCTGACTCCTTCGCGACGTCCACCGCGCGCGCAACGACGCGCGAGAGCTGCGTCTCGGCGCCTTGCAGGTGGCGACGCGCTTCTTGCAGCGCTGCGCCGACGAGCCGCGACTCTGCCTTCAGGCGATCGACGCGCGACACTGCGCGCTCCTTGCCGCCCTGCAGTGACGCCAACTTCTGCGACACCGCGTCGACCGCGAGCTGCAGTTCTTGGATCTGCGAACGACGAACGACGAGGCCAGCCTGCCCTTCGGCGGTGTGGCCACCTTCGACGCGCGGCCCGCAGAGCAGTTGACCCGACGACGTCACGAAGCACAGGTCCGCGCGCGTCGCGTCCGCATGTTCCAGCGAGTCGACGAGCACGACGCCCCGCAGCAACCACGCGAGCATGCGACGGCTCGCCTCGCCACTGCCCGCAGGACGGACGAGGTCGAACAGCGAGCGCGCCGACGCCGGCAACGGCAAGAACGAGCCGCTCACGGGATCCGCAGCGAACTCTTCCTCGACGAGCAGCAGCACGCGGCCGAGCCGCTTCTCCTGCAGTTCTTGGATGATGCGCGCGGCGTTCGCGCGCGTGTCCACGACGAGCGCCTGCACGTAGGAGCCCAGCGCGGCTTCGAGCGCCGTGCTGTGCTGGAGGTCAATCTCAAGCAGATCGACGAGCCGACCACGCAGGCCTTCCGGCTTCGTCGACAGCACGTGCTTGGGTCCTTGGTCAAGGCCCTCGAACTGCGCCTCCATCGCGACGAGCGCTTGGCGGCGGCCATCGACCGCCGACAACTCGCGCCGCAACTCGGACTCGACGCTCGCGAGTTCCGCGGCTTCGCTGTCCGCATCGCGCAAATCCGCAAGAACTCGCTCTTCGCGCTCGCGCAGGAAACGCTCGCGCGTGAGGAATCCCGCGCGATCCGATTCCAGGTTGTCGCGTTGCGCCTGCAACTCTGCGGACTCGCGCGACACCACGGCAAGGCGCTCGCCGAGCTTGTTGCTGCGCCCGCGGGCAGAGCCGAGGCGAGCCTCTTGGTCCGCCGCCGCGTTGCGCGCGCGCGTGCGCGCATGCAGCAACTCGAGCAACTCCGAGCGAATCGACTCGCGCTCCGAGCTCAGCGCTCGCAGGTTGCGTTGCGCCTCGGCTGCGGCTGCCTTTTGTTCTTCCAACTGACGGCCGAGGTCGACCGCCTCTTCTTCGCGCGCGGTGAGTTCATCGCGCGCCGCGTCGAGCGAAGTGCCGCGCTCCATGCGCTGGCTCGCCAACGTCTGGCCGCGAGCGCGACCGCGTTCCGCTTCGGCGCGCAGGTCATCGCGACGCTGCGATTGCGACTGGGCGCGTTCGCGCTGCGTGTTGAGTTCGCCGCGGACTCGGTGGCATTCTGCGCGCGCCGATTCCAACGCCTCTGCGCACTGCCCAATGGTCGCATCCGTCTCCGCGACGCGATCCACGAACTCCTCGCGGCGCGAGATCGCCGTGTCGAGCGCGGCCTCGAGCTCCGCAAGCCGCGCGCGCTGATCGTGCAACGCAGAACGCAACTCCGTGCCCTCGATCACCGCGATCGCACTGCGCAGGTCGCGCAACGCCGATTGCAGCTCTTGGAATCGCCGCGCCTTGCCGGCCTGAATGCGCAAGCTGCGAATGCGGCGGCTGCGCTCCTCCAGCAGGTCGGTGACGCGCGCGAGGTTCTGGTCCGTGCGCTCGAGCTTGCGCAGCGTCTCCTTCTTCTGCAGCTTGAAGCGCGAGATGCCGGCCGCTTCTTCGAAGATCGCGCGGCGCGCCTCAGGGTTTGCGGACAGCACCGCGTCGATGCGGCCCTGTTCCATCACCGAGTAACCGCCGGTTCCGAGGCCGGTGTCGAGCAGCACGTCGCGCACGTCCTTAAGACGCACTTCGGTGCCGTTCAGCAGGTAGGTGGATTCCTTCTCGAGCGTCAGGCGACGCGAGATGTCGATCTCTGTGCGACCCTCGAGCTTCCCTTCGGGATCCTCGAACGTGATCGTCACTTCGGCCATGCCCATGGCCTCGCGGCCTTCGGCGCCCTTGAAGATGACGTCGGTCATCTCGGTGCCGCGCAGGCTCTTGGCGCGCTGATCGCCGAGCACCCACTTGATGGCGTCCACGACGTTGGACTTGCCGCAGCCGTTGGGGCCGATGATGCCGGTCAACCGCGAGTCGAACTCGAACTCAGTGCGGTCGGCGAAGGACTTGAAGCCACGGGCGACGAGACGCTTGAGGCGCATGAGATCAGCCCTTCGTCAGACGGTTAGAGGACGACGGACCGATTGGCGGCAACGACACAGGACCTTCGTTGACGATGGACAAGCCGCGGCCGCGGCTCGACAGCATCGCACGGCGCAGCGCGCGGTCCTTCTGCGTGGCTTCAAACGCGACGGCTGCGGCAGCGTGGCCATTCGCGACCAACACGCCTTGCACAGCGGACGCCAACTCAGTCGTGCTGAGCACGGGCGCGCCGTCGAGCAACACTTGTTCGCGACGAGCGCGCAGACCCGCGAGCACCGCGGTCGTCACATCGAGCGCGCGCCAGTCTTCGTCGACGCCGACGCTCTGCAATGCGAGATGGACCGAACGCGCGAGCTTCGTCGCGCGCAAGAACTCCATCCGACCATCACGCTTCTTGACCAGATGCTCTGACCGCCGCTTCATCGTTTCCGCCCTCCCGTCGCTTCTCGAGCATCGGCTTCAGCTCCTCGAGGAACTGGCTCACGTCCTTGAACTCGCGATAGACCGACGCGAATCGAACGTATGCCACCTGATCGAGTTGCCGCAGCTCCTGCATGATGAGGCCGCCGATGACCTTGCTCGGCACCTCTTTGTCGAAGGCTTCCATGCACTGCCGCTCGATGCGGTCCGAGATCGTCTCGAGAGTCTCGAGCGACACGGGCCGCTTCTCGCACGCGCGGATCATTCCGCTCAGCACCTTCTGCCGGTCGAACGCCACGCGTTCGCCGTTCTTCTTCACCACGCGGAGCGGAGCCGTCTCGACGCGCTCATAGGTGGTGTAGCGCCGACCGCAGTCCGCGCAGACACGCCGCCGACGGATGGCAAAACCATCCGCGCTGGCGCGCGAGTCGATGACGCGGTCATTGTCGGCCTTGCAGTAGGGACAGCGCATGGGCACCTGTTCGCTTCCGGCTGCGGCCTGGCTGACCCCAGGCTATTGCGCCATCGGCGAACGCGCGGACGTTACCGACACTAGGAATCGTGTGTCAAAGGCCGACCCGGTCGAAACCTGCGCCAAATGCTGGGTTTCCGTCGTCCCGGGCTCACTTGCCCATGCAGAAGCGACGGTAGATACGGTCGAGCAAATCCTCGACGCCATGCTGGCCGTCGATTTGTCCCAATGCGGCGAGCGCATCCTGCAGGTCCTGGCTCGCGAGTTCCGCCTGCGGCGAAGCGACCGCGCGCTCGAGTGCAGCGAGCGCGAGCGTCGCCGCATGGCGCTGGGGACCGCCAGGATCCGCCGCGCCGCGGCGAGACCGCTCGGCGAGGAACGTGCGCAATGCAGGAAGGCCATCCCCCGTCGATGCGCTGACCGCGAACTGCGGCGTACCCTCGGTGAACGGCGCCGCGCGGAGCAGGCGGTCGCGGTCCGCATCGCTTGGCTCGCCGCGCAGGTCGCGCTTGGTCCACACCACGCACAGGCACGGCAGGCTGCTGGCAAGTCGCGAAGGAACATCCGCCGAGTCGACCACGACGACTGCCGACGATGCGCGACCAGCGAGCCGATTGCGCAACGTCAACGCGGCGCGATCGACATCGAGCGGATTCTCGAGGTCGCCCGGCGCATCCCAGACCGCGACGCCGGGCGCCAACTCGACGCGCAGCACGTCGCGCGTCGTGCCGGACACTGCGTCCACCAACGCGGCGTCGCGCTGCGCGAGCGCGTTGCACAACGACGACTTGCCGGCGTTGCTGCGCCCGAGCAACAGAGCTTCGCCGCCGGCAATCGCTCGCGGCATCGCGGCGACGAGCGCGATCGCTTCTGCGTGCGCCGCAACCAGCGGATCGCGCCACAACGACTCGTCTACTTCCCCGGTGTCGCCAGCCTCGAAGTCGAGCCCCGCTTCGACCAGAGCCAACGCGTCTTGCGCGAGACTGCGCACACGCCCCACGGTCGCCGACAATCCGCCCGCGAGCCACGATGCGCCGCGCGCTGCTTCACGCGCATCTTCGCCGTGGATCAGCATGAGCACGCCTTCCGCTTGCGCCATATCCATGCGCCCGTTCTGGCATGCGCGCGCCGTAAACTCGCCAGGCAATGCCGGTCGCAAGCTCGGCCCGCATGCGGCGCACATCTGGGCTGCAACTTCGGCGATCAACACCGGGCTGCCGACGAGGTGCAGTTCGACGCAGTCCTCGCCCGTGTAGCTGCGAGGCCCTGGCATGCAGAGCGCGAATGCAGGCGACGCGAGTTGCCCAAGATGGACGGAGCCTTCGCATTGGCTCCGAATGCGCGGCAATTCCCGACGCAACGCAGACTCAGCTGCGGCAAACGCGAGCGGCCCCGAGATGCGCACCACTGCGCGCGCCGATGCGCCTGGAGCGCTTGCAGTGGCAAAGATGGTGTCGCCGAGCACGTCGCGAACGTAGCGAACGCGCGCTACGCGTGTAGGCCTGCGACGCGCCCCGTCGCGAAGGCTGCCTGGAAGTTGAAGCCGCCGATCGGGCCATCGATGTCGAGCACTTCCCCGCACAAGAACAGGCC
>JACCDO010563272.1_pt1 | contig 10160 bp, 7 predicted proteins | sample 7446101 | NCBI WGS metagenome assembly JACCDO01 (sample SAMN15323440, study PRJNA562643) | freshwater metagenome | isolation source: river surface water | place: USA:Blue River Watershed | collected 2017-08-16
CAACAACGGCCCCACCGTCAGGGCGGCGCGCTCGCTGCCCTGGGCAAACGGCAACCAGCCGTCGACCGTGGGGAAGTCCAGGCCGTGGCTGGCGAGCAAGTCGTGCAGGCTTTGGCGACGACCCATGCTTTCAGCCACGATGAGGGTGCGCCTGGGGGAGGACTGCACATGACCCCGCAAGGCCTGGGCTGGGTCGGACAGGTTTTTGTCCAGCGACAAGTGGGCAGGGCTGAGCCAGCGCTCGCGGGCGAGGTCCGTGGCCTGCGGCGAAACCGGTCGCAAGGCCAGCTGGGCATGGGCTTGCAGCCTCACGTAAAACTGCTCCTGGGTCAGGAACAGGTGTTCGGGCGGCAGTACCGGACGGTCCGGGTCACCCTGGCTGAGTCGATGGCGATCCTGGGTGTCTTGCCAAAACCGCTGGAACACCGGCTCGAGCTCACCGTGCAAGACCACTTCGGCCTGGCTTCCGATGTAATCGAACACCGTGGCGGTCTCGTCGAAGAACAAGGGCAGGTAGTACTCGATGCCCGCTGTGGCCAGCCCCGCACCCATGTCCTTGTACAGGCGCGATTGCGTGGGGTCGCCCGGCATGTGCTCGCGCCAGCGTTTGCGAAAGGCCTGCCGCGAGGCCTCGTCCATGGGGTATTCACGCCCGGGCAACAGGCGGACCGACTGCACCGGATAGAGGCTGCGCTGGGTGTCGGGGTCAAAGGTGCGGATGGCATCGATCAGGTCGTCAAACAAATCGATGCGAAAGGGCAGGTTGGAGCCCATGGGGAAGAGGTCGATGAGCCCTCCCCGGATGGTGTATTCACCCGGACTCATGACCTGGCCCACATGCTGGTAACCCGCCAGGGTCAGCTGGTCTTTGAGGTCTTGCTCGCGCAGTTGCTGCTGGACCTGAAAGGAAAAGGTGTAGGCCGCGAGGAAGGAGGGCGGCGCGAGTCGGTACAGGGCGGTGGTGGCGGGCACCAGCACCACATCGACTTCGCCTTGCTGGATGCGCCACAAGGTGGCCAGGCGCTCGCTGATGAGGTCCTGGTGCGGTGAAAACACGTCGTAGGGCAGGGTCTCCCAATCGGGGAAGAGGGCGCAGCGCAGCTGGGGCGCAAAAAACGCCATCTCATCGAGCAAGCGTTGGGCGTCTTGTGCGTCAGCGCAGACGATGGCCACACAAGACGGTGTGGACGCCGGGCTTGCACGTTGCGCCACCCATTGCGCCAGCCACAGCGAGTCCGCGCCAGGCCTGGGGCATGGCAACGCAAAGCGTTGTCCAGGGGTGAGGTGGGGAAATTTCATGGTTCAGAAACGACTTCACCCCCGATGAAGGCATCGGGGGGGTGGTGAATTCTAGAATGGGGCTCCATTGCAAGTCCCTCAACCGCCCATTCCCATGTCCCAACCCTTACACCCCGTGTGCGTGGTGCCCTGTGCCGGCAGTGGCCAGCGCGCCCGCACCGCCTTGCCTAAGCAATATCAGCCTGTGGCGGGTGAGCCCATGGTGATGCACACGCTCAAGGCCTTGTCGCAAGTCCAGCAGCTGGCCAGCATCCATGTCATCGTGACGCCGGGCGATGCCGTGCTGCAGGGGCATTTGTCGCGCGCGGCCTGGGATGTTTCTCGCATTCGCATCCTTGCCGCCGGGGGTGCCACGCGCGCACTCAGCGTGCAAGCAGGGCTGCAGGCCTTGCTCGAGCAGGGGCTCGATGCTCAGACCTGGGTGCTGGTGCACGATGCCGCGCGCTGCCTCATCGCCCCGGCCGATGTGCGCCGCCTCATCGAGCTGGGGTGCAATGATCCCGTGGGCGCACTGCTGGCACGCCCCATGTCCGATACCGTCAAGCGTGCCCAAATGTCGGCATCGCCCCCGCGTGTGAGCCACACCGAGGACCGCGAGGGGCTGTGGCTGGCACAGACCCCGCAGATGTTTCGCCTTGGGCAACTGGCCACGGCCTATGCCCAAGCCGGCACCGAGGTCACCGACGAGGCCAGCGCCATGCAGGCCATGGGCTTGCAGCCCTTGCTGGTGGCCTCTGAAGGCCTGAACCTCAAAGTCACCTATCCCCAGGATTTCGAATGGGCCTCGGCCTGGCTTCATCGACACACCCACAAGGACGCCTCATGAGCCCTGCATTTCGAATCGGAGAAGGTTGGGACATTCACGCCCTGGTGCCGGGTCGCCCCTTGGTGCTGGGCGGCGTGCTGATCCCTCATGACATGGGCTTGCTGGGGCACTCCGATGCCGATGCCTTGCTGCACGCCATCACCGATGCGGTCCTGGGAGCTGCTGGCCTGGGCGACATTGGGCATCACTTTCCCGACCATGACCCGGCCTTCAAAGGGGCTGATTCGACTCAGTTGCTGCGCGTGGCCACCGAGCGGGTCAGGCAGCAGGGCTGGGGCGTGTGCAATGTGGACTGCACCATCGTTGCCCAAGCCCCCCGCATGGGACCCCACCGGGATGCCATGCGCGAGAACATAGCGCGCGCCATGGGCTTGTCGGCAGACTGTGTGAACGTCAAGGCCAAAACCGCGGAACGGCTCGGACCCGTGGGGCAATTGCAGGCCATTGAGGCCCGTGCCGTGGTCTTGGTCAGCGCCCTCGCATGAGCCTGTGCGCTGGCCTGATGGCACAGGCCATGGCGAGCGCTTCAATCGCCTTCGGGTTTGGGGTCTGAATCGGCTTGCTCGCCAGGGCGGTGAGTCTCCAGCCGATGCAAGCCGTTGGTCAACTCCCTCACCATGCGCTGGTGGTCCAGGCTCAGCGAATGGTATTTGTGCCACATGCAGCGGTCAGCCAGGGCGGCGCCATCGGCTGTTTCTGATGCGCTGCGATCATGGGCAGGGTAGGGGCCAAACAGCAGGTCATGCGGTGTGATCTGCAAGATCTCGCACAAGACCCTCAGGCGGCCCTGTTTGGGGATGGACACCCCATTGAGCCAGTTGCGGGCAGCGTGGGGAGTGATGCCCGAGTCCCAGTCGCGCAGGTTGAAGGCATGCGCGAGCTCGGTGGCCGAGACCTTGAGGCCCGCCTGTTTGATGGCTTGGCGCAAACGCCTGGCAAAGGCCTGGGCTTCGGTGGAGCGGTGAGGTGCGTTTTTCATGGGCGTTTCCTGTGATGAACACAGCCGCATTGGAAAGACTTCACCCCCTTTTGCCTATCCCCCAAACGGGTGATTTTGCACAGGGCTAAAGACGCGACCTCACTGGGCGACCCAGCCGCCGTCCATGTTCCACGCCACGCCACGCACGTTGTTGCCCGCAGGGGAGCAGAAGAAAAGCGCCAGCTCGCCCAATTCCTCGGGCGTGGTGAAACTCAAAGAAGGTTCTTTTTCGCTGAGCAACTGGCGCGAGGCTTCTTCAGTGGAGACACCCAGTGCAGCAGCCTTGGCATCGATTTGCTTTTGCACCAGAGGGGTGAGCACCCAGCCCGGACAAATGGCATTGCAGGTCACGCCACTGGTGGCGGTTTCCAGTGCCACCACCTTGGTCAGACCCACGATGCCATGCTTGGATGCCACATAGGCAGATTTTTGAACCGAGGCCACCAGCCCGTGTGCCGAGGCAACGTTGATGATGCGACCCCAGTTGGCAGCGCGCATGGCGGGCAGGGCCAAGCGGGTGGTGTGAAAAGCGCTGGTGAGGTTGATGGCAATCACCGCATCCCAGCGCTCGGTGGGGAAGGTCTCGATGGGCGAGACGTGCTGAATGCCCGCGTTGTTCACCAGGATGTCCACGCGGCCAAATCGCTGGGCTGCGCTGGCCATCATGTCTTCGATCTGCGCTGGCTGGGTCATGTCAGCCGCATGGTGGACGACTTCCACCCCGTGGGCTTTGACCTGAGCCATGGGCTCGCTCGCATCGCCAAAGCCATTGAGCACCAGGTTGGCGCCGCGCTGGGCCAATTTGAGGGCAATTCCCAGGCCAATCCCACTGGTGGAACCGGTGACCAAAGCGGTTTTGCCGTGAAGAAAACGATCTGACATGGGGAACTCCTCGATTCAATTCAATTAGCATGCTCAACCATGGGTTGAACCCAGCATTGTGCATGACCCCCCGACATGGAAACTGACAGCCCCACAACCGCCGCTTTGACCCTGATGTGCCACAAGGCCTGCAACTTTGCCGAGCCTTTGTTGCAGGATGCCCGGCTCGACTCCGGTGAGTCAGAGCTGGCACATGCCCAAGGCACAGTGGCCATCCTTCAAAGCCTCGAGGCCACCGACGACTTGCAAGCGGCCGTGTATTTGTCGGCGGCGGCCAAGTACCTCAACAAGCCCCGCGAGGTGTTGGCCAAATCCTTTGGCCCTCAATTGAGCAGCCTGGCGATGGAGGCTCACGAGCTCATGCAGTTGCAGCGTCAAACCGTGCAATTGGCCTTGGCCAACCCCAGTGGGCAAAGCCCCGCGGTTCAGACCGAGAACGTCCGACGCATGATGCTGGCTTTCTCGCGCGATGTGCGGGTGGTGCTGCTGCGCCTGGCCTCGCGCTTGCAGACCCTCAGGTTCATGGGTCACATCCGCCAGCCCGTTCCGGCTTTTCTGGCCGAAGAAACCTTGAGCGTGTTTGCGCCCCTGGCCAACCGCCTGGGGATTTGGCAGATCAAGTGGGAACTGGAAGACCTGTCTTTTCGGGCTTTGCAGCCCGACCGCTATCAGGCCTTGGCCCGTTTGCTCGAGGAGCGCCGCGATGAACGCCAAGCCGTGGTGGACCAACTGTGCTCGGATTTGTCTCACCGATTGGCACAGCAAGGCTTGGCGGCCAAGGTCTATGGTCGCCCCAAGCACATCTACAGCATTCACAAAAAAATGCAGGGCAAGGACCTGGGCTTTCATCAGCTCATGGACTTGCTGGCTTTGCGCGTCATCGTGTCCGAGGTGTCGCAGTGCTATGCCGCCCTCTCCGAGGTGCATGCCCTGTGGCAGGCCATCCCCGAGGAATTCGACGACTACATTGCCCGCCCCAAGCCCAACGGTTACCAGTCGCTTCACACCGTGGTGCGCAATGCCCAGGGCCGTGCCATCGAGGTGCAAATCCGCACCCAGGCCATGCATGACCATGCCGACAGTGGCGTCGCCGCGCACTGGGCGTACAAGGAGTCGGGCAGCAAAGGCTATGCCGGCGTGATGGCCGATGGCGTTTACGACCAGCGCATTGCCCTCATGCGCCAGCTGCTGGCTTGGGAGCGCGACTTGCAGGCCTCCAATGCCGAACTCGCTGCCCAGGCCCCGCAGGACGACCGCATCTATGTGATGACCCCACAAGCCCGGATCGTGGATTTGCCCAAGGGCGCCACCGCCATTGACTTCGCTTATCACCTGCACACAGATTTGGGTCACCGTTGCCGGGGCGCACGTGTGGATGGGGTGATGCAGCCCTTGCTTACCCCCCTGCAAAGCGGCCAGACCGTGGAAATCGTCGTGGCCAAGGAGGGCGGTCCATCGCGCGACTGGCTGCATGCCGATGCGGGTTATTTGCATACCCCCCGTGCCAAGGCCAAGGTCAGGGCCTGGTTCAATGGCCTTGCCGCACAGGCCACCATGGAAAAAGGCCGCGAGGCGATTGAAAAGCTGTTGCAGCGCGAAGGCAAGACCGCCATCAAGCTCGAAGACTTGGCCATCGAACTGGGGTTCAAGGACTTTGAGCTGCTGTGCGAAGCCGTCGGCAAGGATGAATTTTCGACGCGGCAGATCGAGACCCATTTGCGTCCGGCCGAGCCCCTGCCCGAGCCCGATGCCGTGGTCCTGCGCAAGATGTCCAGGGGCGGGTCGGCCTCGTCCAAAGCGGGGGTGCTGGTGGTGGGTGTGGATTCGCTCATGACCCAGCTGGGCAAATGCTGCCGACCTGCACCGCCCGATGCCATCCTGGGCTTTGTGAGCCGAGGCAAGGGAGTCTCCATTCACCGTGCCACCTGCACCAATGTGCGTCACATGCAGCAGGCTCACCCCGAGCGCATCATTGATGTGAGCTGGGAAGCCCAGCCCTTGTCCACCACGCTTTATCCCGTGCATGTGGAGGTTCTGGCCGTGGACCGGCAGGGCTTGCTGCGCGATGTGTCAGAGGTTTTTGCGCGCGAAAAGCTCAACGTGATTGGCGTTCAAACCGCCAGCTTCAAGGAGATGGCTCGCATGGGCTTTACCGTGGAGGTGCGCAACACCCAGGAGTTGTCCTTGGCCCTGCACGGCATTCAGATGGTCAATGGGGTCAAGCAAGCCAAGCGGGCCTGACGCGGGCGGGCTTGTCACTGGCCTCGGGGAAGGCCCAATGGCTACTGCTACAATTCGCACACAACAGGCGCGTAGCTCAGCTGGTTAGAGCACCACCTTGACATGGTGGGGGTCGTTGGTTCGAGTCCAATCGCGCCTACCAATTTCGGTGGGTTTCAAAGAGAAGCCACCTTGGCGAAACAGGTTGTTCAACCTCCGTCCTCGCCCACCATACCCCCGTTTCATCCATTCGCTCAACCACGCCTTTGGGATCGCCTCCCCAAAGCCTTTTGCTTCGCGAACTAGGCTCTGAGTTTGCATTTTGCAGACCACCGGCGCTGGTGCAGCAAGCCTGCGCAAGAGGGCCTTTGATAGGATGAGGCCATGAATCTGAACAACATCCAGAAACTGGTACAGACCGGTCAGTTTGCAGAAGCCAAAAGGTACCTCAAGGGATTGCTTGTCAAGAACAAGGCCAACGTCAACTTGCTTTATTTGTCCGCGGTGGTGGAGGCCGAACTGGGCAACATGGAGGAGGCCTTGCAGGCCTTGACCCGAATCCTGGCCATGGATGCCAAACATGCCTCGGCGCATTACACCAAGGCCATCTTGCTCAATCAATTGAATCGACATGCACAGGCCTTGCCGCATCACGATGCTGCTGCAGGATGGATGCCTTCCAACCCCTGGGTCTACATCAACCGCGGCAATGCCCATGCAGCCCTGGGCCACTTCGAGCAAGCCTTACTCGACTTTGATCGGGCCATCGGACTGGATCCAAACATCGATGTCGCCTACCAAAACAAGGGGGGCGCGCTGCTCGAGATGAATGCTTTCACGCAGTCGCTGGATTGCTTTGAACAGGCGCTCAGGCTCAATCCTCACAATGTCCAAGCCCTCTCGAACAAGGCGGCGTGTCTGATCAAGTTGAATCAGACAGCCCAGGCACTCGAGATCGCAGACCGTGCGATTGCCTTGCGTCCCGACTATGCCGAGGCCTGGAACAACCGGGGGCTGGCTTTGAGCCCGCTCAACCGCCTCCATGACGCATTGACCAGTTTCGGCCGGGCCATTGAATTGAGGCCCGATTACGCCCAGGCCTGGACCAATCGGGGCAATGCCCTGAATGAACTCAACCGCCATCAAGAGGCCTTGCTCTGTCAGGACAGGGCGATTGAGTTGAACCCCGGCTTCGCTGAAGCCTGGAGCAACCGAGGCAATACCTTCAATAACCTAAAAAATTATCAGGAAGCGCTTCTGAGTTATGACCGGGCGCTTGAGCTCAGCCCCAATCATGCTCAGGCGTGGAGCAATCGAGCCATTGCGCTCAACAACCTCAAGCGTCACGGAGAGGCTGCCCAAAGTTATCTCAAGGCGGCTGAGTTGGTGGAGGCGGATGACTTCTACCTGGGTAAAGCGCATCACCAAATGATGCTGGAGTGCGATTGGTCTGAGTACGAGACCTATGTGTCCCGAATCGAAACGGGATTGGCACAGGGCCAACACACCGCGGAGCCTTTCGGGTTGATGGGCATTTCCGATTCGGAAGCCCTTCACAAAACTTGTGCGGAATTGTTTTGTCAAAAGCATTTCCCCGCCTCCGCCCAGACCAAGATTTCCCCCAAAAGCTCACATCCAAAAATCAGGCTGGCCTATCTGTGTGGCGAGTTTCGAGATCAGGCCACCTCGCACCTGATGACGGGGGTGTGGGAGTCGCATGACCGCGACCGATTCGAGGTGTTTGCATTGGACAGTGGTTGGAATGATCATTCTGAGTACCGCTCCAGGATTGAAAAGGCCATTCCAAACCTGATCGATATTTCTGAAATGTCTGACATCGAGGCGGCAGAGCTGATCGAACGAAATCACATTGATGTGCTGGTGAATCTCAATGGCTATTTTGGTCGCGCTCGTCAAAAGGTGTTCTCCCTCAAGCCCGCGCCCATCCAGGTGAATTACCTGGGCTTCCCAGGGACCATCGGGGCAGCGTACATGGACTACATCATTGCCGACCGCATCGTCATCCCAGACGCTTCAAGGATCCACTATTCGGAAAAGGTGGTGCACCTGCCGTTTTCCTACCAGGCCAATGATCGCCATAAAAAAATCAGTGAGACACCCATTTCTCGCCATGAATTCGGATTGCCCGAGAACAGTTTCATTTACTGTTGCTTCAACAACAACTACAAGATCACGCCCCCTAGCTTCCGGTTATGGATGGAGATCTTGTCTCAAGTCCAGGACAGTTGCTTGTGGTTGCTGGAAGATAACCCGGTCGCCAAAGAAAACCTCAGACGCCAAGCCCAACAATTCGGCGTTGATCCCGGTCGGTTGATCTTTGCTCAGCGTGTCCCGATTCCAGAGCACATCCATCGCCATCAGTTGGCTGATCTTTTTCTGGATACGTTGCCTTACAACGCACACACCACGGCCAGCGATGCCTTGTGGGCGGGGCTGCCCTTGTTGACGCTCAAGGGGCGAACCTTCCCGGGCAGGGTTGCCGCCAGTTTGTTGTCGGCACTGAATGTGCCGGAGTTGATCGTCGAGACCGAGGAAGAATTCAAGACAACGGCCATCCATGCGGCTCATGACCCCCAGTGGCTGGCGCAAATCAAATTGAAAATTGGCCAAAACCGACTGACAGCCCCGTTGTTTGACACGCCCAGAATGACTGGCTACCTTGAACAAGCCTATGTCGCCATGCATGAGCGCTTCCAGGCCGGTCAAGCGCCTGACCACATTCGCATCGATCCCTAGGCGCTGAGCAGGCTGATGTATTTTTGAAGCGCGCCCTGAACAATGGCGCCCCGACGGGACAGGATCTCTACGGCCCTGGCGGCCAAATCAAATGATTGATAACAATGGTGGGCCACCATGGCCATGTGCTTGAACTGTTGATCACTGATGGTGTCGGGTTTGAAGAAATCGCGCACATAAACCATATCGGCCTCCAGCAGCTGGTTCAAAGGCTGGGTGGGGTTGTTGTTGACCACCAAAGGAGAGATGGGCCATTGTTTCAAGGCGGCAAAACAATGGGGGACAAAACCTTGCTCGCGCAAAAACGAATCCAGTTCACCCAGCCCTGGCTGATGCTCATACAGCGTGACGAAGGAAACCTCCAGCTGGACAAAGCTGCATTGTTGAAGCTTCTTGATGCCGGATTTCAAGCAACTGAGCTCTGAGCCTTGCACATCCATCTTCAGGAAGTCGAAGTGGGGGATTTCCTCCATCTCGTCCAGCGGTTTGGTGTCGACTTGAATTTCTTTGGTGATGTGTGCGTTGGCTTTGAAGCCCGGAAACACTTCCAGCGCCAGCGGATCGGGTTTGTAAAAGCTGGTCCAACCCGAATAAGCGCATTGGTAGAGCGTTTGACGAGTTCCGTCTCCGACCGCATAAGGAAAATACTGCTCCAGATGGGATTTGCTCTCATTCAATTTCTGCAGGGCTTCTTGCTGTGGTTCGAATCCAGACACTTTGCAAAGCCCAGCCTGAAGCATTCTTTTGTACGGCGGGTCCCCATCGATGGGATTGGCACCAATGTCAACGACTTGGGTCAATTGATCGAGTTGGAGCAGGGATTGGAGGGTCATGGTGCTTCTTTAAGTTAATGCTTATTATTGTACTTATGCTAACTATCCGGATCCTCCTCCTGCTCAAGGGTGGGCCGGTCACTGACTGGCCGTCTCACCCCAGCTTGTCCCGGGTTGGCTCAAATTTATCCTTAAGTATTCTTTTGATGTGAATTTCCCCGCCAATTCAGGGAATTTCCCTATTATTTTGGTCTGACCATTGAATTGACAGACCATAAATCGACAAGGATGATCGCTCTCCATGTTCGAAATCAATCCCATTTCTGTCCCCAAAGCAGCCACCGTCCTGGCCAATGCCTTGCGTGAACAAATCCTGGATGGGCGCATCGCCGAAGGGCAGACCTTGCCCAACGAGCGGGACTTG
>JACCDO010690411.1_pt1 | contig 10159 bp, 13 predicted proteins | sample 7446101 | NCBI WGS metagenome assembly JACCDO01 (sample SAMN15323440, study PRJNA562643) | freshwater metagenome | isolation source: river surface water | place: USA:Blue River Watershed | collected 2017-08-16
AAAAACCTCTTTTCAGAATCATGGTATACCTTTCTTCCTTCAAATGACCTCTTAAAAAAGCCCCTCAATATTCATAAACCTGGCTATTGTCTTGATTATTCGATTCTCTTTTCAGAATTGTTTCTTAAAACCGAGAACGAACCAGATAAAGTTCTTCAAGAAGTGAAAAGTTTATCAGATGATTCTCGCTATTCGTATATTTGCAATTACAAGAGTAAATTGTATGAAACATACAAAGAGTGGATAAAAAATTGACGCTCCACACAACCTTTTTTTTGCAACAATCCAACCTCTCCCTACAACATGGATATTGAAGACCTTGCCAAGCATACCAAGTACGCTGTTTTGCAGCACATGGTCGATGATTTGATGGCCATGGACGAATCTGCGTACAATTCCACGGAAGCCTTTCAAAAGACACTTCGCCAACTGGCGCGCAAGTACAAGCATTTTCCCAACAAACAAGATTTGGGAACCCTGTTTCGCCACATTCTAAAAACGGAAAACCGTCCTTATAATCCCATCTTGTACAATACCTTGATTAAAAAGTCGGTGCGTAGCGACAGTGGGATTCTCAATGTAAGCGTGAGCATGCCTCCAGACACGTTTAGTTGCAAATTCAATTGCTACTTTTGTCCCAATGAACCTGGAATGCCCCGTAGTTATTTGAGCAATGAAGATGTGTTTCAACGTGCGCAGAAGGTCAACTTTGACACGGTGCTTCAAGCCTATGACCGTTTCCATGTGCTCGAAGCCAATGGTCATCCGATTGATAAAGTGGAGTACCGTGTCCTCGGCGGCACCTTTAGCAGCTACGACCATTCCATTGCCGACACCTTTATCCGAGACCTGTATTACGCGGCCAATACGTATTATGAAGACCGCACCAAGCCACGCGCCACGCTAGAAGAGGAGCAGGCCATCAATGTCCATGCAAAAATCCACGTGGTCGGTCTTGGCATTGAAACGCGCCCAGACACGATTACTCCCAGTGAAATTGTGCGCTTTCGCCGCTACGGTATCACGCGGGTCGAACTCGGTATTCAGCACACGGACGACAACCTGTTGCAGAAACTGAATCGTGGACACACCCTGGTCGATTCCAAAAACGCGATTCGTCTCCTGAAAAACTATGGCTTCAAACTCGAACTTCACATTATGACGGACTTGCCTGGCGCCACCCCTGACGGCGACAAGGAATGCTATCGCCAGGTGCTGCAAGCCGACCCCGACCTGATTCCGGATTATATGAAGGATTACCCGTGTTTGGATGTGGCCTATACCAAAGTACGGCAGTGGAAGTTGCAGGGCAAGTGGAAGCCCTATGCGGAGCGTACACTGGACGCCAAAGATTTAGTGGACGTGCTTGTTTATCGCCAGTCGATTACGCCCAAGTATGTGCGCGTCAATCGCATTCAGCGTGATTTCAAGGAGGAAACGGAAACCACGATTGGGTTTCAGAGCATCAGTATCAAGACAAATCTTGCGCAACTGGTCAAGGACGCCGCCGAACACCAAGGAATCTATTGTCAATGTATTCGTTGCTGTGAAGTGCGAAATGAAACGTTTGACCCCACCCAAATCGTCTACGCCCACGACAAGTTTGAAGCCAGTGGTGCCACGGAATATTTCCTCTATGCCGCCGTACCGCGTCCCAACCGTCCCCTCCTTCTCGGCTTCTTGCGACTGCGGCTCGGTAATGCCCTCGAACACAGTATTTTACCCGAACTGCAGGGCGCCACCGCGATGATTCGTGAGCTGCACGTGTACGGAAAAATCCAGCCAGTCGGCAGTCAAGCGACCACCAAGGACGCCGCGCAGCACTTGGGAATTGGCACGAAACTTCTTTCGCAGGCGGAATCGATTGCATCCAGACACGACTATACCAAAATGGCGATTATTTCAGGGATTGGTGTGCGTGATTATTACCGCAAGCGGGGCTATGAACTCCAGGGCACCTACATGGTAAAAAAAATCACGCCATCCACCAACATGTGGTCCAACCTTCTTTCATTCCTTCTGGTCCTTGTGCTCATTTTGGCTTCCTTCTTAACTCAATGTTAGATGTAAAGGTCCTCCAAATTCTCAATATACGTATCTTTTTTTACGACAATGGCCAAGGAGGTCGGTGGTTGAAAGGGACTCGTGTATGTGCGCACGCGAGCAATGCTGGGAATCAACAAGGGGCGTGAAGGCCCTGCCGTTCTCGGTCGCACAGTTCGCACTACTGCCGCACCGGTCGTCGCCGCCCCACGTACCCGTGAATGTTCCTGATGAATCCCAGGCAATTCGGCCCACAATCCGAGAAAGAATTGTACAAACCAGTGGAGAAAGTATCCATCCACATCCTTGCGTACATGAACCACATTGTATTCGGCCATCAACCAAATGCCCTGCCACACTTCCTTTTTAAAATCGAGCACCTGCGACTCCAATTCGCGCATGACAAATTCGGAATACAGTTGGGGATGTTCCTGAATAAACTTGTTTCCGTGGCTATTCGTCTTCAGAATGGTTTCCGAATTTTGAATGGTCATGCGCATCTTGGCGGTTTCGACAATATTGACCATTTCTGTGTCGCGGCACAAATCGAGCCACTCCATCATGAATCGTGCAATCGCAGGTGCATATTTCACAAGGTTTTTGAATTTCATGACCTGCATTACTGGGTCGTGTGCGTGGGGTGGAAACGACAATTTATCGCACACGTATCCAAAACACTTGTCGCAAAACGGCACCATTTCCTTTTCACAAACCTATGTTGGTCGTATACAAAAAACCCCATCTTTTTCCCGCTCAATTTTATAATGCTGGCTTTGTCGAAACGTACCGCTTCAAACTATAGGTCGCGGGTCGTCGATGTTCTTGGGTAGTACAGTCAAACGCCAACACCGGTTTCCACATGTATGCAGGAATCGGTTGATAACAGGCTACAAGTCCCCCCACAATGCACGCATTGGTATCACTATCACCCCCCTTTAACAGCACCGTCCGTATGGCCGTTTCATAGTCCACATTTGGATTTCGTAAAAAGTACATGGCCATGACAAATCCGTAGCGTACATGCCCCCCTTGATAATTGCAATTCAACTCGGTAATCGATAATGATTCCTCAAAAAACCAGTGTCGCACCTTTTCTTCCTTGACGTGCAAGTCGACGTATTTTGTAAGAATATCCAACACGGCTGAAGGGGTATATCCACGGAGCAAATACATGACTGCCAATACGTAGACCACGTTGACTTCTTGACACACATGACTGCAATGGGAGCACAAGGCATCTTGTTTGGCCAAGGTTTCAACGCTGCGTATATCCATATTTTCGACCGACGCACAAAAGGTTCCTAACGCCGTGGCTCGCATCAAGGCACCGTTGGCCTCCGATTTGAAATTCAGTTTCTGGATATTGAAAAATGCATTGACCAGATTCTTTTCATTCAATCCTTTCTTGACGGTTTTGGATAATTGTTCAAAGCCGAGACTGCAGGTCATGCCAATATCAAAGGGAATCGAATCGTACCAGGCTGCATAGGCACGAACAATGCTTTCCAGTACCCCTTCATTATTTTCTTTTCCCACAAATCCACACAATGCATTCCAAAGACCGAGCGTCAATTCGCCGTCGTCGGTTATTTGACCAGGGCCGGTATTATGGCACCCCCCTCCAGGCATGTGCATGGCTTTCGCAACCGACTCTGCATTGATTCCATCACCCCCACCCTTAAATTCCAAGTATGAACCGGCCGCGTCGCCGACACACGCTCCCACAATACTTTGCATATGACCAAATTGCAACGCATCCATTCGGACAATCTATCCACTACCATAAAAAAACTTTAGACCATCGCCGACCGATTACCAACGCTATTACAGAATCGTATCAAACCCCTTTTCAATCGTGATTTGGGTCATGGCGTATTCCTCAAGGACGGCCAATGCATCATCGTCTGAAAGATGCTTCAAATGGTTTTCGTCATATTCAAAGACATTATGCAGTGCATACCAACGGTCCAGCACCTGTTTTTCACTACAATTCGGATTCCACACCATTGCTTCAATGGCGGCAAATTCGGCAAGGTAGTCCTCCTTGGTCTTCTTTACCGGTTCAACGGCTACCACTGGTTCTACCTTCTTCGCACTGTACACGGTCCGTGTAATTCCATTGCGTACACGCATCGTCTTTTCGACCTTGTACGCTGCACACGGCTTCAACGAAACCGCACGATTGCGACGGAGCATGCCTTCAATATCGTGCAAGAGGGAATCCATCGTAGAATCATGTTTGATTGGTTATTAAAAAAAGTAACACCAGACCAATCAATTTTTTTCTTCCACTCTAAACCATCTCGAAATAGTCAAATCCATAGGTCTCAATCTTTCGTTCCACACGACTGGGATGCCACACGTACATGGCCAATTCTTCCAACCCAATGCGTGGATTTTCTTTTAAGAGACCCATTTGTTTCGGCAAACGACACTTCTTCAACAATTCAAAGATTCTTCTTGCCGTATGTAATCCCTGTTTCTGATAACAGGCCTCAAAGTATGTAATCTTTTCCGAATTGTTCAACATCCAGACCCCAATTGCATCCAGGGCGTATTGTACTTCTTTATCAAAGAGCATCAACACCTTGTTGGGAATGTCGTCGCCCATCATATACCATACTCCGTCCAATACATCCAACAAGTGAAACAAATATTCGCGCTTGTATTTCCGAAACTTGTACAAATAGGCAAGGTATTCTGGAAGATAGTGAAGAATATCCAAGACCCCCTGGACCGTACGACAATGCCACCGTAAATCTTCCACTGCCTTCAAATATGCTTCTTGGTTTCGGAAAAAGATGTGATATTCAAAACAGGCCTCGAAAATATCAAAGAGGGTATTGTTTCCACCAGGCAAAGGTGTATAGGTTTCGCACTCCTTCTTCCAATATGCCTTCCATTCAGCTCCGTTCATTTTTGCATGTGTTGTCAAAATGACCCAACAATCATCTTCAATTTTTCCATGGACTTATATAACCACACCACGCTCATCTTTCCATCGACGCCGTACCAAAGTGGTTACTGGGGTGGATTACTAAATTGCAAGTAACAAATATCCATTGTCCTCTGGACGCGCAGGTTCGAACCCTGCCGGCGTCGTCTCTTTTTTTTCAAATTCCAAACCCCCAAAAATAATCCCAAAATCCCCAACAAAAAAAGTCTCGCCAATCGGATTCGAACCAATGACCTAGAGATACCCAGTTTGCAGAATGTGTGGTTGTATGTTCTACAGTCTCTCGCGCTAACCAACTGTGCCATGGCGAGGCATTGTTTCCATTCCAACATGGAGTATTTAAACCATATAACCAAAAAATTGAATCTGCCAAAGAAAAAACAAATGCAAAAATGGAAATCGAGGAAATTTGGAAACCGTGCGTTGAGAATCAAAACTACGAAGTGAGTAATAAGGGAAATGTTCGCAGGGGGGTAAAGGTTTTAAAAGGACGTATGGTAGGAAATGAATATTTAGGCGTTGCTCTTTGTGAAAATGGCAAGTCGAAAAATTTTAGAATTCATCGGCTTGTCGCAAATGCCTTTCTTCCCAACCCAGAAGGTAAACCAATCGTGGATCATATTGATAATATTCGTACCAACAACGTGTGTACAAATTTGCGTTGGTGTACCACTGAAGAAAATTCGAGAAATCGGTCAAATACAAAACCGTCGAGTGGATTCAAAGGTGTACATAAAGAAGCAAATAAAAAATATCGAGCCTACATTCATGAAAATGGGAAAAAAATAAACATTGGTTCCTTTGAAACAGCAGAAGAAGCATCTGCAGCATATCAAGAAAAGGCTGCAGAATTGTTTGGAGAGTTTGCCAGCGTTTAAACCGGTTGCCGCACGTTTCCACTCCCCCCCAGATCCATGAGAAATCGAGTCAACATTGCCACAATGAGTAAACTATAGTTATTCTGAAAGGTCAACGACAAATCCAAGACCGTTTTACAAAAGGGGCTTCCAGAAAGGAGAAACCCCTGAAAGAATCCACCAAATCCGGCTGGCAAACAATATTCATTATATGCACGCAGCGTCAAATAATGAAGAAGAAAGGCCACAAACACAGGAAGAACGGTTTTAAAGACCAAGGTGGTCTTGGGATACATGGTAGGAAGCGCTTCAAAGTTCATACCCCACATTTTGTACAAAGATACACACAAACTGCAACCAATCTTTTCAATTTTTTCCCCACCTTTTGGCGCACCTTTTGAGAAAAGGTGTCATGTAAAAAAAAATTGACTCCCAACCAATCTTTTTTTCATGTATACAAGCTTCGAAAATGGACCCTAAAGAACCCAAGACCCATCGTAATAAAAAGTCCGACAAGGCCAAGCGGAACTTTGACCTTCACGGTACCAACAGTGCCAAACACGTGCGTCAAATGGAAGCCCTCATGGAAAAACGTGCCGCAAAGCCGAAAAAGTAGCCTACTTGTTTTTCCGTTCTTCCCACAAGGTTTCAAAACTATCGAGTAATCCTCCATCTTCGTCAATGGTGTACAAGAGTTTCCAGGGATTTCCTTTGACCCCACCATTGACATTCTTCAAAAAATCGACATAACTGTACACCACTCCGCCATATTCAATCCCATATTTTTTTCCCTCCGCCCCAACACGTACAACCCCTTGTTTATCAATATGTTTTTTGCATACGACAATAGTTCCGTGTTCCAGTGCACCCTGGTCAACAAGACCCTTGAAGGATTTGTGAATATTATGCGTACGACTTTCTTGTTCCTCTTCTTCAACCCGCTCCTCTTCCTCTTCATCATCGTCATACGGGTTTTTATAAAATCCCACGTATTTATAATTGTCCAAGGTATCTTCAAAGACATCACGAATGCTTGTAATCCAATAAATCCATTGACAACTACAAAACCATACAAACCAATCGACCCATGACTTCATATTCCACCGTTTTATATACGTTCCGTACAATTTCTTTAACTGGACAACAATAGGAATCGCTGGCAATGGTATCGCAATCGTTGGCGTCGTACACAACCATTTTGGCGGAAATCGCCTTGGCCTTGCACCCCATTTTGCTTAAACAAATCCCCACCAATCTTACGACCCAACTGATTGCCCGTCTGGGAACGTACAGTGTGGGTGCCTACGCATTTGCGTCCCCCCAACAAGTTTCAAATACCTTTACTTCCTGGTCGTCCATTGCCTATGGTCTCATGAACCTCATTCATATTGCCTCCAGTTATGAATCGTACAAACATCTTCCCGCCGGTACCGCCTTGTCGCTCTTTTACTTGTACCCCTTCTTTAATATTTTGGGCGCCTCGTTTTTTCTCAAAGAATCCTTTGATACGTCGAAGCTTCCCTTTTTCATCACAGCCTTCTTGGGAGTTCTCTTGATTTCCAAGTATACCAAGGACGAAGATACGCCGACCCATCAAGAAGATAAGAAAGAATCGTTTGAAGACAAACCCAACCCCAAGAAAAATACCATGTACGGCATACTCATGTCGCTCGTCAGTGCCCTTACGGAAACCATGATTTTCCTGTTGACCAAGTCCAATAATGAGGCCACCCCGTGGGGTACCATGCTACAATTATATCCTGGGGCACTTCTCGCCCTCGGCGCATACACCTTGTATAATAAAACCCCAGTTTCCACCACCCCATCGGTATGGACCCCCTTGCTTCTCTTCAACATCTTCATTGGCTTTATTGGCTATTCGCTCCGTTTCTTCAGTATTCCCCTCTTGCCCACGACCATCTTCAGTTTACTCACCTTTATTGGGGTCGCTGCAGGATATGCATGGGGGCTCATGTACGCCCAAGAAGTTCCATCCTTGGGTGCGATTGCAGGGGCAGGACTCATTACCGGTTCCCTTGTGTTTCTATAACCCATTCCCGTCCTTATACATTATGATTGACCGTTTGAATATCACTGTGAAAGTGGGATGCAATTTCGTACGCCGTGTGCTTGTAATACAAGGGCCACAGCAATATATGACTCACTTCGCTTCCGTCGGACAATTTGCGGTATAAAATCAAATCATCCACCGTCCGAGGCATGCGATGGTATAGGGGAATCTTTTTGTAATATTGCCCACACACTTTTAAAAATATGGGCACTTGGTCCAAGGAATACACGAGCGTTGCATATTTCGATTCGTCGCTCCAAAGCACCTTTTGGGGAATCATCACGCGTTCCAAGGCCTCCAACAATCCTTTTGCCATCGTTTCCACGCCAAACCATTCTTCGACCGTTTCGCGAAAGGCGCACTGTTTCCAGGTTTCGTTCCCCATACGTTTTCCGCCAAATCCGTCGATTGCCGCCTCTTTCTCCGTCCATTGTTTAGTAATGCCGGCCAGTACATGACTGTGGCTGACAAACATGCACCCTGCACCGCGAAAGTCGACATTCCCTGGGCCAAAACGCTCCCACGGGTCCAATTTCTTCCGCGACCCAAGTTTGCATAATATTTTATGAATGAGTTTCATCTCTAAAATATTAATCCACCAACATTTAAACTCGCTTACGACTTTTCAATATACGTTTGCGACCCTTGTGTTTACGAGTCTTACGAGTGCCCCCAGAGATGGACGGCAAGTAGGATTCACAATTTGCATAACGTTCTGGATCCACACTGCGTAAGATATTTGCAATGGGTTTGGTGATGGTTTCTTTGAATACAAAACTATACACGATGGTACTAAAAATGGTCGGTGTCCATCCTAAAAGATGTTTTACAAGAAACCCCACGGTCATCACAGGATGGTCTCGTGATAAATAGTGCGTCAACGATTCGCTAAACCCTGGTGCAGCCCATTGAATCCCTTGGACAATGTATCGTTGAAGGGTAGGAATAATTTTAGGAGCATCCACTTGTTGGATTCGCATCAACCAGTTGACGGTATTTCCAGGGCTGTACACGACATCATCGCTCGCCATAATATTGGACAAGACTTGACCGGTCGAAAACCCGTCAAACACTCGCAAACGTCGTTTTTCGATAAATACCTTGGCCATATCTTTGAGTAGAACAATGTATATCAACACATTGATGAGCATGAGTATCATGTCGCATGGATTTGTATAATCCCCAAAGATGTTTACAAGAAGAAACCGTACCGGATTTTGTATGATTCCTGCACCATAATCTTGAATATTGCTCCGATAATAGACAAACAAGAATAGCATCATCAAGGTAAAAAAGATTTGTTGGAGAAGAACCATGCGATTTCCACCCGCTTGTAAAAGCCCTACAGAACGAATCGATACATTGGGATGAACTCTTTCCCTTTTTTCGACGGATTTGGAAACAACATCATATTGTATCAAGACCCATGTTTTGGCTTCACGATATTCGTCGAGTGTGGGGGGATTCTCAATAATTGTACGGTACGCATCGATAAATTCAACCGGATTCAAAAAGTATTCATGGGACCGATATTGTTTTGGAATAATACTCCAAATGACGGTAAGTGAATCAACGAGTGGGTCGCCACTCTTCTTTGTGTTCATACTCCTACATAAAAAAAAGAAATATATATTATGTAGAATCAAAGATGCCAGGTCGTTCCTCCAGCCCTTCACGCTCATCGTTTTCCTCATCCAGTCGCTCATCCGTTTCCTCCAGACCAACACCGAGACCCTCCTCTCCTTCCTACAAACCTTCCGTGCCGACCCCAACGCCCACGCAAGTCAACGTATCGCCTTCCGTCGGAATCATGGATGGGGTCAAGTGGGGCTTTGGCACCAGTATTGGACATAGTATTGGAAACCTCTTTGGATTTGGTACACAACATGTCCACCACGACAACCCAACTCCAACTCCTGTACCGCCTTCCTTACCACCGTCCATGCCTAAAGACGCCTTTACCCAATGTTTGGAAACGGTGCCGACCGAAAAAAAGATGGAATATTGTCATGCGTATACCCAATGTTTGGAAAACAATGCACAATATACCTATAAAGATTATAAAGACCAGTGCCGTCAAGAAGCGTTCCAATCCATCCAAATGCAATAACCTTTTTAAGAAAGGCGTTTATATTCGTAATCATTCGAGCATGTATCATGTGTAAAGTTTATGGTAATTTCAGGAGGTAAATCTATCGGTTGTGAAACTTTAATTGTAAAGGGTCGTTTATA
>JACCDO011512675.1_pt1 | contig 10159 bp, 9 predicted proteins | sample 7446101 | NCBI WGS metagenome assembly JACCDO01 (sample SAMN15323440, study PRJNA562643) | freshwater metagenome | isolation source: river surface water | place: USA:Blue River Watershed | collected 2017-08-16
AATCTCCCGATGTAGTTATATATTTTGCTAAATGCATATAGTTTGCAGTTATACTACCAGTTGTTACATTCATAGCCGATGAACTAATTGATAAATATGTATTATTAGCAATTGTAACATCAAAAGAGCCCGTTCTAGCTATCGCTTGTGTAACGCCCGTACTATCTTCTATAAAGTTTACAGTTCCTGCTGCTTCCGGGTCTAAGTTAAAATCAAATGTATTTGGACCAGCCGATACTCCTACTTCAGTACCATTTACTAAAAATGAACCCGTAATTGAAACTGAACCTGTAAATGAATGTGTATCGTCTGTTGTATCACCAAATTTAGTCGAACCACTTTGGAATAATACCGATGAAGATATTATCGATATATTAAACTGCCTTGCGTTAACCTGTCCTAAAACAGTTAAATCCGAAGTTACTAATTGAGAACCACTTATAATAGTAGTTCCGTGATTTACAGTCAATGTATCGTTTACTTGTAAAGATTCAAAAGAACCTGTACCTGTTATTCTTAATCCTGAACCCGATACACTTCCTAGAACATCTAAATCACCATTACCAACAATATCATTAACTACATATAAACTATTGTTTACCTGTATATCTTTTGTTACATTTAATTCATCAAATGAACCTGTACCATAAATTGTAATTGAACCACTTGCTGCCGCATCCGTAGTTATAATCTGCTCTATTGTATTTGAGGAGCCCGATTTCGCAAAGAATATCTTACCATCATAGGTGTTAATTGCTAACTCACCTAAATTCAACGAACCCGTGTCGGGTATTTTGCCGGGTTGGGCAGAACGCCTTAATACAATTGTTTGAGCCATATTTATGGTTACCTATTATAAAATTTATAACAAAAAAAAAGGTACTATGTAGTACCTTTATAAATATAAAATTATTTTATTATCGTAAATTAGAATGTTCCTCCATCCATACCTGCTTCAACAGCTTCTAATCTGCTTGCAACTGAACCACTAAATACTAAAATATCACCTATTCCGTATAGAGAAGTACTCCCTGTTGTAAAAGTTGCAAAAGGAATATCGTTATGTCTGAATTCAACTGCTGATGGAGTTGTTGCTACTTTATAAAGAGAACCGCTAGCTTGTATGTATCCCGTTGAACCTGCGAAGGGTTCTGAATTAAAATCAAAATCATCAGGTCTCATCGATGCGGTTACACCTGTGATGTATCTACCATCACCGACAAAGAATGAAGCAGTTACTGCTCCAGCAAAGTCAACATCCCCTAAACCTACAACATCTCCATTAACAAATATACTTCCACTAACGTTGAAGTCATTCGTTACATTTAATTCGCCAAAAGAACCAGTTCCTAATATATTAATATCACCGGATGTGTTTGAACCGGCAACTACTATATCTACAACTTCATCAACGGAGCCCGATTTGTGTATAAAGGCTTTACCATCGTATGTGTTTAAACCAATCTCACCTACTCTTAATGTAGATTCAGTTGGTCTTGAACCCGATACGGCGGACCTTCTATGTAATAATATTGTTTTATCGTTAATGTTAGCCATTTTTTTATTCTTAGTATTTAGAAATTTTTAAAAAAACCCTCCCCTTTGGAGAGGAGGGTTCAATATCTTTTAGAACGAACCACCATCGATTACGTTGCTCATTACAAAGTCGTTTCCGTTCCATTGTAATAAGTCACCTGCTACCGATGCAGTTGGTACTAAATCTAAATTACCATTTGTATTTCTAAATGCTATTCTCTTAGTGTTTCCTGCTGTTGAACCTAAGTTAACAGATGCTGTTACACTATTGAATGTTACATTACTATCAGTATTTAATGCTTGTCCTACATTTCCTTCCAATACATCCAATCTACTATCTACTGATGTTGATAAAGATGTTATTGTAGAGTTTAATGTTGCTACTGATGAACTGATTGATGTTGCTACCGAACCACTCAATGCAACTACACTTGCCGCACTTGCACTAAACGATGTTGCTACTGAAGAACTGAAATCTCCCGTTACACTTGCAACACTTGCACTTAATGATGTGATATTAGCGTTACTTGCACTAAATGATGTTGCTATCGAAGAACTAAATGTAGAGTATCCAGTCGTAGATGATAATGTGATTTGAGATGAACCACTAACTACACCATCATTTACAGTTAAAATTTTGTGTTCTGCACCTAATGCTCCAGCCTTCCAATAATCACCTGTTGAATCCCAAAGTAATGAACCACTAACTTTATTAGGGTCAGTAATATCTTTTACCAATAAACCACCATTAGATGCTCCACTACCATTTAATGCGATAATGTTATCACCCAATTCAATGGTTGTTGAATTTACAGTAGTTGTTGTACCATTTACAATTAAATCACCTGCAATTGTTACATTTTGTCCATCTAAATCAAATGCGGTATTAAATGCGCCACTAAATGATTCTAATGTATCGATTCTACCTTCGTGATTTGAAGCGGTTGCTTCTAACGATGCCGATGTAGCTTCTAATGCTGATAATCTATTATCAATGTTAGAACCACCACCTACTGCTGATTCTAATGAATCTAATCTGCTATCTACTGATGTAGATAATGTATTGATTGTGGATGCTAAACTTCCACTATATGCACTTGCACTTGCGAATGCTCCAGCAGCTGCATCAACGTTTGTTAATAATCTACTATTAATAGATGCTGAAAGTTGCGTTTCGTTTGCTGCACTTGCACTAAATGAAGTTGCTACCGAAGAACTTAAATTATTTATTGTAGTTACTACTGCGCCACTTACAGAACTTAATTCTGCATCAGTTGCGTATCCAGCTGAATCTAAGTTAGCGAAAGTACTTGCTACTGAAGAACTTAATTGTAATTGAGATGCTGCACTTGCACTAAATGAAGTTGCTACTGAAGAACTAAAGTCGCCAGTTACACTTGCTACACTAGCACTTAATGATGTAATATTTGCGTTACTTGCACTAACCGATGTTGCGAATGCCCCACTAACGTTACTTAATTCAGAATCAGTTGCGTAAGTTGAATCTAAGTTTGAAATAGTTGTAGCGAATGCACCACTTACTGAACTTAAATTAGAAGCTGCACTTGCACTAAAAGATGTATATTCAACTTTAGATGCTGATAATGATGTTGCTACTGCTCCACTTACCGAATTTAAATCACTATCTAATGTATTAATTCTACTATCAAATGATGCGGAATCGGTAAAGTAGGATGATGTGAAAGAAACAATCGATGCTGAATGAGCTTCTAAGTTAGATACTCTACTTCCGATTGAACCTCCTCCACCCAACGATGATTCGATTGTTCCTAATCTACTATCAACGGATGTTGAGTATGCAGTTGCGTTTCCTAAACCATCAATAGTAGAACCACTAATTTTTCCGGTAACATCTAAGTCACCAGCTATTGTGATTTTACTACCATCTTTTGTAATATTTGAATTCTCAATATGGTCTTCGCCAGATGCAACAGGAATATATCCCGAAGTTAGTCCAATTTCTTCACCAATTGAACCGGTATTCTTAGGACCTGCGATTAATATTGCGGAATTATATCCTTCTTCACTTGCTGATGGGTGAACGTATAACCAATGATTATTGAACGAATCCCATAATAATGAACCACTAATACCAGCGAATGAACCAGAATCTTGTACACTTACACCACCAAATCTAACTGCAGGTGATGCGGTGTTTAAAATTACAGTGTTAGTTCCAATATCAACTGCCGATGCGGTGATATTTTGCAAAGATGATGAACCTTGTACTACTAAGTTTTGTGTGATATATACCGAACCTGTAATAACCTGGTCACCAAAGAATATATTTGAACCAGTTGTTGCTTGAGCCGCATTTATATCTTCAATTGCATCCAATCTACTATCAACCGATGTTGATAAACTTAGTATATTTGCATTTATACTAGCGGCACTTGCTGATAATGAAGTAGCTGCAGATGAACTATAAGTATTTTGTGCACTTGCTGCAGATGAACTATACGATGATAGATTTGCTGCTGTTGTTACTGTACTAGCACTAAAATCAGTTGCTACACTTTGTGAGAATGATTGAGTAAAAGAGTTTAAGGATGCTGAAGTTGCTTCTAAAGATGCTACTCTAGTTCCTATACTTCCACCACCACCTAATGATGCTTCAACAGATACTAATCTACTATCTACTGATTGAGAGAATGGTTGAATGTTACCAACTAAATTGATAGCTTCGTTACCATCTGAACCAAGTAAATATAAGGTAGAACTACCACTTGCGTAGTAAGGAACACCATCTACTAATCCATTATAAGTTGATGAATCGAAATTAGATGGAGCGTTAGTACCTCTAAGTACTCTATTTACCGCTTGTACTTGTCCTGCTTCTGCAACTGCAAATACAATGGATGCTCCGTTGTTTACCGATAGGTTGGATGAACCCGATGCTATAATTAACTCACCTTTTTGTAAGGATGAGGTTACCGCTGAAAGGGCTTCTAAACTACCACGTCTGTGTCTGATGATTTGTGCCATATTTGGTTATTATTCGTTTTTTCTGATTTGAATTCCTTTATAAATATTATATTTGTTTCGAATCGTATTGAATTCTTTATTAAATTAAAAAAAATTACCACTCACCTTGGTCAATGATTTGAGAAGATGTGTAGAATACTTCCGCATCGGTAGCGTAAGTAAGGTCTAATGAAGCGGTAAATTGATTTAATGGAACTAAAATATCAACAACCTGTGCCGATGATGATACAACTCCATCTGGTAAAACTGCCCCAACGTTATTTGTAATTATTTGAACAATTGATGCCGAAAATGTTGTTTCAATTGATTGAGATACGATATTATTTACAGATGCACTAAAATCCGTACCCAATTCTGCGGATGTTTGCAAAGCCGAACCACTCTCTATTTGTTTTAACCTAATTAAATTTGCCATCTATTTAAATTTACCTATAACATAAATATCATTAATTGTTACAGAATCGTAATCTATATAATTATCTAATAACGTAATAACTACATTGTTTCCTACTTGCTTAATTGTGTAGTGACCTGGAAGATGTAATCCATAAACTAATATTTCAAAATTTTCAGGAGAAGCTCCTTCAGTTCCATAATCCAATAATACATTATAAATTGTTAAAGTTCCAAATCCCGTATTATCAAAAGTATCAATTGTTTTCGATACCATTCTTCCACTAAATTGTAGAATTTCATTATGAAATGCTTCTATTTTATTTTTATTATTTACTAATTTTGTTGGGTTTGGATTTACTTTTGTATTTGAACTAAATTTAGTTGTGTTTGGTTGTTCTATATTCAATAAACTGCCTGTGATGTATAAATCATCATTTAAATTATTAGGATTTATTTTTGGTATAATCCTATTTAATTTTTTAGCATTTGAATTAAATCTATTAAGCATATTGTTCTATATCACCTGTTATTTCAATATAATCATCATCATCTAAATCAAACTCAAAATTATTTTTTATAAATTTGATTAATAACCCCTCACTTCCTTGTTCTACAATATAATCTTTTGCAGATATATGTTGAGTGTTAACTATTACTCTCAATCTATCTTGCGTTGTTCTATATTCTATTTCTCTTAAAATTTCTACAAATCTCCAACCCGTTGCTTCATATATCCAATATGTAGGATGGTTTAAATCTTTTGGAATTAATTCAGCATCGCCCAATTTTCTACTAATTTTTTGAGTTATATCTAAAAGGCTTCTTTTCATTATAAATCAATAAATTTACCAGTTATAGAAACTTCATCATCGGCATCTACAACGAATCCTAAATTTGCATTATTAAATGTTAAAGATAAATTATTGCTACTTACAAAAGCTACAAAATGTGTTCCCTGATAATATCTAACTCCATTAATATAAACTTTAACATCATATGAGTTTCCATCGATAGTCAAACCTGCGGTTATAACTCCTGCCAATTGCTCCGGTGCTTTTATTAATTTAATATTTGAAAATATAGTAGGTGCAGCTCCAGCTACAACCATATTGTTATTCAAAGATAAAAAATCAATAAGGTCTTTGTTATCGTAATATGGTGATGGTGTTGTAAGAAATCCTTCTAATCTACCATTACCACTAGTCATATCAACTTCTGCGGATACAACCAATCTTTTTACTGAAAGGGATTTTTTGGTAGTAAGTTCTCCATCAAATTTTTCTGGTAATAAATATGCTCTAACATTCAACGAAAACTCCACTCTATTAATTCTTTCAGAACCTTCTCCAACTTCGTTAATAACATTAAAATCTGATACCGATGTTCTGAATTTATACTTTTCTTTATCCCCCCAATATGATGATGTAAAATTAAGATGTTCAATCACTTCGTTCAATTGTTCCGTATAAGAAGTCCAACACATACAATCATAATTTACTTCAACATAATCAGGCATAGTAATGTTATAAAGTTCTTTTTTAGCTTTAACACTACCACCCAATGCAGTAAATCTATCGTATCTATTATCTTTTGACCATTTTGTAATCGTTGGGTATGAAACATGTCTATTTAGCATAGGCATTGTTTCATCTTTTGTAATAGATGTTCTACGAAGCATTAAAATTGGTAATTGTATTTTACCTTTTGTATCTCTATAAACACCTTGTCTACGAGAACCATTCCATCTTTCTGAATTACCATAAATAACAGGTATCTTAACCGCATTACCATTTGCATCTTTTAGAGTTGGTAAAACCGTATCCTCTAAATAAGACATCATAGCATAATCTATATCAAAGAGCGTTACACTTCTTTTAAGGTCGGTCTTTGTAGATTTTATTTCGTTGGCTCTATTATTGCCGGGTCTTATTGGGTTTATTGACATCTTTTATTATTTTACTCTCTCTTCTATATTAAGATTTGATTTAGATACCATAAATGTTGAACAAACAATACTCCAATTATTTACTTCATCACCAACACCATTTACTCCAGGCATACCACCTATGTATTGAACTTCGTTTGTATTATCTATTTCATAATAAGATGAATCAAAATAAATAACATCACCAACTTCTGGATATGTATTTTTTTCTTGACACATCTGTCTATCAAATTTAAATGTAATATTTTGATTTGTATCAGCTCCAAAACCTTCGTATGCGCTTGTTTCTGGTTCTTTGTCAATCAAAACATATAATTCAACACCAGGATACCATGTTTTGTTTAAAGACTCGCCATATATGTTTACTCTCGTTTCATTTAAATTTATTTTAAATAATACGCAAGTATTTTCTATTACTACATCTACTAACTCTCTAGCTAGTCCTCTAAAAAAAGCCACATCTCTCGGCGATATAAACTTTGGCATATTATCCTACATATATTTTTAAGGGAACTTTTCTCAACATTTCTTGCTGATGGTCTGCTTCGTGTGCTTTATTTTCCATCACTTTAATTCTGCTCAGCTCTTCCAAATTTTCTCTCAATTGGGTTACTAATGCATCTTTTTCAACCTGAGCTTCTGCTCTTAAAGCTGCTCCATCTAAACTTACTTCACCATCAGGAATCGGAATAGAATTATATTTCTCTCTAATTGCACCTAATAATTCTTTTGAAAGAGCTAATGTATATTTTCTAATCCATTGTTTACCCACATCATTTATATTACTATATTGAATAAAATCATATGGAATATCAGAATAATCCGAAAGTGAATCTGGCTGAATTGTTTGTGAATCGTGCTCAAACTCATCCCTACTCATATAATCAAAATACATTTTTCTAGGAGTTCTATCAGTAGGTATGGGAAATAATTCTAATTTATTATCTACAATATTAAATGTGTATTGTGATTTACGAATATTATCATTAAACTCAATCGCTTGCATTCTTAAAATATCTTCGTATAAAGGCATTAATAAGAATTGTGCGGCCGGAGAGTATTGTCCAAATCCCATTTCATCCATTAAGTTCAATGTACCCTGTCCACCAACGGAATATGGGTCAAAGAATCTTTGAATAGCGGGGGTTGATTCATAATAAACTCTTACCACATCTATTGTAGAACTTCCAGTAAACATTGTAGAAAATGAAGATGATGTTTCCATATCAATAGCTTCGGTCATTATATTATACCTCTGCTTATCAATTTCAGTTTCAATGTAAGCCCTTTTAATGGATGTATTACCACCTACTCCTGCTAATGTTCCATATTGTTGAGACATACGAACTGCGGTAGGTAAGAATGAACCTTCAACAAGTGTTTGAGAATAATTTGCTCTTGCACCTTTTGGTTGCCCTTTTAAAATATCTAAGTTATTTCTAAGATTGAATTGGTTGACCTGTGCCGAATACTCTGATACTGCTTCTTCAAAACAAGCATAAAATTGAGTATCAATTAATTCAATATCAACAATTGGATATCCCAATCGTTTTGCACACCAATTTGCCGTTTTAGGTCCATCACTACGGAATTCCGCATCACCATCATATATACCAAAAGGAGTTGAGCCGGATATTGAACCAGGATTATTTTCCCATTTTAAATTTAAAGACATATCTAAGATTTATAGTTATACACCTATAAATATAAGAATAAAAAAAGAGTAGTAATTTTTAAGATAATCTAATTTTTATCGAACCAGATGTGTGGTAAAGTCCTCCCAATGGAACACCCCCTACTGCTGCGGTAGTATCATCTGCGAAATTCAAAGATGAAGATACGCTTGCCAATATCATAGTTGATTGTGCTAATCTTACATTATCGTTATTTACCCAAGCCGATGATGAACGATATAAAGTACTGCCACCATTGTTTGTTGCTGCATCTTTTAATGAACCAGTATTGATTAAAACATCATGCAATTCATTTAGTTCAAATCCGTTCATTACATAAACATAAATAGAACCATTATTTGCAGATGATAAAACTTTACCAACTCTTACGTTATGATTTGGTGCAGATGGTATTTGATTTGAAAATTGGCCCGATGATGATAGATATAATTCAGTATTAGCAGGATACATAGATGTATTTATGTTTCTCAATACACCATTTGAAATAACAAACCCACTATTATTTGCCGTAATATCCGAAGCAACTATTCCCATTGTTCTTGCTGAAAGTGCTTCACTAACCATACTTGCGGTTGTGAATGTAGGTCTTTGTCCTGCTTCTCCATTAATATAAACAACCATCCCTTTTGTTAAAGTAAAATTGTTTGTATTTTTTCCTCTAATAACAGTCATTGCCCCAACTTCAATCATAAAGTTGTTTTGGCCTGTGTCGATTGCTAAAGTTTTTGCATCATCATACCAATGAACTCTACCTTCTTTGTGTGTTGGATTTGCACTTATAGAAAAATCAATGTGGTCAACGGTTTCTATACTTCCTGTCATATAGATTGAACCAGTTGTTGTAACCGCTGTTGTTAAATCTACTACACTTAGATATCCAAAATCTCCATCCGTTTTTTTAACAACAACATCGGTTGCGTTTGGTATAGTAGATTCTTCTAATTCCCAAGCTTTAAATATAATCTTATCTCCAGGAGTAAACATTGAGTTTTATTTTTATATAAATATGATTTGAAAATAAAAAAGGGAAGTATTTCTACTTCCCCTTTCTATTATTTAATCACTAACGATTAAAGAGTGTTGATACCATCAACGATAATCTTACCGTAGAATTCTGGTCTTACGATTTTCTTAGCGTATCTAGTCATCACACCTCTTCTCGGAGTGAAGTTAGTTGGGTCATATACCAACGGAGTCATAATCAATGGTACATATGGTGCGTAAACTGCTCCTGTTTCGAAGAAGTTAGAACCTTTGAAACCTAATAACATTACGTTTTCAGTCATGTAAGGGTTCTTATATACATCATATCTATTAGAGATTGAACCGATGTTAGTTACACCTGCTGCGAAAGTCAACGCATCTTTACCTGGGTTAGCAGAGAATCCGTTCATAGATTCTAAGATAGTTGCTACGTTAGGAGAAACTACTAAGAAGTTTGCTCCACCTCTCATTGTTAATTGGTGAATCTTGTTAGAAACTTTTTGTAATTTAATACCCAAAGTTTGATACCAAGTGCTCTTAGTGTATGCTGAAGCAGCTGCTGCGTTAGAATCGATTTGGAATGCACCAGTTGCGGTGT
>JACCDO010002054.1_pt1 | contig 10158 bp, 11 predicted proteins | sample 7446101 | NCBI WGS metagenome assembly JACCDO01 (sample SAMN15323440, study PRJNA562643) | freshwater metagenome | isolation source: river surface water | place: USA:Blue River Watershed | collected 2017-08-16
ATCGACTTTTCCCGTCCCACAAACAAGGGGACAACCATGTGAGGGAAAATGATGACATCCCTGAGAGGTAAGAGGGGAACACGAATCGCTGAGGTCTTTTTCTCTTTAGATTCTTTGCTCATGCCGGCGTCCTTGGCGTTGGTGGGTGAAGAGAGTGAACCCATCCTCGAGGATCCTCCTCGAGACCACTCCCCTTAATTTAACTACAGCACACCCGAATGCCCTCTGCAAACAGCGCGAACTCTTTTTTCAAAAAGGTTTTCAAAATTCGAGAATCACAAAAGAAAAACCCCTTCTAGCTCACTGAGCAAGAAGGGGTTCCCTAGAAATAATTTACCGACTTGAAATGACTAGGCGCTCTCTGCCTTGCCCGCTTCGGCCTTCTTCTCGGCAGAAGGATGTTTTCCTCCCCCTCGAACCTCAGTACCATCCGCGTAAACCAGGACAGGTCTCTCGCCTTTCACAATCGAGTCACGGGTCACAATGCACTTCTTGACGTCACCGTGAGTCGGAAGGTCATACATCACTTCCAACATCGCTTGCTCAAGAATTGCACGAAGCCCCCGAGCACCTGTGTTGCGCTTAATGGCTTCGCCTGCGACCGCAAACAACGCATCTTCTTCAAACTCGAGCTGAACTCCATCGTATTCGAAGAGTTTAGCGTACTGCTTCGTCAGCGCGTTGCGTGGCTTTTTCAGAATTTCAATCAATGCCTTCTCATCCAACTCTTCGAGAGTCGCGATCACAGGCAAGCGACCGATGAACTCTGGAATCAAGCCAAACTTCACCAAATCCTCTGGCTCCACCTGAGCGAAAAGGGTCGAAGTATTTTCAGCAGACTTCGATGACGGGTTGGAATGCAGACCCAAAGACCGCTTCCCTTTTCTCATCGAGACAACGCGATCCAAGCCGACAAAAGCTCCTCCGCAAATAAAGAGGATATTAGAGGTATCGACTTGAACGAATTCTTGCTGAGGGTGCTTACGACCGCCCTTAGGAGGAACGTTTGCAAGAGTCCCTTCAATGATTTTGAGAAGGGCTTGTTGCACGCCTTCACCGCTCACATCGCGAGTAATGGAAGGGTTCTCAGACTTCCGCGAAATCTTGTCGACTTCATCGATGTAGACAATCCCCTTCTGGGCACGCTCCACGTTGTTGTCGCAAGACTGAAGCAGATTCAAAATGATGTTCTCAACGTCTTCCCCAACGTATCCCGCTTCAGTCAGAGTAGTCGCGTCCGCCATCGCGAACGGAACATTGAGCAAACGAGCCAAAGTCTGAGCCAGCAACGTCTTTCCGGTACCCGTTGGACCGATCAAAAGAATGTTACTCTTGGTCAGCTCGACCTGTTCTTTTTGCTTCTTGTCCCCAGAATGCTGGATCCGCTTGTAATGGTTGTAAACGGCTACGGAGAGCACTCGCTTAGCGCGATCTTGACCGATGATGTACTCATCAAGACTCGCTTTGATCTCAGCAGGCTTTGGAATCTTATCCGCCTGACGTGCTGGACCTTCTTTTTGGCCTTCCTCGGCAATGATGTCATTGCAAAGCTCAATACACTCGTCGCAGATGTAAACCGTTGGCCCTGCAATGAGTTTCTTCACCTCCCGCTGGTTCTTTCCGCAGAAGGAGCAGCAGAGATTCCCGAAACCTTCGCCGTATTTCTTGCCGTCCATTTGACTCCTCTCGATCGATCTCTTTTGGATCGAAACTTTCCGCCCCGGCTCGATTCCACCCGAACCTTCAAGCGCTTGTCAACCTCAGTTGATTTGACTCCTAAACCGCTAAAACTGGCTCACTTCCCAGAAATCACGCCCGAGAATGCTTCTCGACTACTTTGTCGATCAAGCCGTACTCGACTGCTTCTTGAGCGGACAGGTAGTTGTCTCGATCAGTATCTTTCTTGATGAGATCCATAGGCTTACCTGAGTGCTTGGCCATGATGCCGTTGAGCTTATCTTTCAGGTAAAGAATCTCTTTGGCTTGAATTTCGATATCCGATGCTTGTCCCCGAGCGCCACCCAGTGGCTGGTGAATCATGATCCGGCTATGTGGGAGACTGTACCGTTTACCGGCCGCTCCGGAGCAGAGAAGCAAAGCGCCCATACTCGCAGCGAGTCCGATACAGTAAGTGGACACGTCCGGCTTCACAAACTGCATGACATCGTAAATTCCGAGACCAGCAGTCACGCTCCCGCCCGGTGAGTTGATATAAAGGTGAATATCCTTATCCGGATCAGACGACTCCAAGAAAAACATCTGCGCGACCAGCAAGTTGGCCACTGTATCGTTGACGTCTGTCCCCAAAAAAATGATCCGATCCAAGAGCAATCGAGAGTAGATGTCGTACTGACGTTCCCCTCTTGCAGTTTGCTCAATCACGATTGGATTTGGGATGTAACTTCCTTGAGGGGCCTCCATTGTCTGCGAATAGAAGCGATCGAAACCGACGGCTTCTGGTGCAATCAGGCTGGAGGGGACTTTTGGACGGGATGACAAGATCAACATGCTGGCTCTCCTTCGAAGGTCTCTTAACAGTATATCCCCTCGGGAAAATGTCGCACCGAGTAAGATCAAAAAAAATACCGCTTGAAACTCCATCGAACTCCCGGAGCTTTTACTTGAGGTTTTTTCCCGTTCTGAGGCGTTTTCAGCGCCAAATTCATGGCAGTCGACTATCGAGAGCCCGCCGAAACAGTGGAGGAAACCAAGCCATCCAAAGCAGCAGGGAATACCCATAAGGAAGCGTCCTTGGGCGAGGAATTGCCTGCAGCTTTTGAAACGGCACCAAAGGGTGCGCATGGTGTTCGGCGTGCATCCCTAAGTTGAACAGGAACCAGTTGGTGAGACGATGAAGGGAGTTCCAAGAGTGCTCGTCAGTCACAGCCTCGTAAACCCCCGGGCGGAGTTCCTTTCGCTGAAGACCGTAGTGCTCGATGTAATTGATGGTCTCCAACATCAGGACTGCAACTCCACTTTGGATCAAATACAAGAGCACAGATGCGAATCCCATCCCCCAAGCCAGGCCCAGCAGGACGAACCCTTGAGCGAACACACCCAAAAGAACGAAACGGGAATTGAGCCTGATCGCGCTTCGAAACGAACCGATCAGAGTCCTGGGCAAGAACTGAAAGAGGCTCTCACCCTTTCGGGCCGTCGCCGGGTCGTGAGGAGTCCCCACCCAGCGGTGATGCCCCAGAACATGCTCGATCCGGAAGTGCGAGTAATTCACTTCCAGCAATAGCAAAACACCGAGAGCCCTCTCCCACTTCACTCTTCGGTGAATCAATTCATGTGCGATCGTGATCCCAAGTCCTCCCGTAGCTACGCCCAGTGAAAAAGCAGCACCCCAAAACTCTGCGCTCGTGGGATCGAAGCCCCTCCCTAAAACCCAGACGATCATCATGGTCTGTACAGGCACGTATCCCCATAAGAGGGCACTGGCGAGTGTGTGTGAAACCTTGGAATCGACTGGCTTTCGTTGACTCAGAAGATGGTCGAGAAAAGGGTGTAAAACGAGAACAAAGGCGGCAGCTGAGAGCGTATAGACGCCGCCCTGGCTGACCCCCCAAAGCAGGATCGCCACCACCCAATAAGGCGAAGTAAAGGGCAATAAACTCAAAACAGAATTAAGAACCGCTCTCATAGCGTACCTCCGACCCTTTTCTGCAAGTGTACACCAGAAGTGCGGTTCTCTCTCGGTTGTGTCGAAACAGACACACTCAACTGCCTTCTCCAACCCAGATTAAGCGATCCATCAGAATTAAGCGCCCCTCTTCCCGATGAAACTCAAAAGGATAAACCACTCCATTCACGATCGGAGGCGGAAACTCTCCCGTGGGCAAAGATCTCTGGACCAACCGCCTCACGACCCCTCCGTGTGAGCAGATCGCGAGCTTTGAAACTGGACTGGCTTGCAGGTGCGCTTCAATCGAACGCAACGCTCGCTCCACGACTGCATCACCTGATTCACTCCCGAGACGAACGACGTCTTCATCGCCCAAGGGGCGTGTCCGCATTCGGTCTGAAAACTCCGTCCCGTATTTTGCTTCGATCTCCTGACGAGTGAGCCCTTGAGCTCCCCCCAGAAAGATCTCGCGCAGCCCCTCTGAGACGGCGACGGGCAAACCCAACTGAAAAGCGGGAATCTCAGCCGTCTCTCGTGCCCGAGAGAGATCTGAACTCAAAAAAGACTGAACTTCCAGCCGCTTTAAGACGGGGAGTAACCGCCGTGCTTGTAAGCGTCCTTCTTCATTCAAAGGGACGTCCAAATGCCCCTGAATCCTACCTTCTTTGTTCCAATCTGTTTGCCCATGTCGAAACACATAAAGAATCGGTCGCATCGTCATACCCTTTCAGGTTAAAGCCTGAACCATGGCAATTCGCAAGATCGCCCGCATGGGGCACCCGGTACTCAGAGAACAAGCACGCAACTTGACTCCCGAAGAGCTGAAAAGTCCGACCATTCGGCAGCTCATTCAGGACATGGTGGAAACCATGGAAGAGTACGGGGGAATCGGAATTGCGGCCCCTCAAGTGAGAGAGCCGCTCCGCCTGGCATTGATCGGGTATGACAGCTCCAATTCTCGGTACGAGGACGAAGCAGAGGAAGAAGAGGATCAGCCCCTGCTCGTGATCGCGAATCCAAAAGTGACTATCTTGGACCCCACACTTCAGGGATATTGGGAGGGATGCCTTTCTGTTCCGGAATTGAGAGGCTATGTTGAACGCCCTAGAAAAATCCGAGTCGATTACCTCGACTTAAACGGAAAGAGCCAAAGCCTTGAGGCAGAAGGATTTCTCGCAACCGTGTTTCAACACGAGCTTGACCACTTGGACGGCGTTCTCTTCATTGATCGAATCAAAACCGAACCTGGGAAGACCCGCCTCGCATTCACTGAGGAGTTCTCGAAATACGACGTGGCCGGTGAGGACGAGGAAGTACTCGAAGACTAAACTTCAGAGTTACGCTTCCGTCTCTTCCCGATCGGTTTCGTGGCGTTTGAGCTCTTCGGCGAGGCGCATTCGCGCAGCTCGACGCTTGATCGCAGCGTCATATCTTCGACGCTCTTCTGGACCCTCCGCATTGATCGGAGGAACTGGACAAGGGCGTCCATGTTCGTCCAGCGCAACGAAAGTCGCATAAGCAGTACCGGTATGGTGAGTCTCCCCGGTTACCGGATTCTCTGAGTCCACCCGGATTCCGACTTCCATCGAAGTGCGGCCTGCGTAATTCACACACGCTTTGATATGAACCACGTTCCCCACTTTTACCGGGGCAACGAAATGAAGCGCGTCGATCGAGGCCGTCACCACGACTCTCCGTGCATGTCGACCTGCAGCGATTGCTCCCGCAATATCAATCCAGGCCATGATTTTTCCGCCAAAAATCGTCCCAAGAGCGTTGGCGTCACTGGGAAGGACGATCTCCGTCATAGTGACCTGTGAATCTTTTGGGGACTTGCCTGCAGCGGGAACAGTCGACGACTTCTTCATGGTCACCCGAAGCTAACCTCGGCCTGCGATCCTGCCAAAAGAAAAATTCCGCTTGTCCCTCCTAAAAACCCATACCTATACTCTCGGTACCGGGTGGAATTGAGTCCTACCGGTAAAAGTCAAACAGACCATCGCGCAAGCTGTGCGGAGAAACGGAAGTCTCCAAAAAATGAAAAAACTCGAACTCCATACCCAAGGAGCATCACACTGTCCGTCACTGGGAGCAGAAATGAACGAGCTAAAACCCGAAGGGCAGTCCGCACAGCAGCCAGTAGAGCTCATGTCCACTGACCTGAAAGGACAACAGCTTTTGGACACAGTGGCTGAGCTTTCGGGAGTAGACTCCCCTCTTTTCCGATCGGGTCTGCAAGAAATCTTGGACGCAGACGGATGCGACCCAAAGCAACTCACACTCGATGCATTCCGTGAGTCGCTCTTGAAGTACCTCGACGAAATCCACGAAACGATGACCGAGACCCTCAGTCCCGAAGAACTGGGCGAGGATCTCGATCAAACGACGCACTGATTCGCGTCTTACTTTTTGCCTTTTTGCTGAGCATTCAGCTCTTGAAGCTTGGATGCCGAGAGCGCTTCGATTTCTTTATGAAGTGAATTTCCGTGGGCATCGATGGTCACCACGACCGGGAAACTTTTTACCCGAAGCTGCCAAATCGCTTCAGGACTTCCAAACTCCTCGAGACCAAACACTCCTTCAACTTCTTGAATGGACTCTGCCAAAACCTGAGCGGCTCCACCCACAGCGTGAAGATAAACACACCCGAACTTCTCGCATGCGAGACGGGTTTTCTCACCCATCCCACCTTTGCCAATCACAGCGCGAATTCCGTGTTTTTCGATAATCCCCGCTTGATAGGGTTCTTCTCGAATCGAAGTCGTCGGGCCGGCCGCAGTGACGACCCACTTGCCCTTTTTCTTCATCACTACCGGACCACAATGATAAATGATCCCGTCTTTAAGGCTCATGGGAGGAAGGTTTCCTTCATGCAACCACTTATGGACAGCATCTCTTCCCGTTAAAACCAGACCGGAAATCTCGACTTGATCGCCAACTTTGAGGGCGCGAATTTTTTCTTCAGTAAATGGGGCTTCCAGTTGAATGATCATTTTAACTCACTCCGTCGTCCTAAGATCTGATCCGCTGACTCGATTAATAGAGCCACTTCTTAATTTCGCCTTTTGCCGTCACTTGCGCTCCTTGACGACGGAAAGCCCAACACATGTAGGAGACACTCACAAAGAACGAAGCAGGCAAACGATTCAATGCGCCCACTTTCACACCCATCAAAGTAGTCTTCCCACCAAATCCCATCGGCCCAATCCCGAGCTGGTTGGCTTCTTTCAACACTTCCTCTTCCAGCTGAGCCAGGGCAGGGATTTTATTCTTGTCCCCTAACTTTCTCAAAAACTGCTCTTTCGAATTGAGGTAACCCGTCGCGCGATCGCCGCCGATGGAGACCCCCAGGATACCAGGACCACACCCTTTTCCTTGGGCTTGCATGACGGCATCCAAAATGACTTTCTTCACTCCGGCAAGGTCGCGACCGGCACCCACTCGCGTATCCGGAAGACTGTACTGCGCACCGACGTTCTCGCATCCCCCACCTTTCAACATGAGGCGGACATCGAAGTAGTCTTTTTTCCACGGCTCAAGGTGAATCGTGGGAGAGCCGGGTCCCACATTCGTTCCGTTGTTTTTCCCAGTCAGCGAATCGACCGAGTTCTGCCTCAAGTAACCCTTTTTCGTAGCAGTCACGACCGCTTTTTTAAGGAGTTTGGTCAATACTTCGGCGTCTGCTTTGGCTGGATAATGGATGTAAAAAAGAATGCTCCCCGTATCTTGGCAGAGGGGCTGACTTTTCACGCGCGCGAGGCCGATATTCTTCTCGATGATGCACATCGCGTAGTGACCACGGGACTGTTCTTGCTCCGTGTTCTTACCATCCTGAATGGCATCGACCACATCTTTGGGGAGGTCAGTGGAGGTCTTGCGGATAATTTCGAGAAAAGCCTCGGACAACTTCTTTTGCTGAGTCGCGTTCATAATGGCGAGAACCTAAACTTTCCGCAGGGAGCGCGCAACAGTCGTTTTAACGAAGGCAAGCATCCCGAAAAGCCCTGCCCGATCTTCCCAGAGCTTCCTTTGAGCGAAAATACAATCGAGGCTGGAAGGTATGGGTACTCGCCCCTTCCCACAGAACCTGCTTCAGTTCCTTTTTTCGAAGCTCGTCTCGAATAAGCTCGTTTGGCATCCATCCGTAGCCGAGGCCCGCTTTCAAGACCTCTTTTTTGGATGCAAAATCATTCACCTGAAAGCGTCCGCGACCGGCTTCGACAACTGCTGTCGGTAAATTGAGTCTGGGATCGCCACCTCGAACGCTCACGAGCGCGTGAGACTGGAGTGCTTCCCGCGATTGCCTTTTTCCGATCAAAGGGTGGTCACTCGAAGCAACCAAGGTTGCCGAAATTCCAGCTAATTTGACACTCTCGAGAGACAGCCGTTCCGGAGGAAGGACCGAGACCATGAAATCGGCGTGATTCTCTTCAAATGCTTTTTCGACCCCTCCAAGAAATGCGGAAAAAAAGCTCACGGAAGAGGTCGAACCCAGCGACTGAACCTTCACAATTGCAGAGACGAGGGGTTTCATGGGTACAATTCCGTCCGCTACGATTCGAAGCGAGGACTCCCACCCTTGCTTCAGCTCATCGATGACATGAGCCAGACCCTGCTCCGCTTCCAACAAGCGACGTGCGCTTGCTAAAAATCGTTCGCCTTCAGGCGTAAGGATGACTCGGTAGCCCGTTCGATCCAAGAGAGTCAGACCCGTCGTGCTCTCCAACTGATCGATCGAATAAAGGATGCCGGTGTGCCCCCTTCCCAATTCCTCCCCTGCACGACTCAGGGTTCCCAACCGGGCGACTGATTCGAGCGCGTGCACTTCTTGTAAGGTCACTTGAGTGACTTTCTTTTTTGTCTTCATTTCTGACAATGAGTGTACTGAAATGACAGTTTTTTATCAAAGGGTCACACTTTAAGATGACTCCAATATGGACATACCCTACAAAAAAGGTGTTTTCGCTGCACAGGCCCACGTCAACGTACCGGACGGAACTTTCGAAGAAGAGTTCGCGCGAAACGGCTTTTTTGGAAAATATGCGCACCTCTATCGTGCGCGCCCACCGGTAGAATGGACTCGAATTGAAGGCTCACTTCGGCCTCGTGCCTACGACCTCATGCGCTCAAACGAGGACCGCACGAGCGTCCTCTCCAATTCGGATGTCGAGATCTTCGTCCTCAAATTCTCTACGTCCCCTCACTATTGGTTCCGAAACGCGGACGCCGACGAGCTTTACTTTGTGCATGAGGGCGCCGGTGATTTGGATACCGACTTTGGACGGATCGCTTACCGAAAAGGGGACTATCTTCTCCTGCCCCGCGGGACAGTCTATCGATTTGAGCCCGCTCATCCGAGCTGGATGCTCGGCATCCAATCTTTCAGCGAAATTCGATTCCCTGACCGAGGAATGATCGGCCAGCACGCCCTTTTTGACCCCGCCGTCATTCGGACCCCCGAACCCAATCCAGCCCGTGTGAGCGCCGAGATCCAAAAGACCCTCCCCGGGCAGGAGTTTGAGCTTCGCGTCCAACGCATGGGCGAAATCACTCGAGTCTTCTACCCCACTCCCCCCATCACCACATTGGGATGGAAGGGCACTCTGAGTGTGATCGCTCTCAATGTTGCGGATATTCGTCCCATTTCGAGCGATCGCTACCATTTGCCTCCATCCGCACACACCACTTTCCTCGCAAATGGATTTGTCGTTTGCTCTTTCCTTCCTCGCCCTCTCGAAAACGGGGATCCCGGCGCGATGAAGGTCCCCTTCTATCATTCGAACATCGACTTCGACGAAGTCCTCTTCTATCACGCCGGCGACTTCTTCAGCCGCAAAGGGATCAGCCCTGGGATGGTGACATTCCATCCACAAGGGATTCACCACGGCCCTCAACCGGGCGCAGAAGAGCGCACTTCAAAACTGACCCGAACGGAGGAGATCGCGATCATGATTGATACTCAGCGCCCGCTGATCCCAAGCGCTGCAATCGAATCCACCGAACTCCCAAACTACTGGCAAAGCTGGAGGACAAAACCATGATCAACCCAACTGGTCTTCTTGGAATTGAGTTTGTCGAATTCGCATCTCCCCAACCCGAGAAACTCCATCAGCTTTTTCTCGCTTTCGGTTTCTCACGCGTGATGTCGCACCGAAAGCAAAAGATTGATCTTTACCGCCAAAACGAGATTACTTTTTTGCTCAATCGAGAGCCTCAGAGTTTCGCTTCTGAGTTTGCGGAAAAACACGGCCCGTCGCTTTGCTCGATGGCGTGGAAGTTTGAGTCTGCCCAATTCGGCTTTGCCCAAGCTTTGGAGCGCGGCGCGATTCCTGCGGAGCGAAAAGATTACGACTCGCTCCTCGGAATCCAAGGAATTGGGAACTCCAACCTTTACTTCTGTGATGCCTCCCAATCTGGCAAACCTTCCTTCTACGAATCGTTGGGATACGAGGAACTCACTGTCCCCGACCGAGTGGAGTTGAAAGGCTTTTTGAGTATCGACTACCTCACCAACAATGTGGAAAAAAGAA
>JACCDO010163863.1_pt1 | contig 10158 bp, 12 predicted proteins | sample 7446101 | NCBI WGS metagenome assembly JACCDO01 (sample SAMN15323440, study PRJNA562643) | freshwater metagenome | isolation source: river surface water | place: USA:Blue River Watershed | collected 2017-08-16
ATGCAAAGAATAAGTTTGTATTAAATCAATTAAGTCATTATAAATTCAAAGAACATCTCTTATATAAGAGCGAAGCGAAATGTTGTAATATATTTATAGTGACCGAGGAATATACCTCAAAGTGTTGTGGGAAGTGTGGAAAGTGTAGTGATGATTACTCAGACACACGAGTTAAGAAATGTCTAAATTGTAATTCAGAAATAGATAGAGATATTAATGGAGCTCGTAACATCTTAATTAAGAATCGATGGTATGAAAACTCAACCCAAGATACTAATGGAAAAAAGATAAAACGATCTACTTATAGTAGATCTGGCCTCGAGCCAGATGCGGTCCCCCCTCTGACCGGAGAATTTTTTACTTCTAAAGAGTGAAAAATTAAGCATAAATGCAAAAAACGAATTTAAATATGTTAGAAATCTCTCAAAAAGACAATAACATACCATAATTCGTGAGGGTATGGAGCGTAAAAGACAAAACTCTAGATTTCTGTCAGCAATCCTTGGATTTTCTGAGCTAACAGCATTATCTATTACAATATTAAGTATATTTATAGCAGAAACTACAGACTTAAAGAATGCAATTATTGTGTTAAACTCATTTGCATTTGCTATGAGTTTAACTATGTATGTCACACGACATAAATCTCTCTGCGAAAACGAAGTATTTCCTGAAGACACTCAGTATCAACGCGTGTAATTACAGACCGCAACTTTGAAAAAATTTTATTTATTAAAATAAATAAAAAATACACTTATTTTAAATTATGTGGCATTGTTTAACACACGCTACAACAGAAGAAAACTTGTTAAAAATACTAGAATCTAAAGTGATAAAAGCTGATTGGAGCGAATTGGGATTTCCTATTAATCCACATGCTTTTTGCTTCTATTTGTCAAGTGCAATTAAAATGTATAAAAATGAACCTTGGTCTTTTGTTATGAGATCTGAAAATAATGTTATTATAGGAATTTCTCCTCAAATTTTAAATAAACAAAATTTTATAATGTGTGATCGTAGATCAGGAGGCAGATGTGCTAAATTAAAATATCACACTGTCAATAGTAGTAAAAAAGGCTTAGATTTTACATTAATTAATAATTTCATTAATAAACGTTTACACATGAAGTCCAGTGACTTCTCTCGGAGTATACATCCTGTAACAAATGACTTAAGATTTATGAACAACTATTTTAAATATTTTATATTAAATGATTTATATCAACGTCTTGAATTTCGATTTATTTATGCTAAAAATACACTTCCTAATAATAAGCAAACTAGATACATCCTAAATAAAATCCAAGAAGTTGAAAATATGTCTGATGATCAAATTGTCGAAGAATATACTAAATTACATTATCATCAAAGATATTCTGAAGTATATCACACTAGTCACGAGTTTGTAATTCAAGATGGTATTCACGTAAACTACATAGACTTTATACTCATTTCAAAAGATGCTAGTCAAGAGTTTAAAGATAAACTCTATGAACTGTGTCCTTCTTGGATTAAGATAAAAGAAATTGACGCTGATATGTTTACTAAATGGAGTCAGAAAACTGAGAAACTTTTAGACAAAGTTGCTGAACATATTTAAAAACTTGCGTATTTGTAATAAATATGTCTATTGTCGACCTTCAAAGTGTAATATACGATATGAATTTAATTGCAGAAGCTGTTCAATCTGGAGACATACAAGATGTTAAAAATTACCAAGCTATGGGCATACATGTGTATCCAAAACTCATAGATATAGCTTGTGAAACTAGTAATTCAAAAATGATAGAATATCTCAAGACACAAGGCCTTGTAGTTACAGATGAGCACACAAGAATATTACTAATGAATGGAAATCTTGAGCTTGTTAAAACACTGAGTATGACTGAAATTAAAAAAATCTCAAAATATAAAATAGAAAAAGACTTTCCGATTAATACAATTATGCATCTTTTTTCGAAAGGATACCCTTTCGACTTATCCACAATAACCTGTGTATATGAAAGAAGTAAAAAACACATCGAAAAATTACAACTAGAAAAAATTCTTGTGAAACTAACACATCATACAAAAATTAAAGAATATGGATATGATGTTAGATATTGGACTAGGTTATTAAAATGTCACTCAGATGTGTACTTTATATCAGAAATAAGAGAACTACTGAATAAACTCTATAACTCAGTAACCAAAAAGATAAGCTTACGAAAAGCTCCTCGACCTACATGGACAAGGGACGAAGACGCTGAGTTTGTTAAAGAAATTGGGGTTCAAAAACAAATCGTCGTAGAGTTGCAAAAAGTTAGCACAAATGTACTATGTAAATGGCTTCCTGGTGATATCTGCAATTTTGTAATTCCTAGCTACTTCTAGGGGAACCTTGGCCTCGACAAGTCTCGGGTTCCCCTATCACCCCTCCCTTAGCAGGAGGACCACACAGTGGTCCTCATATTAAAGAATTAATATAATAATAAAAAGTGATTTTGATAAAGGGAGGGAGTATGAGGGAACCGTACGGTTCCCTCATGTTTACAGTTACTTTTTGTGAATGCGCTGAAAATCACGCTGGTATGCAGCAAATTGGCTCAAAATCCAATTCAGGTATCAGCTATCAAGACTGTCTAAAACTTGCTGAACAGTATTCTGGACGTGTTATAGATCTTAGTTTCACTGGATCTCCTCAAGCATGTATTGTCGTCTTCGACAATCTGTTATCAAAAGAACTAGTACAAGAGTTTAACCAAGAACTCTTAAGCCTTCAATGGGATACAAAAGCTTTTATGTATGGAAGAGTTGTCAATAAAAAAGCTAGATATAACTTATGCTTCAGTGAAAGTAGCCAAGAAGCAAACTTTGCACAAAAACAAGGAACCATTGTCGCCTTTAGTCAAGTTCCTGTCCTCTCAAAAGTTAGAGACATGATTTCAGGAATACATGAAAAGTTTACAGGATTAAATGCTGAAGGAAACTACTACTATGACCCTGAAAAATGTTATATAGGATATCATGGAGACACAGAACGCAGAATTGTAGTTGGTGTTAGAGTTGGTGGTGATTTTCCATTGATGTACCGTTGGTACAAACGCGGAAAACCTACTGAACACGAAACCAGAATCCAACTCACAGCTGGATCCGTTTATATAATGAGCGACTTAGCTGTCGGCTGGAACTGGAAACATAAATCAGTAGAATGGACTCTAAGACATGCCGCTGGAAACGTTAAAGAATAATCATTGAGATTTCGAAAGAAATCTGTATTTATATTTAAGTATAAATAATCTATTCTTGACGTGCTGTAGGCTTACGATCTCTATATATGTTATAACCTAGATAAGTTCCTGAAATAACACTTGTTGTTAAAGGTGCTATAAATCCACAAACTAAAGGTAATATTAAATCTGTTATTTCTGTTTCTTGTTTCTTTTTATCATCTATATATAAGACAGTTCCAATAGCTATAGATGATGCAAATATTTGATATAGTTTATATATAATATATGCTACAACATCAACTGTTTCTTCTTCATATAAATTAGTTGTAACTACTGTATATGATACACCTTGAGAAGTATTCCCTGATTTAAACTTTATGTTATTCTGAGTTGACATTTTTCTTGTATGTTGTAATATACAATTGAAGCTGCGCTGATGTAGAGTTCTAACGCCTAAAGATCTAAAGCAAGTCACTGACTGTATACGCATTAATCTATTCATTTTTATAGTTCGTTTATAGTTAATTTTAAACTGTTTAAAAAATCACTTTTTAAGGGAATCTTGACCGAGGCAAGCCTCGGTTCCCTACATAGAAAGCATCCTAGCTCTCTTTGTTTCAAGATAAAAGTCTTGATCGCATCTTGAACAATAATACTTTGTACGGTAGTACACCCACTTTGTACTTGAATCTGTGCTGTCAAACATGCGTACAGGCATTGGCTGATACAAACTCCCACCATGGCCAGTTGACGTATTTGCTTCAATACAAAGAAATGCACAAAACAGTGCACATCCAAGATTCATGTAATCATGGCGATCGTAGTTGTCTTTGCGGATTTCTTCAGACTTTACTGGAAGACATATTTTAGTACAAGCACATCTACCGCAGTCTTTATTATTTGACATAATAAAATGTTCGCTCATCACTCCTTGCGCGCATGTAGGACACTGACGAGACTTACTGCCTACATCCCGTAAACAATTTCCACAACAAGCTCTTGTACATTCATCGCATTTATTTCCGCATTTTTTACAGGACTGTGAACCGCAAAAAATACAACTAGCTTCAAATCGTTTAGAAAAATGATCACACTTATACTCACTGATGTGGTCTGTATTCATTTTACACTGTTACTAAATTTTATTTTAGTCTTTAAGTTATTTATATTATTTTATAAATACAGCTTGCTGGAGTGTAAATACAGTCTGGGCTTAGTCATATTGAAAGCCATCGCCACATCCTATATATAGATGTTCAAATTTAAAACGCTTTATCGATCCATCATCTAGTTCAACTACGAGTGAGTCTTCAAGAATAGAATCGATGCTACTTAAGTAGTATTCTTTTTGAGGATTTTTTGCATAAGAAAACTTTAGAGGTATATGTTTGCGACTACTGCGTTCATTTTCAATAAACTTGTCAAGATATTCTTTAAAGTCATAAGACTCGTTTGTTTTAACTTTTGTACAATGTTTTGCATCAACGTGGATTTCTTCACGAATATTTTTACAATCAAGTAAAGAATAAATTTCTGTCGTGGATTCACGCTTACGCTTCTTTCCTGTCTGAGTTGGATTTGTAAGCACGTACGAATCCATAAAGTAATATAATTTATCGTCGAATTTAACTAACATTTTTAGAGGTTTTGTCTGAGTTGTGGGTTCTTTAAAAACTCACTTTTTGTGAGATCTTTTTCTTCGAGAGGTTCTTCTGGAAGACTTTTTATGAAGTAAACTTGAGAATGATTTACGAGATGATCCTTTTCTTGATCGTGTGTGAGAGTTAACTGGTTTTTGAACACATATATTTTCTTCTTCATTAAAATCCATATTTTGTTCTTTACACTTTTTAATAAGTCTTTTAAGTTTTTCTATTTTGCTGTTTTCATTTATATTTTTTGCTATGTCGACATCGTATTCCAGAGCTAGTTTATTAAAATCTATATCAGGCATGTTTATACATCTATAATTTTCATCTTCGTTTTCTGGTTTAAATTCTCCAAAAGTATATACTATTTCATAAAATCCTAATAAATTTGTTAAAAGATAAACTAAATTTTCTCTATGAATATTTCCAAAATAACTTATAGATAAAAATGGATTAACATCTCCTAACGGAACTTTAAGAGTTCTCAATACATAATAAAGCTCAAAAAATTTATCATTTAATCTTCTCCCAATATAAAAACCCATTCTAACTATATGTTGTATATTATCATTTTCTAAAAAATCATTTAATTTTTTAATATTATCTTCTAATAATATGTTATAAAATATTTTAATATTATTAATAATATCATCTTCAATTTTTTGCAAATTATAAATTTTACGAGAATATCTTTTAAAAATATCTTTCCAAAAATTAATATTTTTAAGACTACCTGATAGTTTATTAAGTTGTTTTATTATTAAACTATTATTTGGACCTGAATTTTTAAAAAAGTAATCTACAGAAGCTTCTGGATCTAAAATACTTAACATTGTATATCTCAAAATCATATAATAATATTCTGGAGTATAAACAGATTTAGCTTTAGATATAATTTTATTAAGAACTTCTTCTGACAATATTTCATTTTTATTTTTGTTATAAGGATCTATCAAATCAAATATCGGGTTAATACCATATTTTCCATCAAGCATACTCCAAATTGTAAATTCTAAATTATATCGAGTTCCCATAGATTGTCTAGTGTCCATATAATGCCATCTTACTCGTTTTGTTGGACATTCTTTTTCGTAAACGTCTGTATCACGAAATTCTTTAATATAACATGTATCTATATTTTCTCTAAGTAACAACATAGGAGTATTTTTTTCTATTGCAATTTTTTTAGATATTTTTCTACTTTCATCTGTCTTAACATCTTCTCTTATTTTACCAGCATAAAAACCTTCTATAGAAAAATCTACAGGATTATTTTTAGTAGCCAATGAATCTAACAGAGTTAAAAACTCATCTGAATACACTGGAAGACAACACTCTCTACTGTCAGTAGAACATGTGCACATGTTACATTGATATTTATCAGAAAAATGATGATCTCCAAACATCATTATTATAGGAAGTCTTATACCCTCTGATTTTAACTTGTTAAAAACATCCTTTTTAGGCTTAAGTAGACTAAAGCCTATAGGTCCTGAAATTTTACTTATTTGCTTATCGCCGATAACGAGTGGCATTTTTAAATATTACTCAAGAAAAAAATTACACTCCTGTTGAGCCAAATCCATTACTACCTCTTGTGGTCTCATCGAGATGATCCACAATTTTTACCCTCACAGGTCCTAAATCTGGAGCACAGATTTGCACAAGTCTTGATCCTTTTTCTACAGTGTAACTATTTACAGAAAACAATCTCAAAGCAGCTTTAATTTCCCCAGTGTAATTTTTGTCAATAATACCCACAGAGTTAGCTAACATTAAAGGTGTTTTAGATATACTACTTCTTGCATACAAATAGTATCCTGTAGCTTTACCTTCCGAGTTAACCATTCTACATTGAATTTTATGTCCAAGAAAAAACGAACCTTCTGTTGGATTAATTGTAAATGTTTCAGGAACGACTAAGTCAACTCCAGAGTCTTCTGAGTAGTTACTTCTTTCTACACTCCAGACGCGACCTATGGTCGCTCCTGTCGCGGTCTGTAAATAAAAAGATTTTACTTCATCATTTTGCGGTAATATTTCAAGAGTCCACATTTTTATAATTAATAAGTTTGTCTTAAAACTGATTTTTTATAAAATCATGCAAAGTTTTTATAAAAATGATTGGTTATAAAATTGGACAAATTACCTTAGGTGATACACAAATTAGAGTTTTAATAACATTAGAAATTCCTAATGATGCTCAGACTAATCTTAATCGTACTGATATTAAAGATAAAAAATATGCTAAATATAGATGTAATAAAGCTTTAGTTATCTCTATAGAAGATAACAAAGGAAATAAACATGAAAATGCATTTTCTTCTATATATAATGAAAAAAGTATAGAATATAAAGTAGGAGAAAAAGTAGAAGAACCAAACTATGATAAAGATATAGATATTGTATGTGGAGAAGGAATACATTTTTTTCTTAATAAAGAAATAGCTCTATTATATGGTCTTGACAAAGTAGAAAATGGTGAGTATAAAGAATGGCATGATAATGGTCAATTATATGTTCAATATCATTATATAAAAGATAAAATATATGGTGAGTATAAAGAATGGTGTGAGAATGGTCAATTGAGTCATCAAACTCAATATATAGAAGGAAAAATACACGGAGAGTATAAGGCATGGTTTGATAATAGTCAATTAAGAATTCAAACCAATTATGTAAAAGGTAAAACATATGGTGAATATAAAGAATGGTGTGAGAATGGTCAATTGAATCATCAAACTCAATATATAGAAGGAAAAATACACGGAGAGTATAAGGTATGATATGACAATGGTCAATTAGAAGTTCAAAGTAATTATGTAGAAGGTAAAATACATGGTGAATATAAAGAATTGTTTGATAATAGTCAATTAAGAATTCAAACCAATTATGTAAAAGGTAAAACACATGGTGAATATAAAGAATGGAATAAAAAAGGAAAATTAATAAAAAATACTAGTTATATAGATGGCGTAGAAGTACTGTAAAAATTATAATTATATAAAGTATAATTAAAACTGATTTTTCTAAGAGGAGGGAGTATGAGGGAACCCAAGGTTCCCTCATGTTTAAATACGAAAATTGCACAGAAGCAGCCAAGTTTGGAGATTTAGAAGAACTTAAAAAGATGCGTGATGCAGGATTACCTTGGGGTACTGATACAACTAGCGCCGCAGCTGAACATGGACATTTAGACTGTTTAAAGTGGGCGCATGAGAATGGCTGCCCTTGGGATATGTTTACAATTGCATTAGCGGGTATGTATGGTCGTTTAGAATGTGTAAAATATGCACACTCACAAGGTTGTCCTAAATATGTTACTCTTTGTTTAGATGCTGCAAAAAATGGAGATTTAGAAACTCTAAAATGGGCACATAAGAATGGGTTTTATCTATTCGATCAAACAACTTCATATGCAGCTCAAGGTGGTCATTTAGAATGTCTCAAGTGGGCCCACTCGCAACGATGCAAATTTGATGAACATATATACATGTTCGCAGTTTCTGGAACAAGTAAGACTCAAAACACAGACTGTACAGACCGCGACAGATCCAATCTGGAGTGTATAAAGTATTTACATGAAAATAATTGTAAGTGGACTGTGAATACTGTTAAAAAATCAGCATATAAAGGCAAATTTGCAGCTTTTAAATATTTCTTTGAAAACGCAAGAGATGTCCAAGACTTTTGGAACACTAAATACAATTTAACTAAAATTATACATCTATTTGACTTAGATGATCCTCTATGGAGACAACTTTTTAACGTCAACCTTGACGTCAATCCTGAAATTAAAACCATGGTCAATGCAAAGAAAAACGAATTAGAACAAATGAAACTCATCGCAGTAAACTCCTTGAAAAATATAATTCATACTGACGTCGTAACACACTGTGTTTGTGATTATTTTTAACCTACCCAGATTTTTAATTTATTTAATAAATTAATCTACAACTCGCGAGGAGATCGAAATATCTCCTACAAGTCAAAAACTGATTTTTTAAAAGGGAGGGGTCGTAGGGGAACCGAGTCTTGACGAGGATCAAGGTTCCCTCATTTAGAATGCCTCTTTGCGATGATTGTAACAACTATGGAGTAATTCACGAATATATAACAAGTGTAGCAGGTGGACGAGGTCACCTTGATTGTCTAAAATTTGCTCATGAGAATGGTGCTAAATGGGATCATCGAGTGATGCCTAGAATAGCTGCACGAAATGGACAATTAGAATGTTTGGTGTACGCTCACACTCACGGATGTATATGGGATTATACAACTCCATACCATGCCGCTCAAAGTGGCCAGTTAGACTGTCTGATGTACGCACATAAACATGGTTGTGAATGGAGTTATTATGTTACACGAGAAGCAGCTAGAAATGGACAATTAGAATGTCTAAAGTATGCACACGAAAATGGTTGTCCATGGGATTCAAAAACAACAGAAGATGCCGCTCAAAATGGTCATTTAGAATGTCTAAAGTATGCACACGAAAACGGCTGTCCTTGTGATTTTTCAACTACAGTTGCTGCTGCCGAATCTGGAAACTTAGAATGTCTCAAGTATACTTATGAAAAACATTGCGTATGGACAGGTCTAATTCCTAGAATAGTTGCTAAAACTGGAAATATAGAATGTTTTAAATATTGCTTTGAAGTCTGGAAAGATCCTCAAGATTTTTGGCTCAATGATGACTACGCTGATGAGATAATACGTAAAATAGACCTTGATGACCCTGTTTGGAGAAAACTAGTCAACAGTACTGTCTACTTTAGAACAAATCTTAATATGCGTTCTAAAGTCAGCTCTAAAGAAAAAGAACTAGAACAAATGAAAAAAGTGTCAGCGAGTGCTTTAAAACGTATTCTCCCAGATGACATAGTAAAGCACTATATATGGGGATATTTTTAATCAATCAGGTTACAGACCTCAGACTAGACTGTAAAAATGATTTTATCAAAAATTAATATTTATTAATAAATATTACACTTACCATTAGTGATCTGTAAAATGTTTAAATACACAGACTGTATGACCGCTGCTCAAAATGGCGATCTAGAAGAACTCAAAAAGATGTGCTTAGCTGGTCATGAAATAGGTTTTAAAACAATTGCAAATGCGTCTAAATATGGTCACTTAGAATGTGTAAAATGGTTACATGAACAAGGATGCAGAATAGGTGAAAAAATAATCGCTCTAGCAGCAGCTGGAGGCTATTTAGATATCATGAAATACTTGCATGCACACAGGTGTCCTTGGAACGCATGGACTCCCGCTTTTGCAGCTGAAAAAGG
>JACCDO011016053.1_pt1 | contig 10158 bp, 6 predicted proteins | sample 7446101 | NCBI WGS metagenome assembly JACCDO01 (sample SAMN15323440, study PRJNA562643) | freshwater metagenome | isolation source: river surface water | place: USA:Blue River Watershed | collected 2017-08-16
ACAAGACAGTTACACTTAAAAACGGCAAAAAGAAGAAAAAGAAGATTAGAGGCAAAATTGAAAGCGATTGGAAGGACTATTATGGTTCTAGTGATGCGCTAACAGCAGATGTAACTAATCTAGGCAAAGAAAACTTTACCAGAGAAATTCTATTTTACTGCAAAACTAAGGCGGAATGCAGCTACATCGAGGCAAGAGAACAGTTCAAACACAAAGTTCTAGAATCTACTGACTGGTACAACGGTCACATACAGGTTCGAGTTCACGGCTCACATATCCTCAAAAAACCTAAAAAATAATAGACAGACACAGCCGCAAGGCACATACAGGCTCAATAAATCCAGGCATTTAATCGCCAAAAAAGCCCGCACCGGCGACTGTTATGGTGTCCTAAATCCGTTCTGATGTGCGACGGTAAGGAATCTCTAATTGGCGAAGAGTAGCAAATCACTATCCTTAACAGGACGACGATCGGATATGCCTTCATAAAACCGGTTTGATTTGTAAGAAAGTTTGTAGACAAGGCTAAATGAAGGGAGAAAAACCCTACGTTTGCAGGTATGATAGCGTATATTTGCAAACCGCCGCTGGTATAAGACTGAGCTCGTGGTACAGGCCAACCGCCACTGTAATGCTCTAACGCTGTGTGACATTGTGCAACTCAGATAATGTTCAACTTTAGCCCGCAAGGGCTAAGTGTGACTGAACAATCTAGATAATATTTAAACTGCTTCGCAGTTAACTATAAATCAATATTAAAAAGAAAGAAAATTCGTTGAGCGTTAAGCGAAAACGAATATGAGCTTTAGCTCATAGCTGTAATAAATAACAAATATATCATTGGATCAGGTATGACAAATACATTATTAGTGGAACAACGAGTAATCTTTGAAGAACATATGATTAGTTCTAGAAAGATTTTACGTGAATCTTGTTCTGGACTTACTAGAGAGCAAAGAATAATTGTTGAAGGCATTTATAATGAATCAAAGCCTTTAATTGAAGCTAGTTTAACAGCTGATCAAATCCAATCTCTATTTGGTGCTGTGGAAAAAAATGCTACCGCTGCAGGTGGTAATAGAACTATGCTTGGAAAAGCAGTAGACGTGCCTAGTAAAGTAAATGACTTAATTAATAAAATTGGATCTTACCTACAGGATACTACTCCTGTTAAGATGGCTGATCAAAAGTTTGAACAACTAAAAGCCAAGGTCGGTGCTAAGTTTCCAGAATTAGATAAACAACTTACAGGACTAGGAACTTGGATGAAAGAAAATCCAGGCAAGTCCGCAGCTATTATCGGTGTACTAACAACACTGGCATCATTAGCAGGTGGCCCAGTAGGCGGTGCCATTGCCGGTCAATTTTTACGTGGCGCAGCAGAACTAATCAAAGGTGAAAAACTTTCTACAGCAGTTGGCAAAGGTATTAAAACAGCGGTGTTTGGTTACTTGTCAGGCAAGGCATTTGAAATGCTAGGCAAGTTTGCTGAAGGTATTAGAATTAAATCTTTACCATTTGGTCCAGAAAACGCAGGATATGAACAGGTATCGTTTGGTGCAACTAAGACTCTAACAGGTCCAGGAACAGAGTGGACTAGATCCATTCAAGGTGTAGACATTATTGTTGACCCTGAAATGGCCAGTGCTGTAAGGTCAGCACAGAATATGTTAAGAATGGGCGGAGAAGCTGCCAATGAGGGATTCGAGCAATTAGCTAGTGTTGCAAAAATTATTAATAGTGCAGAATATAAGAACGAAATTATTAACACCTTAGAAATTTCTAGACAAGAATTATTGAAAAATGATTCGTTACTGACTTTTATTAAGACAGCTAAAGAAGGTCTTATGGCCGCTAGCCAAGGAGCAGTTGCAGCTAGTACCGGCAGCTCAGATAAAAAAGAAAGTGTTTACCGTCAGACTCGTCCTCTCAGCGAAGGTCAAGTCTATATGTTATTCAATCGTGTTGAGCAATTAAATGAAGGTCCGCTGGATGCAATCAAAGGCGCAGCAGACTGGGTTGGAAAGAAAGCAGGTAATCTTACAACCAAAGTTACCGCAGACAAATTAAACTCTGCCTGGAAAGCCGCAGGCAGTCCAACAGACAGCAACGAAATTGCTGCCTTCTTAGAAAAACAAGGTGTAAGTGCTGATGTTGTTAATCAAACATTTACAGCAATGAAATTGCCAGCACCTGGATCGAGTGCAGCAGCCGCAGCGCCAGCAGTTGATATTGAAGCTGTAAAGAAAATGATTGCAGCGTTACCTGTTGATAGAAAAGCAAGATTATTAAAATATCTGCAAAAAAATGCAGACAAAGCAACACCTGCAGCGGAGCCAGCAGCTCCAGCAGCAACACCAACACCTACTGATCCAGCTCGAGATGCAGGCGGTGGTAGAATTGAACCAACAATGGCCTAAGGAAATAAAATGAGAATCAATGAACTCTTAGTAGAATCGCAATTAGAAGAAGGACCTATCCTAAACAAATTAGGAACAATGGCCGGTAATGCTGTTGGTAGTGTTGCCAAAGGCGTAGGAGCCGTAGCAGGAGGCATTGCAGGAATTCCAGCAGCCGTTAAGAAAGGTTTTGCCGCAGGTAAAAAAACTGTAGGCGGCGCCGGTGATGATCCAGCAGCAGCAGGCGCCGATGGTAAGCCAGCACCAGCAGCTGGCGCAGCCCCTGGCGGTACACCAACTTCAATTGGTGCAGCATTCAAACAAGGTCTAGCAGGACAGAAATTAGGAGAGCCAGCAGCAGCCGAAAAGCCAGCAGCAGGTGGAACTACTCCTCCAGCCGGCGGAACTACACCAGCACCAACACCAGCAGCAGGTGGTGCAGCAGCGGCTCCTGCAACAGAACCGGCAGCCGAAAAGCCAGCAGCGGCTCCGGCATCCGAAAAGCCAGCAGCAGGTGGAACAGCAGCACCAACTGATGCAGCAGCACCTAATCCAAAAGCCGATACAGCTTACAAGCAAGCTCAGTCAGCGATTTCAAAATTGCCCCCTGAGCAACGTAAAGAAATTATGACAATGTTGCAAGCTGATCCAAAAGTTAAAGCAGCAATGACAGCAAAGCCTGCGGCAGCACCAGCTGCTGAAAAGCCAGCAGCACCAGCAGCTGAGCCAGCAGCAACGCCTACACCAACAGCAGAAAAACCAGCAGCTGAGCCAGCAGCAACTACGGCAGCTCCGGCCGCTGATGCAGGAGCAGGTAAGTTATCGCAAGCACAACAGGATGCAATGAAAGCTAAATTGCAAGGTAAACGTGCGGCAGGTAAGACAGCAGGAACTACTGCTAGCGGATTTAAAGATTATACCAAAGCTGCCAGCAGCCAGCGTATTGTTGGTGCTAACCCAGACGGTAGTCCAAAGATTCAACAAATCAAAGCCAGTAAAATCAATCTAGGCAATAGACTTAGTGAAGCATTAGCAGCTAAGGTTGAAGAGCAAAAACACAAAATGTTTGAAACAAGTCTTGCTCGTGGCGAATCTAGTTTGTTTAGAACGAAATGAGATTAAACGATTTAACCAATGAAGGTATCGGCGATTACCTAAATGCCTTGAATAAAGGTATGGGCGGCAAGTCGATGCCCGATTCTGATCTTGATCAACCTAGCAAAAAAAGTTCTGCACTTGCAGGTATTAATCGTACCGATCTCAAAGATGCATTATACAATGCGTTGAATAAAAAAGAGTTAAACTCTTATCAAATGGCAGCAATTGAAAAGCTGTATCGAAAAATTTAAAAGAAAGCCAAACCTGTTTTCTTTGTAGTTTCTAAGTTATCTTTTATAATTTCGCTGACAATCTGTCGCTCATCAAAGCTGAGGTTCATAGCCTCAGCATAACTCATACCACGCATATACCAGCAGACCTTAAGGGCCTCTTTTTTAATCTCTCGGCTTTCTTTATCAAGTTGTTGAGTTACTTGTAAGATCTCTGGGTGAGAGAGGCTCAGGATCTTACGTCGAAAAAATTTGATTGATCCATTGTTACTGGCATATCAAATTCTTTTGTACACTCGTTGCATCTGACGTGTTGTACCGGTAGCTCAATATTCTTTTTCATATCAGTAACGTGTGTACTGATTTTATCAAAAACATCTTTAGGTGCATTCTGAACAAACTCAGTAATCATAGTTTGATCTGTAATTGTTTGCCCATCAGGAGTTTCAATTTTAGCAACACAACCTGCAACAACATCAACGGTTAACTGTGTAAGTTTAACAAAACTTTCGCTGAACTTTTCAATTTTATCTTTGTCTGACATATTTTCTTCATTGATAATGTTAAAAATACGTTGATGTTCTAAAGTTTTTAAACTAGTTTGACTTAGTTCTTTGTAGCTATAAGGTCTAACAAAGATCTTTAATGGTTCAGCTTCTACAACAGGATTGTATTTAAAATTGGAAATATTTCCTAGCCATTGTACTAAATTGATATCGTAACTATTTTCAGTACCACAATGCGGACAGTTAGCTTCAACTTCCATATTATCGCCATAGGTAGCAATACGGATTGCAATTAAACTAGCATCAACATCAAGACTTGGCATATTCCAAGGATCTTGAATTGCAGGAATACAGCTCTTAATAACTTCTACAGTACTTTGACCGCTTAACAAAGCGTCTGGAGTTTTAAACATAAGTTCGTCTTTAGCAGTCATAGCAAATACAGCATATTCACCTGTAGAACTTTTATCCAATGCATCGGGCGGATAAAAATTACCTTCACTAGGCAGTCTTACAAAAATTTTAGGCTGTCTAAACCACTGACTAAGGGGGTTTGACTTCTTTTGCATATTTGGCTGATCCATATTTTTTCCTATAATAAATACAATTACGACTTCGTATTTATATGCGCATTTTTCTGGAAAAAATAAATTATGGCTGAAAAAGTTGAGATTGAAATCCCAGGTATTGGTAAAATCCAAGCCGACAATGCGGCCACGGAAGCAACTTTAAACGAAATTAAAAAAGTCTTAGAAGATACGAAAAAGATCAATGAAAAAGGCTTTAAGGATTTATTAAAATCTCAGGAAGGTTCTGCTAAAGCCAAAAGTGGTCCAGCTGGCGGTGGTGGTGATAAAAAGGGAGATAAAGCCTCTGCTGATGCTGCCAAAGGTCTGTCAAGAGCCGCAGCAGCAGCAAACGAAAACGCAGCAGAAAATAGCAAAGCAGCAAAAGCAGCAAACTTTGCAGGTCGTGGCATTCTTGGACTTGCTAAGAGCGGAAATCTTCTAGTTGGTGCATTAGGTAGTGTAACAAGCTCTGCTATCAACGCAGCCAATGGTATGACTAATATGATCAATACTATGGCTAACGTAGGAAATGATCTAGGAAATGCAGCTAGAGCTTTTGAAGGTATTCCAGTAGTAGGTGGCTTGTTAGCAAATACATTTGGTGCAGTAGCAGGAGCAGCTAAAGGTGTTGTTGCTGCCTATCAAGAATCTGCAAGCATCGGTGCTACCTTTGGCGGCAGTGTACAGGAAATGAGTCGTGCTGCCAGCGGTGTAGGTATGGACTTAAAATCGTTTGGAGCATTGATTGCCAAGAACGGTGAGAACTTAATGTTGCTAGGTGGTACCACTGAAGAAGGTGCTAAACGTTTTGGCGAGCTAGGTAAACAAATTCAAAACAGCGGTGTGGGTGCAGAACTACAGCGTATGGGTTATTCCACAGAACAGATTAACGGTGGAATGGTTCGATACATCGGTATCCTTGGTAAGACTGGTGCTTTACAAGGAATGACCACAGCGCAGATTGCAGCTTCGTCTGGATCATACTTAAAAGAATTAGATGCACTGGCTAAAATTACCGGTGTTAGTAGAGAAGAAAAACAAAAAGAACAAGAAGCATTAATGAAGGATGCCAAGGTTCGTGCCGCTATGGCAGGACTTGATGCAGATCAACAAAAGCAAATGATGGCTTACATCACTAGCTTCCCTAAAGAACAACAGGGTGCTATTGCTGATATGATTGCTACAGGTAACGTAACTACTGAAGAAGCAATTAAACTCCAAAGTTTGTTACCAGGTGTCGCTGAACGCACGATGCAGTTTGGTAGAACTTTAAATGCAGGCGGAAAAATTACCGCAGACAGTTTAAATCAGGCAAAGAACGCTAGTATCTTAGAAGCACAAGAAAGTGTTAAACGTAATAAAGCTAGAGGTCTTTACGACAAAGAAGCCGGAGCACAATTTGTTGCTATGGCTGATTTAGCAGCACAAAAGGTTAATGGGTATTCTCAAGCGATTGATGAACAAGGTAAGTCAGTTGCTAAGAAAAATCTTGCAGAGAAGTTAGAAAAAGCTCAACAAGATATTGCTAAAGTCGGTAACGAGTTTCAAATGTTCTTAGCACAAAGTGGTCTTTTAGATACACTGTTGTCTGCATTTAAATCGTTAGCTGGATTTGTTTCAGGTACAGTTATTCCTATGTTTGAAGTTGTAGGCCAGGTAATTACAGATTTTGTTATTCCTGGATTACAAATGGTAGGAGATTTTGTTGTTGATTATTTCTTACCTGCTTTTGAAAGTGTTGCAGATTTTATTACAGATCATTTTGAACCTATATTCGCTACAGTTGCCGCAGTAGCGATGCCAATGTTGATAGCAGCGTTGGCTGCTAAAACTGCCGCAGTATGGACAAGCGTAGCAGGATACATCGCAGCCAACGCCGCTATGCTGCCATTTATTGCTGCTGGACTTGCTGCGGTTGCTGTGTTCTATGGTATCAAAGCAGTTATGTCTAAGTTTGGTCTTGACTTGGGTATGGTAGGCGATGCACTTAAGTATGTTGGCACAATGTTTAAGACTGTGTTCTTAAAAATCAAAGAAGGATTCTTTACTATCCTTAATAAGATTCCAGGTATGCGCGGCGACTTTGATGAAGACTTAAAAGAAATTGCCAAAGAGCAAGAAGCTAATGCTAAAGATCAAGGTGATATTGCTCAACGCCTATCAGATAAACAAAAAGCAAACTTAGCTGAAACTAAAGCTAAAGAAGATGCTTTAGAACAGAAAAAACACGACCGCGAAGAAAGACGCAATCAACGTAAACACGATCGTGAAATGAAAGGCATACAAGACAAAGAGGATAGGGAAAAAGCAGCAGCTGAAGAAGCAAAGGCTACAGGTGAAGAACGTGTAGATATGGCCGATCCTGTTAAGATGTTCCAATCTTTTGCTGATAAGAATAAGAGTAGCATTACTAAGAAGAAAGAAGAAGAAAGCAAAGGTGGCACAACAGGTGGCACAACATCATCGGGCAAGCCAGCGTCAGAAATTAAAGTACCAGCTGTTAATCAAGACATACAGAAGAATTTAGAAATGGTTAAAGCCGCAATGGAAAAACGCGGTATGACAGATCCTAAGTATATCAATGCTACATTAGCTAACGTTATGAAGGAAACTGGTGGCAAAGTAATTGAAGAAAACTTAAATTATGGTAACACAAGCAACGACCGTATTAGATCTATTTTTGGATCTAGGGCTAAAGGCAAGACCGACGAAGAGTTAAATGCTATCAAAAAAGACCCAAAGCAGATGGGCGAGATGATGTATGGTTCTACTACCAAGATGGGCCGAGATATGGGTAACACCGAACCTGGCGACGGATTTAAATATCGCGGTAGAGGTAATATTGGACTCACAGGCAAGAGCAATTATGCCGCAGCTTCTAAAGCAATTTTTGGAGATAACAGATTAGTGGATAATCCCGATCTAGTAAACGATCCAGCAGTAGCAGCCGAAGTAACAGCCTGGTATATGGAAAAAGGTCAAGCTAGAATGGCCAAACAATTAGGTGTCGATACTAAAAATATGACCCAAGCAGAAGCAAACCAACTGGCTACTAGTCAGGTTGCTGGCCGTGCTATTAAACGAGGTGAAGGTGGCTATTTAGAAGGAGAAACTCTAGCAAAAGTAGACAAGTATTCTAAAGACGCTAAAATTTCAGGAATTGCAGGAGCACCAGCTGGGTCAACAACTTCAGCAGCGACTTCAACAGCAACTCCTAAGCCCCCATCTGGTGCAACAGTAGCCGATGCAGACAAAGCAAGAAAAGAGGCGGCAGCTAAGGATCCTAGAAGAACTGATGCCGGCGAAGCTAAACCAGCAGAACAAAAAGTAGAAACACAAATTCCTGCAGGAACTGCTTTAGGAGATCTTGTAAAAGTTGGTATCGTTCCAACAACTATTGCCTTCCAAGACCTTGTTAAGAAAGGTATTATGCCTATGCTTTCTGGAGTACAGGTTAAAGATCAAGGCAAAGTTAAACCTGAAGACAGTCTAAAGAAAGGCGAAGAAATAATTGGATCGATAGTTAAACAACGCGGTCGATATGATATGGCAGCTTCTGAAACACCAAAAGCAGAAATTATTGCCCAAAAAGAAAAAGAAGCACAAGAAAAAATTGCTTTGGAAAAACAACAAGCTGAAAACAGAGCAAAACTAAAACAAGAAGAAGCTATGGCAATGGGAACTAGTGGTCAGAACCAACCTATTGAAGCGTCTGCAGACTTAAATACACAACTAGCGGAATTAATTCGATTGACAAAAGAAACAAACGAAATAAACTCAAGGCAGTTGAGTGTGCAAAAGAACCTAAGTGGCGATCTATTTGCCTAATATTGGAAAATAATAATGAGCTGGAAAAAATATTTTACACCTGTTGAATTAGATAAAGGACGCTCTGTTAGCCCATTGGGTAACGGCGGCCGACCAGGTCCAGCTCGAGCAAACTACAGTTCTTACTTGCCAGATGTTTATGCTGGCGCACCTAATCGTATTGAACGTTATATGCAGTACGACACAATGGATATGGACAGCGAAGTTAATGCTGCCTTAGACATACTTGCAGAGTTCTGCACACAGAAAGACAAAGAAAACGCCACACCATTTCATACATTTTTCCGTGGACAACCTACTTCAACTGAAGTAAAGATCATTAAAGAAAGTCTACAAAAATGGACAAAGCAACAACAGTTTGAAAATAGAATTTTCCGTATTATGCGTAACACATTCAAATACGGTGACTGTTTCTTTGTTAGAGATCCAGAAACACATAAGTGGTTGTATGTTGATGCAGCCAAAGTTACAAAAATTATTGTTAACGAAAGTGAAGGTAAAATTCCTGAACAATATGTTATTCGTGACATTAACTTCAACTTTAAGAACCTAGTAGCAGTTACACCTCACGGAACAACTAATACATCACCTAGCGGAACAAGTAGCTATACCAGCGGCGGCGGCCTAGGCCGAGGTTTTGTTGGAACAGCGGCAACACCACCTGGTACACGATTTCAAAATCAAACAAATGAAGTTACAATTGACGCTAAAAATGTTGTACACATTAGTTTAAGTGAAGGGCTTGATACAAATTATCCTTTTGGTAACAGCCTATTAGAATCAGTATTCAAAGTCTACAAGCAGAAAGAACTGCTTGAAGATGCTATCATTATCTATCGTATTCAACGTGCTCCAGAAAGACGTATTTTCTACGTAGACGTTGGAAATATGCCAGCGCATATGGCTATGAGCTTTGTTGAGCGTGTTAAAAACGAAATTCAACAACGTCGTATTCCTAGCTCTACAGGCGGTGGGGCAAACGTTATAGACGCTAGTTATAATCCACTAAGTGTAAACGAAGATTACTTCTTTCCACAGACAGCAGAAGGTCGTGGAAGTAAAGTTGAAACATTACCAGGCGGTACTAACCTAGGTGAAATTACTGACTTGCGTTATTTTACAAACAAGTTATTCCGTGCTTTACGTATTCCAGCAGCTTACTTGCCTACAGGTATTGAAGAAGCAAGTAACGTAGTAGCTGACGGAAAAGTAGGTACTGCGTATATTCAAGAACTGCGTTTCAATGAGTACTGCAAACGTCTACAGAGTTTAATTGTTGAAACTTTTGACGTAGAATTTAAACTTTGGTTAAAGAACAATGGTATAAACATTGACAGTAGTTTGTTTGAATTAAAGTTTAATGTACCTCAAAACTTTGCTGCTTACCGTCAAGCAGAAATGGATACAGCTCGTGCTGCAACATTTGCTACACTGCAAGAGCTACCGCATCTTAGCAAGCGTTTTGCACTCAAGCGTTTCTTAGGACTCACAGAAGAAGAGATGAAAGAAAACGAACGCCTCTGGAAAG